>Ga0068707_1001655_pt1 | contig 15608 bp, 13 predicted proteins | sample YNPNPMetaG_FD_66600 | JGI IMG/M metagenome (GOLD analysis project Ga0068707, IMG submission 66600) | Anoxygenic and chlorotrophic microbial mat microbial communities from Yellowstone National Park, USA - YNP NP MetaG | ecosystem: Environmental > Aquatic > Thermal springs > Hot (42-90C) >...
GCACTCGAACGCTTGCCAATTATTTCCACTACGTCGCCGGTAGTAACGCCGATTGCTTTTCTGGCCGCGGAATCAAGGCGCGCAACGCGTTTTGCGTAATCAATTTGAAGCGCTTCAGAAACTTTGAGCTCTATTTCTTTTTCACCCACAAAAACCACCCGTTCAGTCAAGCAAATCAGAATCGCCTGGCAACAAGCCAACAATTTCGTCGGAAGAAATTAGGCTCAGTCTTTTTTTAACGGCTTCTGCTACGACGCTCTTCTTCTTGCTGCCCGGCACTAGTTCAACGCCTTCCCTGGCGCCGCATGGAACGACTGCAACTCCTTCTCCAGTCAACGCCAAACAAATTTTGAGGGGCAGGTTGCGGAACCACTTTCTTTCTCCCCTAATCATGAAGCCTCCCTTGGCAACGTATTCTCCGTGAGAGTACTTGCTTACTTGTTCTGGCTTGACGCAGTAAACGTCCACGGTTCCGTGTCCTGCCTTCCAAGCGCTCGAGTAAGCTCCGGCAAACACGGCGCATTCCCTCAAGTCTTCTTCAGAAGCGTTTTGCCCGTTCTTAAGAATGGTTGTCGGCGCGCCGTGCACGTCGGCGTGGAAAAACAAGTCGCTTGGCTCCAAGTGGCGTGCGACAAGCAACTCGTTTTGTTTTGCGTCTCGTCCTGCCACTGCAAGAAAGCCATTGCCGGTCTTCATCCAACGAAATTTCTGGAACCACTGCTTTTCGCGAGCAATTTTCACGCGAACAACGGGCTTTTTCGCGGCTTCTTCTGCAGATGCTTTCTCGAGGACGGCAATGCGCTGCCGCAATTCATTCATTGCCTCGGCTATTCGTTCGCGCTTGCGTTTCAACTCTTTTGCTTGCTGGTAATAGAAAGCAATGTTTTCCCGTGCTGAAAGCCGCGGATCGATTTCGACGCGCAAACAACTCACTTCCTCGTCCTGCAACAAATGAAGACACGGCGCAGCTCTCGCGCGACCGGCGAACCACGGTTGACGCAGAAAAATCTCTCGCGCCCCCTGCGCTCCTCGACTACTAGTCCAAGGCGTTCAAGGTTCTCCATTTCGCGGTGCACTGCGCTGAACGCAAGCTCGAGCTCTCTCGAGAGCTCGCGCAGGTAGTGGCTTTCGGCCGGCTCTTCAAAAAGCTTTGCCAAGAGAACAGCGCGAGTCCGCGAGCCAAACAAGCGCTCCATGCAAGCAATATCTTCTTTTGTAATCATTTTATCACAATTTTAGATAAAAAATAATTTAAGCTTTGCGTTGCGCCACTCGTTTGGCTGACGATTGGCTAGCCCTCTTTCTTGCGCCCCCAGTTTTTCTTTGTCTCGCATTCCGGGTTCAAACACATTGTGAACGAGCGCTTGCCCTTGCGGAATATGGTGACTATCGGCGTCCCGCATTTTTCGCATGTTTTTCCCGTTGCCTTTGCCGTCGCTTCCTTTGGCAGGGGATAAGTATTGCGGCATTCGGGGTAGGCGTTGCAGCCAACGAACGACCCGAACTTGCTCTTCCGCATTACCAGCATTCCTTTCTCGCACTTGTCGCACTTGCCCAGCACCGACGCAGCGTGTTGGGTGCTGCGCAGGCCCTTCAATAATTCCACGCCCACTTCCTCTTCTTTTAAGCGAAACTTTGAAAGAATGGAAGAGAGTTTTTTGCGGCTGTCAGCCACCACTTTTTCGGAAGACCGGCTGCCTTCCTGTATTTCGTTCATCTCGCGTTCCAGCTCGCGCGTCATTTCCTCGCTCAGAATTTCTGGAGAATGCTTGTACAACGCTTGGTAGACAGTCATTCCAAGCGGGGTTACTTCAATGCTTTTCCCCGCCGCGTAGCCGCGGTCGAACAAGGTTTGAACTATTGCAGCCCGCGTTGCCTTTGTTCCCAGTTCAAGGTCTTCGAGTTTTTTTACGAGTGAAGCCTGCGTATACCTTTTCGGCGGCTGAGTCTGTTTTTCAACCATTTCCACTTTAATTATTTGCACTGGCTGGCCTTCCTTGAAGGAAGGAAGAGTTACTTCGTCGAAGTCAGCGTAAGGCGCGTAAAATTCTATCCAGCCGGGTTCAAGAGTGCGCGCTCCGGAAACAACGTATGGCTCTGTTCCAAGCAGAATGCGCACCGTTGCTGACTCGCGTTTGGCTGGCGGCGCAAAACAGGCCAGAAAACGTTTTGCAATCAAGTCGTAGACCTTGCGCTGTTGTTCCGTCAAAGAAACAGGTTTTTGGCCAGTCGGATGAATCGCTGGATGCGCGGGGTCTTCCTTTTTTCCCTCGTGTGGCTTGAACCTCTTTTCTGAAACCAGTTTTTTCGCCAGCCCAGCGTACTCCGCGTTTTCCGCGAGCTTCAAAATTATTTTTTGCAGGTTGAGCTTCGCCGGAAGTTTTTGCGAGGCAGACCTCGGATAGCTCACGAGCGCTTGCTCGTAAAGCTCTTGCGCTACTTCGAGCGTCCGCGTTGGAGGAAGGCCGAAGACGCGGAATGCTTCAAGCTGCAAGGTAGTCAAGTCAAACGGCGTCGGCGGCGCTTGCAAGCCCTCTTTTTTCTCTACTGACGCAACGCGAGCGTTGTTTTGTCCCGCCAAACTGTTTTCGTAGGCAGCAGCCGCTTCGTTTTTGTCGAAAAACTTGTTTTTTTCGTGCAAAAACTTGAGCTCGTGCAGGGCTTCGTAGGCGAACAACTGCCAGTAAGGCTGGGGCTTGAACGCCGCTATCTCTTTTTCTTTTCTTGCCAGAAGCGCGAGGGCCGGGCCTTGCACGCGCCCAATGCTCATTACTCTAAACGCTCCGGCTCTCTTTATTGCGGCCATCAGCGCTCGCGACAAGTTAATGCCCCAAATCCAGTCGACCTCGTGGCGAGTGCGCCCGGCTTCCACTGCTTTTTCGTCTTGCGGCCTTGCGTTTTCAAAGGCGTCAACCAAGTCTTCTGCTACCAGCGTCGAAAAATACATTCTCTTCGGCTTCTTGACGCCGCACGCGTACTCTAAAATGTTTGCCGCAATTACCTCGCCTTCCAAGTCCCAGTCCGTCGCCGCAATGAATTCGTCTGCCTTTTTTGCAAGCGCTTCAATGTTGTGCAAGTATTCTTTAGTGAAAGCGCTTTCCCTGCTTACTTCAAACGATGGAGCCCATTCAACGCTGAAGGAAGGATAGTCGTAGCCTTTTTCCGTGGAACGCAGTCCATACAAGTGGCCTACTGCAGGCACGACGAAAAAATGGTTTCCGCCGCGCTCGAACTCAAACCAGTAAACCTGTTTTCTCCGCAGTTGCCTCGGCTGGCCTTCCGCCAGCGCCGCCGCTATTTTCGCGGCAGCCTGGGGTTTTTCAGCGAGTAACAATATGTTTGCCAAACCAAAAAACGCCTTTCAAGAATGCAATGACGCGGTTGCGTCAAGCCAGTATAGTGTATTTGCTCAAGTAAACCTGGGTTTTAAGGCACTCGATGAAGGGAAGAATGAATAACGCGTTGACGACTATTGCAGCGTAACGAGCGTAGAGCGCGGCTTCGCCAAGCGAGTTTCCTAGTTCCAGGAAAACCCACGTGTTGGCCAGCAACAAAAAGCTCGCCAGAACCAGCAAGCCAACAAAGTAAGGCAAGCGCCGCAATGCAACTGAAACGCTTCTGCTTACTGCGTGCCTGAGTTCGACGCCGTCAATAACTATTGCCTGCGGCGCAAAAAAAACTGCTGCCGCCACGACAAAAGAGATTAGTGCGCCGAGCGTCGAGTGCAAGCCATAGTCGTAGAGAGCATAGTTTACGGCTAGAACGAAGGCGAACACTACCGCGTACACCCAGAACAACTTGAACGTGCCGGCCTCGATTGCTTCCACGTCGCTGGAAGTCAGGCGGAGGAGGGTGCGCTGGGACTTGATCAACAAGTTTACGGTGACGATGGCGAGCGAGAACAACAACAAGGAAAAAACTAGGGCGGCGAAAATGATGACGGCGTCAAGCAAGCTCAAGTCACGCTGAATGCTCGCAAAACGAAGGAAAATTCCTCCCAACGCAGTAAAGTTAGGCATGGCGAGCGCAAGCGGAAAAACAATTAGGAACGGAATGCTGAAAAAACTGATTAGCTTGACGTTTCTGCGGTAAGCCTCAAACGCGTACGAGACAAGGGAACCAAAACCCATTCAAAACCAACCTGAAAACAAATTGATTGCGTCCTTTTTAACTGCTTTGCTTTTGGCGCGCGACGGACACGGCGCAACCCTGTAGTGGAGCGTCTTTAGGCGCTGCCGGCAAGGAAGCATTACAGCCGGCAAGGCCGGGGTTTGCAAGGCAAACGTATTCTGCAAGCGTTCGCTGGGAAAACACTCCTGAAAAACGTATTTGGTTGTCCACCAAGTAAACCGGAGACCCCGCCGCCCCCGCGCGAGAAGCAAATTCCGCGTCTTGCTTCAACAACTCTTCCGCTTCTCCTCCTTCGACGCAGTCGTTGACGCGCGAAACATTTAGTCCGGCGGCGCACTCTTGCCAAGACGCGTTCAAGTCCTGGTTGCGGCACAGCGTGTAGTTGAAGAAGAGGGCGGGAAACAGTTTTTGCACGCACGCCTGCCGCTTGTCTTCAACCAGTTCTTCAACGCCTCCCGGCGCAACCAACGAACCGTTTTCGTCAAGCAATACGACAAACCGGGTCACCACTTTCAAGTCCGGCATTGCTTTTGCAACGTCTGCCAACACTGCTTCTGCAAGCGCTGCGTACGGGCAGTAGGACATCGCGAAAAACGCGAGCGAATTGTTTTCCCGCTGCCGCGAAACAATTTGCCTGTACCCCCCTGAAACGCTCATTACGTAAAACGAGCCAACGGAAGTCAACGACGGCTCCAGCACGTCGAACGACTCTCCTTCTTCAACAGACTTGTCGAACACGAAGGCAGGAAGTTCTTGCAAGCCGAAATACTGGGCTTGCGCTCTTCCCTCCGGCGTAGCGTAGTCCACGATATTCACTGAAAGCCCTTTGAATAAGCGGCGCAGGCCAGAAAGTGCTTCCGAAACATTGCACGGCCCGCACTCTGAACTCGTGAAGACAGTCAAGTTGACTACGGCAGGCCTGACAAACTCGCAGGCAGCACTCGGCAGTCCAGCGTCAACGCATTTGCCGACGAGCGTGGCGTGAGGGCACTCGAAGTCGGCAGAACACGCTGGAACGTGGCGGCACGCTTCCGCACTCGAGTTGACGGCGCAAACCGCTCTCGAAACAGACGTAACCGTTACTGGTTGGCTGAAGAGAGAAGTGTTCACGTACAAGGTTGGCGAGTTAAAAGGCCTCACGCGCAAAAACTGGCTCACGCGGCTGCTTTGTTCAAGCAACTGCCTTCCCTCGCCGCCTTCCTCGCAAGAACGCACTCTCTGCAAGTCAACGCCGGACAGCCTCGCACAGTTCTCGCGCGAGCCTCCGTCGTTCACGCAGTCAACGTAAGACAAGAACGAGGCAGGATGGTTTTTGAACACGCATGCCTCGTGCTTGGCGCGGCTCACTTCTTCTTGGCCGCCAGCTGCCTTGAAGTCAACGCCGTCAAACCACACTATGAAGTAAGGCTGGAAGGAAACCGCGTCGCCGAAATTGCCTACAACTATTTTCAAAGCCTTTTCGGCTGCCGCCGCGTTTTTTTCGCCTGGCCGAACAAACAATTCTAGTTTAACCGCGGAAGCATTCGAAAAATTGCTTGAAAAACCAGGCGGCGAAACAACTGGCTGAAAAAACAAAGCGAAAACTATGCCGCATAACGCGACTACGGCAACCGCGGCCGCGGCGTACAACCACTTGCCGCCCGCCTTTTTCGCCCCCGTTTTTTCGTGTCTTGCGCTCGCACTCATTTCAACAACACCAAAAAAAAATGCGGCCGCCGGGATTTGAATTCCCGGGCCATCTTTTCTCCAAGAAAGGAATGGCCACCCGGGTCTCCAGATTGGCAATCTGACGTCCTAGCCAGGCTGGACTACGGCCGCTCAAGCTTCAAAGTAAGCCTTTTTTTTCTTCAAGAGTAGTATAAACAACGCAATAATTAAAACCATAGCCATGGCGGCAAACAAAAACAAGTCGCGTTCGCCTGACGCGGGGGGTTGAAGGGGGGCAGAGGAAGGCGCTGGCGTGGACTGAATCACTGCAGTAAACGGCTGGGAGAGCCTCAGCTCTCCGGCGACAAGAATTATTGTGCCACTAAAACTGCCGGCGCCCAACACCGGAAAAGCAAATTCAAGAGTTTTTTCTTCTCCTGGCTCGAGAGAAAAAGAATTCGTTCTCTCAATGCCTTGAAAGGAAACGATTGCGTTCACTTCACGAAAAGCGTTTGAACCAGTGTTCTTTGTTTTAACGAAGAAACGAAGTGTTGAAGCATCGGCTGAAAAACTGACGTCTGAAAGCTGGAGGGAAGAAAGCGCTGCGACCGCGCCGCCCCTGCGCGCGCTAACATTGAATTGTGCTTGCGCGCCAAGCGTTTCTACGACGACTGGAAAAGTATAGTCGTATCCTTCCGCTAACTGGTTGGGCAGCACAAGCGTCCAATTAAATTCTTTTGACTCGCCTGGCGCTAGAAACAACAAAGCATCTTTTTCGCTTACAATCCTCACTTGCTTGGGAACAATTATTGACAAAGGCGCTGCAAGCGGCTGCAACGCAGTATTTGAAACTCTTGCACTCACGACTGCCAGCGAGCCCTCTCCCAATTGCTGACTAGGCCCTGAAACACTCAACGAAAAAAGGTGTTCAAAGGGCGTAATCGAAGAAAACGAAAGCGAAGAACGCCTTACGACCGAAGCGCGGCTCAAGTCCAATCCAGCGCCGCGGCCACTTATTTCCTCGCGTATTTCACTCTGGTCTTTTCCCTCGGCGAACTTCAAGTGAGTTCCGTCCAAAACAATTGCTTCATTGAAAGTAGGATCCAAGGGAACCCATTTGCCGCCAACCGCCGCCTCGACCCACGCATGCGCAACCCATTCCTCTCCACTGTACACGAAGCCCGCAACAAACTTTGCTGGAATGCCTTGGCTGCGCAGCAACGCGATAAGCAAGTGGCTGAACTCGTCACAAGTTCCCTCCCGCAACTCGAACACCGTCGCCGAGTCAAGCGAAGTCGAGCCATAGCCGGCGCCCTCGTAATGCACGTTGTTGTGCACCCACTCTGAAAAAGACACGGCGGACTCAAGCTCGCTGCTTGAAGCCAGTTCTGCTGCCTTGCCAGAAATTCCTGCAGAAAACTTTACTAACTCGCTTTCGCCCAAGTACGCTGCCTCGTTAGACGCGGAAGCAAGTTCGAGGGACTGGCGCGTGCGCACTACCGCCGAATAAGAAACTTCCGTGGCTTGAAGACCCGCGTTCAACGAAAAAACCAGCAAGGAATTGCCGTTGGCGTCAACGCCAGTCGAATGAGAGTCGGCAGAAACCACTTCAAAAGACTGCCGCGAATCCGAGTAAAAAGAATAAGTTTTAAGCGAAAGCTCGGAAGCAGACCCGCCGCCGGCGTCAACTGCCCACGTCAAGCCAGCCACTACACTGGCTCCGCCAACAGTTTTAGGGTCTACGTCAACCACTGCCGCCGCAAAAGAAGCCAGCAGCAACAAAAAAGCAAGAACTCGCATGAAACAACTTTAGCGCAACCACAAATAAAAAAAGGAAAGTGCCGCTGGTGTGACTTTCAAAAGGGAAGTCAAAAGAGCGCAAGCCCCCTTCTTGGCAAGCGACGTTCCCTCTTTTGAACACACGACATACCGGTCTTCAGCTTCGTCATTTTCCCGGCCAAAACCAGGAAATTCGGACGCTCTCCCAGTCTGAGCTACAGCGGCTTCAAAACAATATTTTTGTGCGCACGGAATTTAAAACTCTGCGTGATATATGGGCCCGCGGAGATTTTCGAGGCAAGGCGAGGCGTGAGGCCTCTGGCCGAGCGACGGCGTTCCTCTTATCGAACTCCGGATCTCCTGTGTGTAAGACAGGCGTTTTAACCACTCAACTACGGGCCCAGTGAATTGCTGGAAAAAAGTTTGTTGCGTTGAGTTAAAAAACGCTTTGAAGGCAAGGCGGTGGGACAAGCTTTAAATTCGTGGCAGCATTTTTTTGTTTGAGGAGGGTGACGTTTCATGCACAGAATAATTTGGCTCAAGATAGGCGGGAAAAGGCTTCACTTGATGAAGCTGGCTGGCGCGTTCTTTGTTACCGCCGCTGTTTTAATGGTTGCGGAAGCGGCTTACCAGATTTTCGTGACAGTGCAAAAAGCAACTTATGCTTACTTGAATCCGGCGTTGATTCCACAACTTTTTGGTTGGGCGATCGGCGCAAACCCGAGTGCTTTGGGGGGAAGCTTTACGACGCAGGACGTTCTCGGCGTCTTGCTTGGCCCAATCGCCGTGTTCTTGTTCTGGCTGGGAGTGCTGATGGTGGCGATAATGGTTTACCAGTCAGGCAAAATCATTCTTCCAATAGAAGAATACGAGCAAACTATTAGCGAGCACCACAAGCAATTAATTGCGAAAGCAATTGCGGCGCACAAGAAAAAGAAGTGACGCGCCCTAAAATTTATTTTCGAGTCAAGAGCGCGAGGAGTTGGCCTCGCGACATTCGTGGCACGGCCCCAATTTTTCTCTTGAAAGCAGCCACTGCCTTGGAACGTAAAACGAATTTTCCTTCATTGAACGAACCTATTGCGCTTGGCCTGAAAGAAAGTTCTGGCGGCAAGCCTGCTTTTCGCACTTGTTTTTCAACTTGCGCGCGCACGTCGCGAGGAACGTGGGAAAGCAAGGCAGTGCCTGGAATGATTTCGTGGGAAGCAAAAGAAAGTTTTGCGCGTATTTTGTCAATGGGGTGCGTTGGCCTTTCGCTTGAAAGCCTTTGCCTGGAACGGTACGCGTGAGGCGAAATTCCGGGCAAGCGTTTTTCAAACAATTCAGGCATTTTCGCACCTTGGGCTAAAAGTATTTTTTCTTTCCCAAAGTATTTAAATTCTTCTCGGCAAAACGCGGGTTGTTCAACTGATTTCTTTCTGGCTTGCCGGGCTCGGCAGGGGGTTCAACGCGCTTTCGGACGCGCCTGCTTTCCACACGCTTCCGTATTTTTGTCTTAGTTGTTGTTCTACGCTGCAGCCTCGCTTTACTGCTGCTTCCACGTGTTTTTTCTCGATTAATTGCGACGAGTCTGCTGCGGCCAAGTCGCCTGCCAGCCGCACTATTCCGCTTAACTCACGGAGCCGCAGCGTGAGCGCGTGAGCGCAGTTGTCAACTACTCTGGCGCGGCGGCTTGCTTCTTCAACTATTGCCTGCACTGCTGCTGGCGACGCGTGCGGAATTCTGCCGTCTTTGCGGATTTCTTGGGCAATGAATTGCGTTAACAGCCACCGGTTTTGCGGCGAGTCGTCCATCGTTGTTTCGAGTAGGACTTCGTAGCCGTTGCCAATTATTCTCGAGCGAAGCGGCGGCAGAATGTATTGCAAGTCGTTTATGTTGGATGCTGCAACCAAGATGAAGTCGCATGGAACGCCTTCAACTCGAACGCTGGCGCCAGCGCTCTGCGGGTTTTTGCCTACTATTGAATACTTTTTTTCCTGCATTGCAGTCAGCAAGTGGCGTTGAACGTGGTTCAACGCACTGAGCTCGTCCACGAACAACACTCCTTCGTGTGCCTCGTGCACTGCCCCGGGAACGACTCGGAGGTAGGGAGGAGTTCCGACTTGAGAGTGTCCGCCGTACGGGTCGTGCTGCACGTCTCCAAGAACTTCTGTTTCGCTTGCGCCAGTAACGGAGACGAAGGGCTTGCGGTTAAGAGGCACTATCACCTTGCGCGGCTGCCTGCGCCTGAGTTCGTCCAAGCGCTGTAGCGCTGCTTGGTCGAGCACGCGGATTTTCTCGCCCTGCCTCTCGTAAACCATTACTTCCTCGTGGTCGCCCACGCGCTTGGTCGTGTGAACGCGGTCTTGCCTGCGTGGCTCGTCCAAACAAGTTCCAATCAAGTCACTGAAAGGCGATTGAAGCGAAGAATACTTGTCGAAGCCACAGTTTGGGCAAGCCGACTCGGCTGCGCGGCTCAAGCGGCCGCAGCGCCTGCACCTGAACCCCAGCCGCTCGGCAACAAAGGAAGGCACTTCACATGGGTCAACTGTTTTTCCCCTTCCTTCTCGCGCAAGCCGTTGTTCTTCAGCAATTTTTTCTGCAGTGCGCACTTCAACGACGGGCCGCTCTGGCGATTCAGGGTTGTGGAGCACGCTTATTTCCTGGACTGGCTTGGGCAAGTGAAACGCGATTGCTTGCGCCAACAAGCTTTTCCCGGTTCCAGGCGGTCCTACTAAAAGCAAGTGGCGGCGTTGCTTGGCAGCTATTTTCGCGGTTCTAACTGCTTCAGGTTGTCCTATGATTTGCTGCATTGGGTCGCGTGGAATGCTTATTTCTTCCGTCGAGTCAAAGCACAAGTAGTCGCGCCCAGAAAACGCGTCCGCCTCCAATTCGTTCACCGTAAATGCGCCCGCATGGTTTTATGAAAGAACGACTTTTTAAGTTCCACGCAAAAAAAGGTTTTCAGCGCTTGGTCAAAGAAATAGTGAGTTCTTTGGGGTTGCAGCCGCCGTCTGAAACGCGGATTTTGGCGAAATACCTTCCCGGCGCGCCGGCGCTCACGTCAACAGCAAAGTTGGTTTCGCCTTTGGCGGGAATTGTTTGCACGAGGTTTTGAACTACTACGCTCATTCCGGCGTCGGCTTCCACTTCAACGCGCAAGTCGGTGACGGGCACGTCGCCGCCGTTCTTCACTTTTATCCACCGCTTGTCATCCTGGTTTAAAGAAATGTCTTTGGGCGACAAGTCCAAGTCAGGGGCGGCGCCAACGTTGACGGTCACGGAAACTTTTTCCTGCGTGTACTTCAAGCGAAGCGAACCACTTTTTTTCTCGGTTTTTTGTTTTGATGTCGTTCCGGGAGAAAGAGGCGCAGTCAAATTGAATTCGAAGGCCGCGGTTCCTCCTGCCGCAATTGTTTTGGTGGCGGCGCCGCCGAACATTGTTTTCAAGTCTCCGTCCGCAATCAAAGTGGTTTCAGCAGCGTTTCTTCCCTCGTTTGCAACCGACACCGACAATTGTTTCGTGCAACCGCCGCCCAAGTCCACTGAAAGAGTTGAAGGCATTGCCTTCAACTTGTAGTTTAGCGGAAGAAAGAGCGTCTTAGAATTTTCGCCTGGCTCCAGCGTTATCGAGGACTCGGTCGGCGTAGAAGAATACTTGCTTCCCGCGTCAACCGAAACGGATAACTCGGTGTTCGACGGAAGGGGGGCGTCGAAGAAAACAGTGGTGTCTTCAGCGATTCCGTCGTACGTGTTTCCACTCGAGTCAGTCAAGGTGACTGCCGCGCCGCTTATGCTCTCGTTTTCGTCCAAGCCCTTGAGCGTCAACGAAAGCGTTGCCGGCTGGGGAAGCGAAGAGTATACCAAATAGCCAACGACTGCTATTACGAGTACTGCTATTAGCGGAAGAAATTTTTTTATTAAAGGCAGGATTTTTTCTTTCAGGCCGCCAAGCCCTCCTGCTTCAGCAATTGCTTCTTCGTTGTCAGCCATGCAACCCGCAAAAACAACCGCTGCGGAATATAAATACGTTTTATTTGCAGGGGGGAGTTCTTTCACGGCTCTTGCAAGCAGTCCTGCCCCGTTATTGCGCCGCGTCTTCTTTTCGGCTTAGGGCCCGCCGCAGTTCCGCGGCGTCAATGTTTAGCCTGTGCCGCCGCATTGCTTCGCCTAAAAGCCGTTCGCCGTAAAAACCTTGTTTTTGCAGGAAAGAAATTACTTCGCTTAATTGGGCGGCGCCAAATTTCTTTAAGCCTTTTGCCTCGACGACACTTGAAACGGAAGCGTTTGGCTTCAAAGCAAGCTCGGCCAAAATCAGTGGCGCGGCTGCTTTAACGAAAAGGCCTTCAGCAAAAGCAGAAAAGAATTGTTTTAATTGGCTTGCCTCAATTTTTTCTGTTGGAACGCCGTCGCGCTTCAAGCTCTTCATTGTTTCGACCAAGATTGTTGCCACGAAGGTTGGACTAGCGCCAGTAGAACAATAGTCTTCAAACGCTGCTGAATCGGACTCGCGTAAAACCTTGTCGGCCAACTCCTTGTTTAAGCCGGCCTCCAAGTACTTGCCGCGCTTTTCTTCAAAAGTTTCCGGCAGCTTCACTGACTTCACGAACGCCGGAGTCAAGCGAATGGGCGGAACGTCGGTCTCAGGATACATTCTTCCAGCGCCAGGCAGGGGGCGCATGAAAACGCTTTTTTCTCCTTCTGCCTTGCGGGTTTCACTTGGAAGTCCTTCGAATGCCTGCATTGCCCTCTCGAAAACTGCGCCGAGAGCACGCACTGCATCGAATTCTTGAGCAACGCATAAAACGAAGGCGTCTGATTCACTGCAGTCCAAGATTTTTCGTACGGCCGCGACTTCCGCTTCAGAAAAAGAGTATTTTTGCATGCTTTCGTCAGAGTGAATTATTCCCCCTACTCCGGCAAAAGCTTTGGCGTAGTCGCTTAACTCGGTTCCAAACCTGTGTCCAGGCATTACTTCTCTGGAAAGCAGTCCAGCGAATCCCTGCAAGCGCACGCCGACAACCATTCCGCCGGCAGCCAAAGCCCTTGAAACGAAGTTGCACTTTGTTGCTGCAAACACGTGAGTCAAGTCAACCGCGTGAACTTGTTGCGCTGGCCGCGCGCGCGCCGACAGTTCCTTTCTTAGTTCCGCGAAAGCAAGTTGGCGTCTTGCCTCGTTTTCAACCAACGCCGGCAGGCAAGCGAGTTCTTGGGCTCCCTTTATTTCAACGCGTCCTCCCTCGCGAATCGAGACGTTGACGTCCTGCCTTATAGTGCCAATGCCGCGTTGAACCCTTCCGGTGCTGCGCAGCAGCAAACCAATTTTTTCTGCTACTTCCCGGCAGTGCTCGCCGTCTTTTATCGAGGAATCTGACGCGATTTCCACTAATGGAATGCCTAGGCGGTCAAGCCTGTACTCCGCCGTTCCCGCTTTTCTTTCAATGATGCCGGCCGCTTCTTCCTCCAAGCAAACAGTTGGAATGCCTACCCTGCCCTTCGACGTGTCAATCCAGCCGTCCGTCGCAATCAAGGCAGTGCGTTGAAAGCCGCTTACTGCGCTGCCGTCCACAACCGTTTTGCGCATGAAGTGAACTTCGTCTACTGGCCGCGCGTTCAAGAGCAAGGCAGCCTGCAGTGCTGTTTCGAGTGCTTCGCTCCTGCAGGCGTGGGGAGGCTCTTCGTCTGCTTCCACCAAGCAAGAAGAGTTTGAGTCAGCGTAGTAAGTAAACTCTTTTCCGCGTTCGGCTTCAAACGCGGCAGCGGGGTCCAGCCAGCCTAATTCTCCGGCGACGGCGCGAAGCCTGCGGCGCAACACTGCTTTTCTTCCTTCAGGAGAAGGCTTGCCGGGGTCGCAGTAGCACTCGCAAAACAATTTCTTGGAGTCCAAGCGCTGGTGCACTTCAATTCCGCACTTGAATCCGTGCCCAGCAAAGTCGAAACCCATTTTCACACCAGGAACTCTTGTTCAGTCAACCGCGGACTTATTTCGCCCGCAATGTTTTCCTGCATTTTCTTTCTTGCTTCTTCAACGGAAAGGTTTTCGTGGCCCAACAAGAAGCCCAGTTTGACGAAAGCAGTTTCAGGCAGCGTGTCTCCGCAAAACACTGCGCCAGCGGCGTGCAATCGCCTTAAATTAGAGTAGACGAAGGCATGAGTTCGGCCGTACAAGCACTGGGAAGTAATGGCTACGACGACATCTTCTTCCACAGCGCGTTTGACTGCAGGAATCCAGCTGGCCTTCTTGTCAGCTGGCTCTGTTGGAACGTGGCCCAAACCAGTTCCTTCAACGACTACTCCCTTGTACTTCTTGTCAATCAAGTATTCCAAGAGTTCAGGCGAAGCTCCTGGAAACACTTTAAGCAAAGCAGTTTTCGGTTCGAAGACGGCGTCCGCCACTACTTCTTGTTCTGCGCGGCCGTGAAAATCTTTCCGCAGCAACTCCGTTCTTCCGTCAAGCCATATTCTCGCGTAAGGCAAGCAATTGATTGGCCTGAACGCGTCGCGACGCGAGGAATGCATTTTGCGCGCCTTGGTTCCAGGAATGGCGAGGCAGTAGTCGTCGCTTGAAGAGCCATGCATTACAACTGCTACTTCGGCAATGTTTCCTTTCGCGTAGTGCGCGGCGCAAGCCAAGTTCATTGAGCCATCAAAGCTTCCCCTGTCAGGAGAACGCTGTGCGCCGACAACCGCCACGGGCTTGCACAAGTGTTTGAGCATGAAGGAAAGCGCGGCCGAAGTATAGTGAAGAGTGTCAGTTCCGTGAGTAACGATTACGCCACGGCTTCCGTCATTCAACTCTTTTGCAGCCAGCACGGCAAGCTTTTTCCATTCCTCGCCGCACATGTCTTCGCTGGCCAAACGAAAGGGACTCAACACCGAGCGAAGGTTTACTACGTCGGCAAGCTGGGGAGCGTTTGCAAGCATTTCTTCAGGCGTCATCAAAGCGTGAACTCCTCCAGTGCGGTAGTCGACGCGGTTGCTGATGGTGCCGCCGGTGGCAATCATTGACACGCTCGGCAAATGCAAGTCGAACTTGTTGCGGGCCCTCGCAAACTTTTCGAGTTCAGCGCCGCCGCCTTCAAGCGCTTCTATTCTCGTCTTTGCATTAAAGCCGATTCCCACGTTGTACCCGTTTTCCAGTTTAAGCACGACGCAGTTTTCGTCGCCTGCCTCTGGCCTCGGCAAAAGAATTCCTTCAAATACGCGCTTGCTTTCCGTAACGCGGACGCGGAAGCCGGGCTTGGCGCCGGCTTTACGCAAAGCAAACTGAATTTTTTTTGAGTACAACTTGACTCGCCGAACTCAATTAAATGCCGCGCCAGTAAAAAAGGCTTTTCGCGGCTCACAAGCGCTTTGAAACATACGCGCCGTCCAAGCGGCATCCCTCACAGCCGCAAAGAGTTTTAAATGAGGACATTATCAGTAAGTTGATAACATGATCAGCCACACGTTGTTCGCTGGAAAAGGGCAGATGGAATTACTGCGGCAACTCCTGTCTTTTCCTTCACGGCAATTTACTATAAGAGAACTGGCGGCGTGCGCAAAAGTTCCCTACGCAACGACTTGGAACGCAGTCAACAAGTGGTTCCGCGCCGGCATAGTGTCGGTTTCTCTCGTAGGAAAGGCAAAGGCAGTAACGCTAAAGAACACAGCCTACGCGAAGCAGCTCTTGCGCGCGGCAGAAACGCCGTCGCCGCAACGCGCAGCTTTAAATAAATTAAGGAAACTCGTCTCGCACGAGCCGCTCGTAGCACGCGCAGTTGTTTTCGGAAGCGTGGCCGAAGGCAAGGAAAAAGCGGACAGCGACATCGACTTGGCATTATTGACGCAGGATGCGTCTACCGCCAAAAAAATTGCTTTCAAGGCATTCGAAAAAACTGGCGTGAAAACAGTTCCGCTGGTGTTCATGAACGAAAAAAAATTTGATGCATTCCTTGAAAACAAGAAAAAACAGGTTTTGAAATGAGTGAGCCTCCCGAAAACGCCTTGGCTGAAGCAATGGAATGGCTTTTATCAGCAGAGCGTTCGCTGGCCGACGCAGAAGGAGACCCGCGGTTGGCGAACGTTTCGTG
>Ga0068707_1001656_pt1 | contig 15608 bp, 17 predicted proteins | sample YNPNPMetaG_FD_66600 | JGI IMG/M metagenome (GOLD analysis project Ga0068707, IMG submission 66600) | Anoxygenic and chlorotrophic microbial mat microbial communities from Yellowstone National Park, USA - YNP NP MetaG | ecosystem: Environmental > Aquatic > Thermal springs > Hot (42-90C) >...
GCACTACAAACAGTTTCCCCAGACCCCACTACCCGTAAGTGCTTGAAATTATTAGACCTGGAATTTTGGGAAAGGCAAAATTAGTCGGATTTTGGGGCTTTCAGCATGAAGTTGGGTTAAGTGCATTAATGCAAAGGATTGCAACAACAGTACTGTCAATTCCACCACTTACACCTAATACCGCACCTTGGAAGTTGTTGTTGATAACGGCACGCTTTATGTTTTCAACAGCAACTTCCACAAATTGGGCTGGGACAAATTTATCTCGCATCACATGTTTGCTACAATTCTTTCAGAAACTTCTGATTCTGCTGCGGAATGAGCATATTCCATTTCCCATATATAGTCAGCAAGTTTAGCCCAATTTTCGGCATATGAATCCATCTTTTCCTTATACAAGGTATAAATCTCGTCAGCCCCAGGATGAGTAAACATGGGCCTTGTTTCTTCTATGACCCTACGCATAACATGGGGATTATCAATAATCATACAAGGCCTTAGGTGATTTTGGTTGTGAGGCTGACAGGATCTGATGTATCTAAACAAATAACTATTTAGGGCTTCCCTTAGTGGCTTTTCTTTTATGTTATCAACAGCTATATGAGTATATACACACGGTTCCACATCTCCTTTTGCATTCACGTGAAAATATGCCCTGGCACCTGCAATACATCCTTTCACATACGGGCCATCATTCCAAAAGTCTATAACAAAAATTGGTCTTGTCTTTCTAAATTGAATAACCTGGCGCCTTAGATAATCCCTCTGTTCAGGTGTTACCATAAGGGAAAAATCAGCCCTCCCATTTACAGGGATGTAGAGAAAATACATTTGGGCCATAGAACCCAAGGAGATCATGTGATCAATGAATTCATAGGATGCAACTGTGTATATGTTTTGGCTGGTAACCGTTGCCGAAGTGCCTATCACGATGCGGGCTTTATTAAGGCAGTCAAAGGCATGCATGATCTTTTTATACACGCCTTCACCCCTCCAAGCGTCCGTTTCCTTCTCATACCCTTCTATGCTTATCACAACGGCCACATTTCCAAAATCTGCAAGCCTTTTGGCCTTTTCCTCTGTCATAAGGGTTCCATTGGTATAGACCTGGAAGAAGAGCAAGGGGTGTCTTTGGATCATGTCAAAGAGATGCGGGTAGATGAGAGGTTCGCCCCCCAGGATAGTAATGAAACAAATCCCAAGTTCCTCACATTCTGTGAGGAGTCTGTCCACTACATCAAAGGGTAATTCAGGCTGAGTACCATATCCCAGTGTGTAACAGCCTTTGCACCTTAGATTACACTTGAGGGTAGGGCTTAAGATCATGATCATGGGAGGTCTGAAACCGAGGTGTTTCTCCCAGTAGTTTCTCTTTTTGTTCCCGTGGAAAAATGCACCGTTAAAAAGTGTTTCAAACAACTTTATCCTGCGTTCAGTGGGTAGGCAGTTCAGAACCCTTCTGAACAATACCTTTGCAGGATGTCCTGGGGTTTCAAGCATTTTCCGAACATCCCTCACGTTGTTTAAAAGATCTGGATCCTCTGTCAAGCGCTCCCCCAATTTCACCAATCTTATTAGATTTTCGTCAGACACATGGGGGAGGAGACGAATGATGGCGTTAACCACCTTTTGGGTCCCTAACTCCTTTACCTTTCCGCTCATGGCATACCTCCTTGAGCTGATGTTGGTGTTAGGCAAGAATTACTTAGTTTTTACCCGCTGTTTGTTTGGTTAAATATCAGATGATTGAGTTAGACACTGGTCAAAGCATTTGAGAACACATGTTCTCGAATACCGCACTCAAAAATTATGAAGTTACAAGCCCCAATACCTTTAAGACCTTGTCACGAGATCCCCATCCGGCCTTTAAGAAACCTTTTTTGATACCAAATTTTTCAAAGCCATTTGGCTTCAACAAAAATCACCCCACCTTGGATATCTTTTACAGGATAGATGCACCTTCGATTTAAGTCAAGGAATTTTGATAGGTTAAGGACATCTATCTTGTCCTGATTTGCATCACCTGCCCATACCGCCCAAAGCCCAATTACAAAGTTTTGGCACCTATGAGGTGTAAACACATCGTAGATGATTCACTGCCAAATTCAAATACGCCAAGTGGGTTTGGCTCAGAGGTTCTAAGTATACTGAACCTGCAAGACAAACTAATTGACCTAAGAACCCAAAAAAGGTACAAATTTTTCTGTGTTTAATGGTTCAGAGCAGGGTAGCGTTACCACATTCAGGGACATTATTATGGATCTGGCTGATGGGAAAATCGGAACAGTAAGCCATGAGGGATATCACAATCCAGGGGCACTAAATGCCAAAATAAAACATTTCAATCCAAGGGAGGAGGTGTAAGCATGGAAGGTTTCATGTCTTCAAGGTTTAATTTAATAAAGTGTATGGGTTTTTTGGCTCTTATGTATTTTATTTTTGTCTCAGTGGGCCTGGCCCAACAAAACCAGGAAATTAAAAGTCCTTCCAAGAAAGAGGATATCCAAAAGTTTGTGGAAAAAATCCACTGGCTTGGTCATGATACATTTAAAATCTTTAACAAGCTCGTTATTTACACTGACCCCTTCAAGTTGAAAAAGGCCGATAAGGCTGACATCATCCTTATTACCCATGAACATTTCGACCATTGTTCCCCTGAAGATGTAAAACTAATACAAACTCCTGATACGGTTATAGTTACTACAGAGGATTGTGCCAAAAAGCTTTCTGGAAACATAAAGATAGTCAAACCTGGTGATAAGATAAATGCCATGGGAGTGGAGATAGAGGCAGTTCCTGCATACAACACAAACAAGAAATTCCATCCAAAGGAAAAGAACTGGGTGGGGTATATTTTTAAAGTGGACGGATATAGAATCTACATTGCAGGAGATACAGATCTCATCCCGGAGATGAAAACATTCAAGGATATTGACATTGCTCTTCTCCCTGTTTCTGGAACATATGTAATGACTGCAGAAGAGGCAGCGGAGGCTGCAATAGATATCAACCCAAAGCTTGCCATTCCTATGCACTATGGCTCAATAGTGGGATCAGAGGCGGATGCCAAAAGATTTTCAGAATTACTCAAGGGCAAGATTGATGTTGTTATAAAGGCACAGGAATGATTTTGATATAAGCTTTACTTCTGCATTTTGAATATTCAAAATGGAGGAGATCTTTTGAACTAAAGAGGGAAACAGATGCCAAGCCGTCTTATTGATATATTTGAAGACCAGAAACTGGTTGCTAAGATTAAGAAACGCCTACTGTATTTGTTTCAACTTGCTGAGCTTGAAAGCTCAATGGCAGGAAAGACCGGGATGGAAGTGGGCTCTCTTCGCGAGCGGGTAATCATCGCCTTACTTATTTATAAATTTGGTCAGGCGAATGTGGAAACTAATATCCCGACAACAGAACCAGAAGTGGACGTGAAACTATTTATTTGGAGAGCCTATCTCCATAAAAACAATAACGGGCAAGGCCTTGGGAGGTGTTAACTTATCTGGACCGTTGACCCACAGAAGGCGCAAGAATTTAGTCGCTCGTATTGCCCCCAATGTGATATCTTACTTGTTCAAATCAACTGGAACTCTCAAGGAGGCTTGTATTATATAACACTTGCAAGCCAAAAAAGGCTATTTGATCTTATAGGTAGGGAGAACTACATAAAACTTCCTAAACAGGGAACAAACCCAAGAGGGGTGGAAATCACAAAAGAGGCCTTGTCAGCCCTGGTTCAAGATGAGGAAACCGAGAAGATCTTTATAAACTGGCAAAAGACAAGCATTAAATTTAATCCCTATAAAAGATGGGTTGATCTTTGGAGAGAAGATTAAATGCAGGTTAGGAGACGAAAAAACGGCACAAAGACAAGTGCATTTGGTTCACCTGGAAGAATCAATCACGATTCAACTCCTTTTTATTCAACCAGGCTATACGAGGGATTGCCCAAGGAGGAACACATCCAGTATGTGGAAAATCAATTATCTGAAGATGTTGTAAATAAGGTATTTTGCAAGTCAAGCGAAAGCATGGATGAGTTACCCGACAACAGTATTCATTTGATGGTAACATCTCCTCCTTATAATGTGGGTAAAGAGTATGATGAAGATCTCACTTTGGAAGAATACAGGTTATTTTTGAAAAGAGTCTGGAATGAGGTCAGAAGAGTACTGGTGCCTGGTGGAAGAGCATGTATCAACATAGCCAACCTTGGAAGAAAGCCTTATATTCCTTTACATGCCTTCATTATAGAAGATATGCTTGATCTTGGATTTCTGATGAGGGGTGAGATCATATGGAACAAGGCATCCAGCGGCAGTCCTTCAACCGCATGGGGGAGCTGGCTTTCAGCAAAAAATCCCACATTGAGGGATGTGCATGAGTATATATTGGTTTTTTCCAAAGGCATGTTTTCAAGGAAAGATCTTGGAAGAAAAAGCACTATCTCCAAGGATGAATTTCTTGAATTTACCAAAAGTGTATGGACCTTCCCTGCAGAACCAGCTACAAAAATAGGACATCCTGCACCATTTCCTGTTGAATTGCCCTATAGACTGATTCAACTTTATACATTTGAGGGAGAGGTGATCTTGGACCCATTTATGGGAAGCGGGCAGACTGCTATTGCAGCAATAAAAACATACAGGCATTTTGTTGGTTACGACATAAACGAAGAATATATAAAGTTGGCCAAAAAAAGGATCAGAGAATTTTCCCTAACCTTCTACACAACCAAATTCTTTGAAACCAAAGCCAAAAGATGATTAGAGCATTTTGTGGGATGCATTGCAGGTGAAACATCCATTCAATTGGGAAAAATGAGGATGAAATCCAAAGGAAGATTTTTGGGGAATCATCCGGAGGATATATGCAAAGCATGGATGAATAAAAGGATGGATATTACTGTTCTAAAGCACGGAAAAGCTCTTGACAAATTGAATTCGCCACAACAAACTCACAAAAAGAATAGGCAAAAGGGTAGGGGGCTTTTGGTTATCGGTGGATATTAATAGGAGGTAACAATGGCAATAGAAAGAAAACTTGTGGGACCTTGTGGGCTTTACTGTGGTGTGTGTGCTGTGTATATTGCAGATAGAGATGGAAATTTGAAGTTAAAAGAAAAATTGGCTGAGCTTTATAAAGGCAAAACACCGGGAAAAGGTACTCTACCAGGTAGCCAAGACCTTAGGGCGGAAGATATCCATTGCAAGGGCTGTATGTCAGAGGATGTGTTCTATTTTTGCAAGATATGTGAAATAAGAGATTGTGTAGTGGCAAAAGGCCTTGAAGGTTGCCATCAATGTGACAACTGGCCATGCGAGTACATACAAAATTTTCCAATGACCATTGGAAAAAAGGTTATTATGAGGGTTGTACCCCACTGGAAAGAAGTGGGTACAGAGAGATGCTTTGAAGAGGAAGAGAGGCGTTATGTATGTCCAGAGTGCGGGAACAAAGTATTTAGGGGTGTGATGAGATGCAACAAGTGCAAAACAGAACTAAACCTGGACTGAGTTTAGCCACCAATCTGTGACATGTAATCAGAAGACATTGTTTCATGGCTAAGTCCCCTATGTGACCTTGCCTTTTTTGCCACTGCCTCCTGTATGATCATCCTAAGTTCTTCATCTGACTTATCTGACCTGATATAGTCTATTAACGGTAGTTCTTCTTTCGCAAACAGACATGTCTTTAAACCACCCCTTGCCGTAATCCTGATCCTATTACACTGGGAACAAAAGTTGTGTGTCACAGGGCTTATAAGCCCAATTACCCCTTTTGAACCGCTAATCCTATAACACTTGGCAGGCCCACCCATACTTTCGTTGGGTAGTGGGATCAATTGCCCAAAATGCCTTTCAAGTGTTTCCAATATCTCTTTGTGCCCCACAAGCCTTTGTTCAGACCATCTGACTCCATTACTCACCGGCATGAACTCAATGAACCTCACATGCCATTCCTTTTCCAGGGTGAGGGATGCCAAATCCACTATCTCATTATCGTTTATCCCCCGCATTATCACCGCATTTAGCTTTATGGGGCTTATCCCGTGTTCCTCACAGGCCACTATCCCTTCTCTTACCCTTTGGTAGAGATCTGCGCCTGTGATGGCCTTGAAGGTGAGCGGGTTCAAGGAATCAAGGCTGATATTAATCCCCTTTAAGCCCGCCTGTTTCAAATCACCCGCCATCTCCTTTAAAAGCACACCGTTTGTGGTGAGGGTTACTTTTTGGATGCCTTCCACCCTATTGAGCCTTTCTATGAACCAGACTATGCCTCTCCTGGCCAAGGGTTCGCCACCTGTGACCCTCACCTTTTTTACACCCATACCCACCACTATTTTCACCAGCCTGAGCATCTCCTCATATCTCAAGATCTGGCCGTGGGGGACGAGGGGTATGCCATCCTTTGGTACACAGTATATGCATCTCAGGTTACATCTGTCGGTCACAGAAAGCCTAAGGTAATTTATCATCCAGCCTCCCACCCATTCCGATTGACTTCAAGCCTTTGCTACTAATATTAAGCACAATAGCTCTACACACCAGGAGGTTTGGGATATGAAACCCATAATTTGCTTTGTAGGCCGATCCAATTCGGGTAAGACCACCCTTGTAAGTGCCCTGATATCCAGTCTCCGGGCACTGGGCCTTAAGGTTGGTACAATCAAACACGCAGCCAATGGCTTCCAGTTCTTCAAGGGAAAAGATAGTTCTCTGCACAAACTTTCAGGCGCAAGTGTTTCCATTGTGGCCTCTCCTAACATGTTGGGCATCCTGATGGACACCGAGTCTGATAAAAACCCAATGGAATTGATGAAATATATGGAGGGGGTGGATATCGTATTGGCTGAGGGATACAAATCCTCAGACCTTCCAAAGATAGAGGTCTTTGTGCCCAAAAAATTAGGAGATCTGCCTTTGTGCATTAATGATCCCAAACTCCTCGCAATCGTAACAAAAGAAACCCTTGATACCCAACTTCCCCTCTTTGATCCCCAAGACATAAAAGGCCTGACAGACTTCATCCTCAAAGTCACTGCCTTGAATGCATCAGCCCCCCAAACAGCTCCTGAAACAAAAGCTCCTCGTTGATCCTGCATCGCTTCAGGAAATCTTCATATCTTACTAAAAGTTCTTCGGCTAATGGGGTAAGATTGCTCCCTTTTGCCTTTGTGCTATCAACCAAAGGCTGGCCAAGGGCAGATTCTGTGGCCTTTAACTTGCCCCAAAGGGCCCTGTAGGACATGCCCAGTGCCTTTGCAGCCTCCACCAAGGATCTCTTCTCCCTTATCACCTGCAGGATCCTGAGTCTGCCCTCTCCCATTATCATGTGTCCTTGATGATCCTCTATCCAATGTCTGCTTTTATGTACTAAGGCCATTTTCAATCCTGTTCAAAGAATACCTGGCCGCTATGGGAGGCATCGTATCCTCCCAACTGAATTACCCTTTGCCTGAACTCTTGGGATCTGATCACAGAAAGTAGGTCTTGGATGATGGAAAGTTCAAGGAATGCCTTGGGTATGATGATGTCATATTGCTCCCTGGCAAGGGGAATAAAATCTAAATCCAGTGCCTTTGCTGCGGCCAAGATGGCAATGCCTGTGTCTGCCACGCCGCTTTTTACATCCACTGCCACTGCCATATGCGTATATTCCTCGTTTTGATAACCTTTTATGGAATCGGGTTCTATGCCTGCCTTTTGTAGTTCATAATCAAAGAGCACCCTTGTACCAGAGCCTGCCTGCCTGTTTACGAATGTGACATCTTCCCTTGTGAGATCTGATATGCCTCTGATACCTTTTGGGTTTCCTTTTTTTACCAAAAATCCCTGATCCCTTCCCACCAGGTGGAAGACCACAAGGGGTGTGTCCTTTAGATACCTTTGCACATAAGACCTGTTGTATTCACCTGACTCCGGGTCCAAAAGATGTGTACCTGCCATATGGCAGTGGCCCCTTTTTATAGCAAGGATCCCTCCCAAGCTTCCCACATTGGAGGATATCAGCCTTATGTCCTTTCCCCTTCTTTTCAGTTCATCTGCTATTATGTCAACGGTCATGTCGTGACTGCCTATTATCACCAAGGTCTTTTCCAGTTCCTTAGGTTCCACAAGGAGATCGGCCTCAACCAGCTCCTCTTGATTATAACCCTCCAAGTTCCTGGCTACCTTCACCATGCCCTCTGCCCTTTGAAGGCTTGTAAGGGAACCAGCAGCCCTTGGCAAAGGGATTGCCACAGGTTCTTTCTGCGGCAAAACCCTTCCTATGTTTACCCTCACAAACTCGTCTATACCAGGCTTTGAGGTGACTGGCCTGGTAAGCCTCACCTTTATTTTGTTGGGCACCACATCTGTGATACCTTGAAGATTAAGGAGCAAGGGCCTTACAAATTCCCTAAAGCTTAGCACAGCAGAGACAGGGTAACCGGGATTCCCCACCACTGGTATATCATTGACCATTCCCAGGATGGTGGGCTTCCCGGGCATCATTGCCACTCCGTGCACCAATACCTCTCCCAGATCCCTTATGGCATGTACGGTAAAGTCTTTAGCTCCTGCAGAAGAGCCGGCATTGATCATCACCAGGTCTGCATCAGAGGATATGGCCCTTAGGATGGCCTCCTTTATCATGTCCAGGTCATCGGGGACTATTGGCCCTATCACCGCCTCTGCTCTTGCCTCTTCCACCAAGGCCTTTAGTACAAGGGAATTGGATTCAATCACCTTGGGCGGAGGCGGAGGTTCAGGATCTTTTATGGAATTAAGCCCTATCAGTTCACTGCCCGTTGGAATGATATACACCTTTGGCCTCTTCCACACATCCACTTCCCATACCCCACAGGCTGCAAGCACTCCCAAATCGTAAGGGGTGATGAGGTGATCCACTGTAAGGAGGAGCTCAGATGCCACCACATCCTCTCCCACTTTCCTCACATGTTGCCAAGGGGTGGCAGGGCTTCGTATCTCCACCAAGTTTTCATTCATTTGGTGGAGCTTTTCCACCATTATCACGCAGTCAAAACCTTCCTCTAAGGGCTGGCCTGTGTTGATCCATTGAAAGTCTTTTCCCGCTTCGAGCAAGATGGGATTCCTTTCAGATGCACCAAAGGTAAGCTCAGCCCTTGTGGCTATACCATCCATTGCTGCTGAATGAAATGAAGGATAGGACCACCTTGCAAAAACAGGTGCTGAGGTGACCCTTCCCAGTGCCTCTCCAACAGAAACCTTTTCTGGCCTGGTTCTTTTATAACTGGGCAATTTAGCAAACCAAAGCCCTTTTGCCTCTTCTAAGGTGAGCATTCTGAGGTATATCTCACGCTTCATCACACATCTCCCAGTAGTGGAGCAATGGGTATCACCTCCACCTCTTCTCCTTGGTAAACTCCTTCGGCATTGAGGGGTATCTTCATAAGTCCATCTCCCCTCACCAGGGTGATGATAAGGCCTGACTTTCCAAATTCAGGTTCTGCAAAGTAGCTACCTTCCTTTCTAAAAATCCTTACCCTCACATAGTCCTCCCTTCCTGGCTGTGATTCCGTATTCCTGGTGACCTTTGCAGTGATGGAGAAATATCCTTTGGCCTCTTCCCAATCCATGCCTGAAATATATCTCATTGCAGGACGCACCAAGATAAGCCCAACCACAAATGCAGAGGCAACATGGCCTGGGAGTCCAAACACAAGTTTCTCTCCTATACGGGATATGATGGTGGGCTTGCCAGGGCTTATCATTACACCGTGGCATAGAAGTTCATAGCCCTCAAAGGAAGAAAGTACTTTCACCGTCAGATCCCTCAAACCCACTGAACTCCCACCTGAGATCAGCAAGATATCCTGCTCCCTCAATCCCTGCTCCACCAACCCCTTTAATTCCTGGAACTGATCCCTTGCCCTGCCAAGATAAGAGGGAATGTATCCCAATGAGCCAACAAGGGCAGTGAGGGTGAATCTATTCACATCCCTGATCTTTCCAAGGGGGGGAAATGTGTCAGGGGCTACCACCTCATCTCCTGTGGAGATCACCCCCACCCTCAGCTTCTTCTTTACCTTCACACTGGTTATACCCAAGGCTGCCAAAAGGCCCAAATCTTGTGCCCTTAGCCTCTTCCCAGCCTTGAAAATGAGTTCACCTTTCTTCACATCCTCGCCAGCGGCAATGACATTATCTCCCACTGAAACAGGCCTCATCACCTCCACAAGGCCCTCCTCCAAGACCTGTGTGTGCTCAATCATCAAAACCGCATCAGCTCCCTTCGGCAGCATACCGCCTGTACTTATGGCCATGCACTTGTTAGGTTGAAGAATGGTTGTGACCTCTTCTCCCATTTTAACCTCTCCCACCACCTCCAGCAGGCCAGGCATTGTGGGAGAAGCACCAAAGGTATCCCTTGCCCTCACTGCATAGCCATCCATAGTGGATCTAAAAAAATGGGGCAGGTCTTCTAGAGAGAACAAATCCTCTGCCAGGACCCTATGAAGGGCCTTGTCCAATGAGACTTCCTCCGTCTCCCTCACCTGAGGAACTTGGCCTATGAGAGATATTGCCTCTTCCACCGTGACCAACTTTAGGTAACTTACCTTTTCCATGGGCCTATTATGTCAGAAATGATACTTTAGGCAAGCCAAAAACAGGGCTACGCCAAGTTTTTCCACCTCGTAAGTGGCCCGTAAGTGGAATTAGGTTCGGAAGACGATATTGACTCAAAGGTTTTCTCTGGGTATAAGCTTTCTAAATTGGTGGAGGTTCCATGGGCCTTAGAAGACAAGTGGGAGTAGGCATCCTTGTACAATTAGTCATTTTGCTGGTTGGTTTTTGGAGGGTTTATAGTGTTTATTTTCACTTGGTGGTAGGGTTAGGTAAAAAAAGGTTGGAAACTGGTGTTATTATCCTCTTACAGAGAACATTTATCCCGATCTTTTCCCGGATTTCTTGTGAGAGCCCAGTTACATGTTGACATACCTCTATTCAAACCATTGGTATGATAGGCGCGATCTCATAGGACAAAGTAGATCTAGGCTGGTGCCTTGTCATTTTAGCTCAAACTACTTGCTCCACTTGGATCTTCGAATATGTTCAGGTGCTTGGTTAAGTTCCATTAATAGATGGCGATTTAACCAATGCTAAATAGGAATGTAGGTAGAGGTAAAAACTAAGACAATTTGGTGGGATGTCTTCAATTTAATGAACCTTATCTGTGCGATTGGAGGCACTGAATATGGACAAATTACATCTACCCATAACGATTGAGACCGATGAAGATGGGTATTATATAGTGAGTTGCCCTCTTTTCAAAGGTTGTCATTCATACGGCGAGACCATAGATGAGGCGCTGGAGAATATAAGGGAGGTCATAGAGATGTGTCTGGAGGAGACAAAAGCTGAGGAGGTTAATAAATATGTGGGATTTAAGGAGCTGGAAATAGTCAGGAATGCCTAAGCTTCCCAATATCGAAGGCAGAGAATTTGTAAAGTTTTTGGAATCTATAGGCTTTAGGGTTATCAGGACAAAAGGTTCTCATGTGAGATTGAGATCATAAGACGGAAGGGTAACCACCGTTCCTGTGCATGGAAATAAGGAGCTCCCCAAAGGCCTTTTGCGCAAGATAATCAGAGAAGACTTGGATATAAGCTTTGAAGAATTTTTGGTGTTATACTCCAGGTACAAAGGAAGTTGAGAACAGGATCTACAATCCTCCTCAAAGTTTGTGCTTCTTGAAACATCATCCAATGCCAGAGGGCCAAAATGTGAAAAAGCTTCCTTCCCCTTGAGGCATGGCTCCTTAGCTTGCAAGAAATTCTGTGATCAATGGTTCGGAAAATTATCTTGACTCAAAGGTTTTCTTTAGCTATAAGCTCCCCAAAATCAGTGGAGGTTTATAGCATGAGCCTCAGAAGACAAGTGGGAGTAGGTATCCTTGTACAGTTAGTCCTTTTGGTGTTGGTTGGAGTCGTGGGATTCTGGTCCTTGAATCGCATCATCTCCGACACACTGACCTACCAAGAAGTTAGCAGTATAGAAACAAGTCTAAAGGATTTGAGCGACAACCAAAAGGCCTATATTATCGCAATCTATGAAGACAAAAGGGACATTCTGGAGCTAAAGGAAAAGGAGATAATAACTCAAGTTCAAAAACTTTCTTCGTTGGTTGATAGTTTAAAAGTGAATAAATCACTGTCTCAATATTCAGACGAGTTGAGCAAAGTGTCAAAACTTCTTTCTGAATATGGTCTTATTTGGAATCAATTTCGTAAGAGCCTTAATCAAAATGAGGAAATTGCAAAAAAGTTGACTGAATATGAGGAGCCATTCTATAAAACTATTGAAAAAGCATCCCTTTTTCACCAAGATATGCAAATAAATTCAAAGCTTTTGTTTGGAATGATCAAAGTTTATTTGTTGAGGCCTACAGATCAAAATTGGGCCAAAGTACAAGAACTTACTGAAAATTTTAAAAAAGCTTTTGAAATATGGTATGAAAAGATTAAGGCAAGTGAACAGCTTCAGGCAGTATCAAAAGAGATTAACTCTGAATTTGAAGAGATAAAAAAGACGGGTGAGTTACATAGAGAAAATGTGCTTCTGCAACAAAAAGTGTCATCACAAATGGCCCAGAGTGTAAATACAATCCTGAGAATATCCTCTTCCATGAGAGAATCCAATGTGCAGTCTCTGGGGAAAAGCGTACTTAAAAGCAAAGGCACAATTGTTGTGTTGAGTGCAATTGCAATAGTGGCGGGCATTATATACGGTAGCCTTACCATTAGGAAGATAACCAGAAAGATAAGAACCTTGGCCGATGAAGTGGGGCTTGCATCGGATGAGGTGTTGGAGGCCAGCAATCAAGTTGCCAGGACTTCTCAAAGCTTGGCTGAAGGGGCATCTGAACAGGCAGCCTCAATCCAGGAATCCTCTTCAGCCCTTGAAGAGCTTTCCAGCATGTCTATGGGCAACTCTGAGAAGGCAAAGATCGCCTTAAGGGAGATGGAGGAGACCAAAATGCTTGTGGAGAGGATTGACCTGCAGATGAGGGAGCTGAACGAGGCCATTGAGCTTATCAAACAAACCAGCCAAGAGACGGAGAAGATCATAAAGACCATTGATGAAATCGCATTCCAGACGAACCTTTTGGCCCTCAATGCTGCTGTGGAGGCAGCAAGGGCAGGGGAGGCGGGTGCTGGGTTTGCTGTTGTAGCAGATGAGGTGAGGAACTTGGCCATGAAGGCAGCCGAATCAGCAAAGCTGACTGCCAAGCTCATTGGAGATACCATTGGTGCAGTGGGAAGGGGAACAGAAATAACAGGTGCCACCCAGGGCATATTTAAGGAGAACCTGAAGACCACCCAAAGGGTCTTTGACCTAATACAAGAAATAGCCCTTGCCTCAGATGAACAGGCAAGAGGTGTGGAGCAGATCAGCAAGGCCGTTTCAGAGATGGATAAGGTTGTGCAACAGACCGCTGCCTCCGCAGAGGAATCTGCCAGTGTTGCATCTGAGATGAAGGCAAAGGCTGAGGCGGTGGGAAAGCGGGTGGAAGAGCTGAAGGCCTTGGCTGGTCTAAGCTCACAGACCACAGGGTATGAAAGGGCCTTGGCCCTTGAGACGTGAGGCTTTCAACCCCTTTCTTTGGCCTGGGCCCTCTCCCTGCACCCGCTCCTCCACGTTCTGACTATAAAAGATCAACTGCCAGAAGAACACGTTTATGGGATTAAGTAATCCTCCAGGGAAGGCGTACCTCCCGAAACAAGACCTACAATGGCCAGTTCTTCATTTACGATTCGCTCAACCTTAACTGTGCCTTTTGTTTCAGCAGGGACCCATCCTGCAGGTATTCCGCTGGGTGCGCTAACAACCTTACCACCAGGGACAACCTTCAATACATCCCCTTCCTGGAGTCCTGAAGCAGGCCCAGCGTTAACAAACCAGCGGTTTTGCCCCTCCTGGGAAAAGGCATGACAGAACCACGGCATGATGTTTTTCTTTTCAAGTACTATGTCCGTAAGCTTTTGAGCCACAATATTCATAAACTCCTGGCGATCTGATTCTGTTTGGATGGGCATTTCCACTTCAAGGGAGGGATAGCGATAACTGAGGCCACTATCCACAATGCTTATCCTTGCTTTTGCTTTCTGCTTTTGGCCAGTTGTGGGCGTTGCGGGCAATGAAAGTATCTCCACCACATTGAGGAACCTTACGCCAGGGTAGATTTTAGAGATATGAGAAACACAGCCAAGGTCTCGTTTTTCAAGGCAGTCGGTCTTAGAGACAGCCTCTTTTATCTTATGGTGATCTACATACAAAAGGCCTTTGGATGTAATAACTTCACGGGCAATTTTCAAAAAGGCCTCACCTTCTTTGATACCTACCTGTTGGTAATCCACAAGGAATCCAACCTTCACACGGTATTCTGACTTTCTAAGGGGCAAAGTAGCCGCAGCAGGGGCTTCCCTGGTTTTAGTATCCTCCCCCTTCTTGAAAACAGCTTCCTCCAGCCGCGCAAGACGTCTTTCCTTTTCCTCAGCCTCTGCCTCAGCCTTTTCCTTGAAAGCAGACTCAGCAGCGGCGTCCCAAACCAGCCCCCCTTCTTTTTCAGGATTACGCTTTAGAAAATAATCACCAGAAGCAAGCCAGGGCTGATCTATGAACATGCGTCGCACCTCGGCATTGGAATACGCACGCCCCTCTTCCTTGGTCTCGCTTGTAATATCCGGGGGAGAGAATACCTTGGAAATATCTCTCTTGCCGGATCCTGAACAACCCTGGGATATTATAAGAATGAAAGCAACGGCCAAAGCCTGCAACCAAAGCCTATGTTTTTCCATGTCCGTCCTCCTAATATAGTAAGGGGGGGTGATATATAATCATCATACCCCCCTTCATGCACTCTCACAAGTGAGTTTCAACAGGCCGTGTTAGAAGTTCAAAATAAACTCAGCTGCGATTCGATAGGCAGTGTCATCCGCCTGCGTTTTGATCATAGCTTTGGTCACGTCTTTGAGCATATCGCCTGGGAAGAAGAGTGAGCCTTGAAGCTTAAAGGCCACATTTTTATGTATGGCCAAGGTGAATTCGTTATCCCACTCGGTTCCCACATAACCCTTCTCAACCTTCGTATAATTGCCAAATCCAGCAACAGGATTGACCCAGTTTCCCACATAGATATCTTCATTCCACCAGAACAGGTTGGCATTTGTCCTGAAAATAAAGAAATTGGAAGGAGCAAAGGTTATGCCCGCACTCAGCATGGTCATGCCAGGATTATCACCACGGCCATGGCCCAGCCCGGTAAAGTTTCCAACGCCACCGATCATAACTGGAGTACCGTTCCCATAGAACTCAGGAAGGAACCCATAAAGGGCGGTCCCCAAGAGCCAGTTTGTATCGGCTATAATAGTATGTTCACCACCGAAAGGACTAAACCTCTGAGCATTTACCACACCTACATAACCATTAAGCTCATCGTCATTACGGTTATCATCACCCGATGTGTATATAAAGCCTATATGAGGTTTCACAGAGAATCCAAAGACATTTTTCAGATCACAACTAATATCCCCTGCAAAGGCATAGGCCTTGATATCGTAATCCTTCGGTAAACCATA
>Ga0068707_1001659_pt1 | contig 15592 bp, 16 predicted proteins | sample YNPNPMetaG_FD_66600 | JGI IMG/M metagenome (GOLD analysis project Ga0068707, IMG submission 66600) | Anoxygenic and chlorotrophic microbial mat microbial communities from Yellowstone National Park, USA - YNP NP MetaG | ecosystem: Environmental > Aquatic > Thermal springs > Hot (42-90C) >...
CGCATTCTCGGAATCCGAGGCCACCGCCTTCCTCGCCTCGCTCGTGGTCGGGCTTCCCCTCCTGTTCATGAGTGGGATACTCTTCCCGTTTGAGTTCATGCCCGCACCCATAGTGCTTCTTGGGCAGTCCACCCCCCTGACGCCGGCAATCACCGCGATGCAGAGCGGCATCCTTTATGCCACGCCAAACTTCTCTGTTTTCATGGCACTATCCATATATGACATTGTGCTTGCCGTGCTCGCCGCAGGCGCCCTCTACGCGACAAAAGGCAGGGGCTAACCGGTTTTCCGCCTTAGGTTTCCGTATCCTTGCGGGGATTGCTTGCAGAAACCCGTGGTTTCCGCCATAGCAATAGTTATAATCTATTTTCTTCCATATCCCAGCGATTCACATGCTTGACAAGGAGATAGTGCGCAGCAATCCCGGGCTGCTGGAGCAGGCGCTCAAAAACCGGAACGCGGACCCGGCGATTCTGGCGGGCCTGGAAAAGCTGGACGCAAAATGGCGCGAGCTGAAGGCGGAGGGCGATTCCCTCCGCGCCGAGCGCAACAGGCTGGGCCTTGAGATAGCCGCGGCTGCAAAGGAGAAGAGGGACATCTCAGGGCTTAAGAAGAAGGGGGAAGAGATAGCGAAAAAGCTGGAAAAGGTTGGGGAAAAGGAGCAAAAGTTTGAGGAGGAGCGCAGGCAGGTGATGATGCGCATCCCGAACATTCCGCATTCCTCTGTCCCGGTCGGGAAGGACAGCCACAGCAACCTCGAGATAAGGAGATGGGGCACGCCTAAAAAAAAGAGCACGGATGTTGAGGCCCACCATGACCTTGGCACCCGCCTCGGGGTCATAGACTTTGAGCGCGGCGCCAAGCTCGGAGGCCACCGCTTTACGGTCATGAGCGGATGGGCGGCAAGGCTTGAGCGCGCCCTCATCTCGTTCATGCTCGCGTTGCATACCTCACGCGGATATAAGGAGTTCTATGTCCCATACATGGTGAAGACAGAAATCCTTGAGGGGACTGGCCAGCTTCCAAAGTTTGCGGAGGAATTGTACCAGGCCACGGACGGCCTCTGGCTCATCCCGACCGCGGAAGTCCCGCTCACCAACCTGCACAGGGAAGAGGTTCTGGAGGAATCCGAGCTCCCGTTGAAATACTGCGCATTCACCCCTTGCTTCCGGAGGGAGGCGGGCGCCTACGGGAAGGACATAAAGGGCCTCATACGCCAGCACCAGTTTGACAAGGTTGAACTCGTAAAGTTCTCCCTTCCGGAGGATTCCTACAAGGAGCTGGAGGGGATGGTGCAGGATGCGGAAACCGTCCTGAGGCAGCTGGAGCTTCCCTACAGGGTGGTTGAGCTTTGCACCGGGGACCTTGGGTTCTCCTCCGCAAAAACCTACGATTTGGAGGTTTGGATTCCCTCCCAGGACACCTACAGGGAGATAAGCTCCTGCTCCAACTGCGAGGCATTCCAGGCGCGCCGCGCGAATATCCGGGTGCGCAGGCAGAAAGGCATGGAGTTCGTCCACACCCTGAACGGAAGCGGGGTGGCGGTGGGCCGGGCGCTCATCTCCGTGGTTGAAAACCACCAGGAGAGCGGCGGGATAAGAATACCCCGGGCGCTCCAGCCCCACATGGGAACGGACTGGATTGATACGAAATGATTTACCTGAGCAGGGGGGTGGTTGGCACCCTCAGGAAGGAAGGCTCCGCGGTGGTCTCCCTTGATTTGGGGATGAGCTTCCATCGCGCCTCGTTCTCCGATTTGGAGGGCATCCCTCTGGACGGGGTAAAGGGGGATTTCCTCTATGCCTGGGACGGCAAGTGCTTGTACAAGCTGGCAGCCTTTGACCAGCACTTCTACAGGCTCAGGATGCTCTCCGGCAAGCCCATCCTTGAGATAGACGGCGTGAGGATGCACCTGGCCAGGGATTTTGCGGATGTTTTTGATTATTCAAAAATGATAACCCGCATCCTAAGGATAGGGCCGGAGGACGAGGTGCTGGACACCTGCACTGGCCTTGGCTACACCGCAATCGCAGCGGCGAAGAAGGCCCGCGGCGTGGTCACGATAGAGCGCAGCCGCGCTGTCCTGGCGCTGGCTGAGTGGAACCCCTGGAGCAGGGAGCTTTTCACATCCGGGAACATCAGGATGATAAAGGGGGACGCGTACAGCGAGGTGCCGCGCCTCAGGCCGGTTTTCACGAAAATAATCCACGACCCGCCGCGCTTCTCCCATGCGGGCCGGCTTTATTCAGCTGAGTTCTACCGGCGCCTTGCTTCGGTTTCCAGGAAGGGCGCGCTGCTTTTCCATTACTTCGGCAGCCTCCGGAGGAAAAGCAGGGACGTTTCCCGGGAGGTGCGCACGCGCCTTTCCGGGTCGGGCTGGGAAATTGAAAGGTTTCATCCGGGGCTCCAGGGCTGCACCGCAAGGAAAATCTGGTAATTATAGTAATGTTTTTAAATATTTCTATAGGTAGATATATAAATGTTTCTTGGAATCTGATAGGGCTTTTTTTCACATTTCCAAGATTTAGAGGTTGGGTTCTATGGCAATGGAAAAGAAAAGGGTTTGCCCGGAATGCGGTTCGCCGAAGCTGATAAAGGACTACGAGAAAGGGGAGCTTATCTGCGGCTCATGTGGCCTCGTCCTCACCGAAAATATACAGGACGCCGGCCCTGAGTGGAGGGCATTTGACGCCGAGCAGAAGGAAAAGCGCGCAAGGGGCGGCGCGCCCATAAAGTACATGCGCCCGAACAAGGGGCTCGTCACGGAAATAGACCAGTACAACAGGGACATCCGTGGCGTGAAGATATCCCCGCGCAAGCAGGCGCAGTTCTACAGGATGAGGAAGTGGCACAAGAGGGTGTCCATCGCCACTTCCATGGAGAGGAACCTCACCATTGCCCTGGCTGAGCTGGACCGCGTTGCGTCATACCTTGGCCTGCCCGACGACATAAAAGAGGCGGCCGCACTCCTCTACAGGAAGGCGGTGAAGGCGGAGCTCATACGCGGGAGGATAATAGAGAGCATAGTCGCCGCGGTGATTTATGCGATTTGCAGGATGCACGGCATCCCGAGGACCCTGGACGAGATTTCAAAGGCCTCCGCAATAGAAAAGAAGGAGATAGGGAGGGCATACCGCTTCCTTAAGGCGGAGCTTGACCTGGACGTCCCGCTCACAGACCCGTCCTATTACGTGCAGAAGTTCGCCACAGCGCTCAAGCTGAGCGGTGAGTCCCAGAAAAAGGCGGTGCAGCTCATCCGCAAGGCGGTCAGGAGGGGCCTCATCTCAGGAAGGGGGCCGACTGGCGTCGCAGCCGCTGCCCTCTACATCGCTTCCGCGATGACCGGGGAGAAGCGCACCCAGAAGGAGGTGGCGGATGTTGCGGGAGTTACCGAAGTCACGATCAGGAACCGCTACCGCGAGCTGAAGAAGGAGCTCGGGCTGAAGATAAACCTCTGAGCCCCCCTCCTATTTTTTAATTTTGTTTTCTTAGCTCCAGCATGAGCCATGCGAGGCCGGTTCCCAGCCCCCAGTTTTCTGTTTGCTCCGCAGCGCTGCTTTTGCTCCTGTTCTTTGCGGGCTGCGCCCAGCAGGCGCAGCAGCCAGGCCCGCCCCAAGAGGAGCCCCCGGATTATTTATACGACCTTACCGTCAAGGAGATAGCCACATGGCCGCGTACCGTCTACCTGGGGGATGATTATGTCGTGAGGGTGGTGGTGCAGATATACGGCCGCCATATGCCATCAGCTTACCGCCTCATGGTTTTTGACTACAACGAAACGATTTATGATTCAACCATAACCGAGGTGGGCCTCATCCGCACCTTTGAGTTCAACTACACCAACGCAACCGAAGATACGCACAACATACGCGCGTATGTGGAAAGCTGCGACCCGCTCCATCCCGAGCCCCAGCCCGCGCTTTCCAACAATTTCAGGCAGAAGGTCGTAAGCCCGCAACCGCTTGGCTATTACGGGCAGTGCTACGCGTGCATGCATCTCTATTACGACGCCGTGAATTATGTGATGCGGCAGGCGCAGGCATTCAACCTCACCCGCGATTTCACATTGCACAGGGTGGGGCTTTACCTCCGCACCGCAGGGAATTCCACAATCCGCGAGCCGGTTATCGTGGAGATATGCAGGGATGACGCGGGCAAGCCGGGGGAGCCCATCGCATCCTCCGCGATAACGGGCGAGGTCGGCCCCGAGCCCGCCTGGCACTATGCGCAGTTCCAGGGCATCCCTCTCGAAAAGGGGAAATACTGGATAGTCGCTCGCATGGGCAGCGCGGATAGCTACGGGGTGCAGTGGGCAAGGTCCGAGGGAAACCCCTACGGAGAACAATACGACACGATGGTTTTTGATTTGATGGACTGGCCCGAGTGGGACTACAAGCTCTTTGATTTCGTCTTCCAGCTGTACTGATTTTTATACCATCCGCACAAAATCCTTGCAAGTGATGAGCACTCGGATAGGCTGAAGAAAGATGATGAGAATCTTGAGTGCTGATCACGGATGCTTCTGCGAGAGCAGGCCCCTGCTTCTCACAAACAGGAACACTATGATTGTTGAAATGGCTGTTGAGCCGATAAGCAGTGCGGTGTACCATCCGGCATCCTCCGGCCCCATGCTGAATGCAGGGTTTGAGAGTATGGTGGCAAGCGTGTTCGGCACCAGCACTGCGGTGCCAATTATTGCGAGATAGGCACTGAGCATCGTCATCCGGTTGTTCAGAGTCTGCAACTGGTTGTTGTAGATGGTCTGCAGGACTTCCAGCCCGGAGGCCAGCACCTCGCTGAGGTGCTCCGCAAGAGAAATCTGGTTGTTCACATCCGCGGAAAGCGCCCCAATTCTAGCCAGCAGCCGCGGGTCGTCGGTAAGCAGCTCCGCATCGCCATACCGGAGCGCATTAATCACGTCCACCGTGGCCCACAGAGCGTTCAGGTAGGAAAGGAGCGCATGCTTCATTTCATATATTTCCGAGCTAAGCATCTCTCTTGGCACGCCTACCTCCGCGAGGTTCTTGCTGAGCGTATCCCCCTGGGCCTCTATCTCCCTCAGGTGGTCAAAGTTCCTCCCGTTGTTCTCGTCTATTATCCGTATGAGCGCATGCGTGACCTTGTCCTGCTGGGAGGCGTCCACCGGAATCTTCCTCATCATGGTCTCCGCATATCTTCTCAGCCTTTCAAACCTCACCACTTTTGCGCTGTGGATGGTCACAACAAGGTTGCTCTTTATGAGTATGAAAAGCGGATTCGTCGTAACTTTGAACCCTTCCACCGTAATGGCAGGGACCAGGATCCCCATCTCATCGTCATAATCCTCATACCCTGAAACCCTGCTGTTTATGAGGTTGGCGACGATTGAGCGGGAGAAGTCCAGCGAGCGCGCAATGTCCTCAGCCTCCTTTGCGACATCCTCCACCACGAAGTCGGCCCATGACACCGAAGACCACGCAATCAGCTTCGCAAAATCAGTGGACCTCCGCCCAACCTGCTTTATTGTTGTTCCGTCGCGCAGGAGAGACGCGCAGAAGGCCTTCACACTGGTGATGTTATCCGCTGTTTCAGCCTTCTTGTCCATGAGGACCTACCTCGGGTCTTTTGTCTTTTTACTTGGAACTGCTCTCTTTAAGAGCTTTTAGGGCTGGCAGCTCCTTGCCACTGAGGTATTGTATCAGAGCCTTGCCCGAAAGGCTCACATAGCCGAATTTCTCCTCCGGAATCCCGAATTTCTCTATTGCGGATATCGTGTGCCCCCCTCCGACCAGCGAGAAGGCATCGCTGTCCGCGATGGCCTCCAGTATCTTCCTCGTCCCTGTCTCAAACTCGGGGATCTCATAAACCCCCATCGGCCCGTTTATGAGTATCTTTTTTGTGCTGAATATCTCGCCGGAATATTTCTCTATCGTTTCCTCGCCTATGTCAAAGATGGGCCCCTCGCCCAGCGCATCCACCCTGCTCTCCACCCTCTTCCCTTCCAAGTTAAGCGCAACGTCCTCCGGGACGAAAATCCTGTCCCTGTATTTTTCCAAAAGCTCCTTCGCTTCCGGGGCCAGCGCCATCAACCCCTCTTCCTCCAGGTATTTTCTGCTCGCCTCGTTCCTGTAGCCGTCCGCATAAAGGAAAAGCACCGAAACCGCTCCTCCCAGGAGCACCCTGCTCGCCTTCCCGCTTGCGAGCCACGCCTTCATTATCATGATTGAATCCTTCGCCTTCCCTCCCCCTATTATGAGAAGAACCTCCCCGCTTTCCATCTTCTGCAGCGCGGTGAGCTCGTTCTTCAGCACGAACCCTACCCCGCTCTTCACATATTTTGTCAGCCCCACCACGGATGCGTGCTCGCGGTGCGCGACGCTCATCGCATCCAGCAGGTATATGTCAGAATTCCTTGCCAGCAATCTCGTGAGTGGATTTTCGTGGATGTTCTCCTCTTCGTTCTCCCACATTCTCGTATTTTCCAAAATAAGGATATCCCCGGGCTTCATGCCGGAGATCTCTTTCTCCACCTTCGCTTCGTCTGTTCCCGGCACGAACCTCACGTTTTTCCCAGTAAGCTCCGCAATCATGCCTGCGTGCTTTTCCAGGCTCAAAAAGTCCTTGTCACCCTTCCTCCCCTGGTGCGCCGTCACGATTACCTTCGCGCCGCGGTCGCTTAGCTCCTTTATGCTCTGGGCGTGCCTTCTGATTCTCGGATTCATTACTATGTTTCCCTTCTCATCTATTGGCGAATTTATGTCCACCCTCTTGACAACACGCTTCCCACTGACCTCAAAGTGCTCAATCTCGCGCATTGGAATCCCTACCTAAGAATCGGTAGAATAGTTCGCTTCCTGTTTTTTATTCCTTTCTATGTGTTTGCGCGCCAGGGTGCGGCCCTGTGCCTCTCGCCTTCCCGCACAGCTTCAGAGGCCATCTCCATCCCTTCCTCCCAGACATTTCCGATGAGGCAGGCCTCCTCCTTGGTCAGTGGCAGGAACTCTGCACCGACAATATTCTCGGCTATGCCACGGACAAGCATTTCGCGCATCTCCTTCGCCTTGTTTTTCCATTCTGAATGCCCCATTGCCCCTTCAGAATCTTCATACATGGCATAGAGGGCGTCACGAATCATCATCCTGCATTTGGACGCGATGGCCTCCTCCCCCTCCACGCAAATCTTTGCGTCCCACTGCACCTCCAGCTCAACCACGCCCCCTGTATCCCCGGATTCCATGGCTGCCTTTCTCAATTCCTGGTTCATGCCCCTCGCAACCCTTATCTCCCTGCCCTTGTCCACCAGCATGTCCAGCGCCAGCGAGCACGCGAGGCTGTAATTCCGCTCCCTTATGGCATGCCTTGCCCGGGTGACAATCTCGGGCACGCTTAACCTCTTTGCTTCCACGAGAACTTCAATAGAGGCATAAGTGCCTCTTTCATTTCCCAGCAGGGCCCTTGTTATCTGGAGTTTTCTATCCATGGGGCATCACTTGCTATTGTTGTGTGCATTTATGTTTTTAAATGCTTCCTTTCCCTATACTCATGTTTAAAAACATTATTTATCTAGCTTTATGCGATGAAAAGCATGAAAGCATTCGTGTTCTCGCTGGATTCATTCGTGGCCTTCACGCTCACTGTGGCGGCCCTTTATACCCTGGTGTTCTTTTCCACGGTGCCCTCAGCGTATTATGCCTCCCTGATGCAGGCGAATTACCTTGCCAAGGACACCCTGCTCGCGCTCGCGACAACCTCTTATGACGCTGACGAGACGTATCTAAGCAAGATAGTGGGCGACCTCAGGGAAGGAGATGCCTTTTCCGCGCGCCTGTATATTGGTGCGCTTGTTCCGCACCAGTATGGCTACAAGCTGCAGGTGTGGGATGGCGATGCCGGAGAATGGAACACCCTTTACGACACGGCTGACGACCAGCCCGAATCCCTGAATAACGGAGAATACCACAAGCTTAAGGCAACTTCCCAGTCGGTGTTCCTGATACTGGACCCGGGAGACCCCGGGGAGAGCCCGTACAGCTACATTACCTGCAGCGGCAGCTATACTGTCTGCGATGAGCCCCCATACGATGAGAAAATGATTCTCGGGGATGCGTCCCTCGAGCTCATAAGGCTGATGGTGTACGCATGAGCGGCGTTCGCAACTTTAAGGGATTCTTCTTCGTGCTTGTCTCATTCATACTCCTTTCATACATACTTGTCTCCACATATGCGTGGGTGAGGGCCATAGAGGCCTCGGAGCGCACCTATTCCGAGGCCTTCCGAGCCTCCATCCTTAACACTCTCACCGAGCAGGTTAGCGAGCAGAGGATAGACGCGTATTCGGAGGTGGCCGCCCGCTATGCTATGTACAAGCTTGCAAACCATTCCGTCCACTACCCCATTCTTGCGGGCGATGAGGACCAGTACTCCCACATCCGCGCCGCATACTATGAGCTGATCGTCGGCTGCAATTCTTCCCCGGAGCATTTCCAGGGGAACATCCCCGCCGCTTATTCCGGCAGCGAGTCCACTTACTGCTTCGCAGGCTTCCTGCGGCAGCTGAACGCATCGTTTGCCAAGGCCGGCTTCAGCGTGGATGAATTTTCCATTTATAACATGAGCCTTAACGAGACGTCGCACCCGCTTGAGTTTGAGCTCAACTTTACCATTTATTTGAAGATAAAAGACACCCAGACAGAAACTTCCCTTGAGCGCACCTACCACGTTTCCCGCATAGTCAATGTGACCGGCTTCAAGGACCCGCTCCTTGAGAGGCAGAGCATCGCAGTCCTGGGCGAAAAAATAAACGGCTCAATCAAGAAGGGGATATACCTCTATCCTGCGGACAAGGTAACGGATGAGGAAATCCCGCTTGAGGACGTGCATGAGCTATTCTACCCCGAGGTCATCGCGGAGGGGGAAACCGGCCAGGGATGGTTCTACGGCCCGATATCCCTTGCTAAGGATGCGAAGGATGTCCCAGAGGAAAAGCGAATCCATTACATCCTTGCCGGCAACTTCAGCGACATAAGGGATGTGCCGGGCTATGAGGATTTCGGCGCCTACATAATCACCAGCGAGCCGGGCGTGTCCGAGGGGAAGTGCAGGAGCGAACATGACACATTCAACCCGATAAAGCGCGATGAGGACCCATCCACCGGGAAATGCTCCGACCCGTACATCGGCGAGCCACAAACCTCCAAGCCGTACATAATCTATGCGGGCGAGGATGATTTCATGGACGACATTTATGAGGGTTCCACCGGCCCATCGGATGCGCCCCACTCAGTCCTTTTCGTATCCGCCTACTCAAACGGGCAGATAATGGACAGGCCCGAGCGCAAATACTCAAGCAGTTTCAAGGCCTACAACATGGAGGTCCTCAGAGACTTCGCCCGCTGCTCCTATTACGTGGTGCATGCGAACGAATCGCCTTCATACCTGCAGAGGCTGCTCGTGAACGGGTACGAGCTCACGAGCCCGCTTGGGATAGAGACTTTCCTTGTCGGGCAATGGGCCGGCGGGTCGGATGACCCGGGAAGGAACGGGCTGAGCCGCGTGGACAGGGAATTCTTCGGCAACCCTCCTGTGGAAGGGATTAAGATAAGGGGCATGCCGGGATGCAAGGATGTTTACATGTGTGCGGAAACTGAATCGGGGGCGCAAATGGTTTCGGAAGTGGGCAATTTCCGCCTCTCCGACCCGATGGACATGGAATTCTACCTGGGCACTTCTGGCAAGGAGGATGATGCCTATATAGGGTGTGATGATGGCAGGGCAAGCTGCGAGGAATCTTAGGGGCCAGGCATCGGTTGAAATGCTTGCGACAGTAGGCATAGTCCTGCTGCTGCTCATACCCGTGCTTTTCCTTCTGCTGGTCGGCGCGCAGGTGAGGTTTGAGAGCCTCTCTCAAGTGCAGGCCGCCTCTGCGTCGCGCCTTCTGGCAGATTCAATAAACGAGGCCTACCTTGAGGGGCCGGGAGCGGCGAAGGTGGCCCTTGTCAACCTTCCCTCAAACACGAAGAGCGTAAGGTTCTCATCCAGCGAGGTGATAATCGCCATACAGACCAGCTCCGGGGAAAATGAGATAACATACCCGTTTTTCGGGAAGCTTTCCAGTGCTTCGCAAAACAAGGTGATTGAGGGCAAGCGTGGGCTGGTGCCCGTGGCCTTCACAGTAAAACAGAGTGCCGGCGAACCGGTGGTGGAGATATATTATGAGGAGTAGGAAAGGGCAGGTGGCGCTTGAGTTCCTTGTGTATGCAGGTGTATTCCTGCTCATAGCGGTTGCCGCCTATGCTCTCACCTACTTCACCCAGAGGGGCGAGGTAGCGGCCCGTGAGTCCCAGATGTTCAGGGAATTTGGCTACAAGTTCCAGTATGCGGCCATAAGCGCCTACCGCGGAGGCCCTGGTTTCACATATGACCTTTATTTTGACAAGAACCTGGACGGGAAGCGGTTCAGCCTTGCCTTTGTCACAAAGGGCCCGGCCTCAACCGTAAATACGGCATGGAACGGCACCTCTTCCGAGTACGCCTACCTTTATCCCATCCCAAACGCATACTACCGGCCGGCTGAGGGCGCGGCCTGCGCCAGCGAGCTGCGCGGAAGCGATGCGAACGGAGTCAGCATAGATGCCGACAAAGCAGGTGGCCACATCCTGCTTTCAAACGTGGGGATGAGCGGAACAGGGAGCGGCGCAAAAATCGTGATAGAAGTTGCTTGCGGTGATTGACTTGAAGGGGCAATATTTCAGCTTTGATGCGATAATCGGGGGCGTAATCTTCATCCTCACCGCCATGGCCCTCTTCTCCTACTGGTACGGAATCTCCGGCACACTTGACCAGCGCCACGAGTCCCTCGCAAAAGAGGCCTTCCGCATCTCTGAAATGTTATTCACCCCGGCCGAACCGGGTTTTGCGGTGGGATGGAGGGACGCGCACCTGAATATCTCAAAAATAAGGGGGATGTGCGCCAATCCGGGCGACCCCAGGGAAGCTTTCGGCTCCGGCTATGGCATTTCCGTCTCATTCAACGAGGTGGACCGTGGCAGGGAACCGGATAGCAGGGGCGGGATTGATGAGGTTTGCGTGTGGGGAACCCGGATGGATGGCATACGGTCCGAGAATGCCTACCGCTTCCGCAGGGCCGCTTCCTACATCTACGAAGACGGGAACACCACGCTTGGCTACGTGGACATAATGGTGTACGAGCCTTTGCAGGAGTGATCAGGCTTTCCCGAACAAAGAGCCGAAATTTGACCCGTATATCCTGGCCATTGCCATGCTGCCGGGCTTTAGCCCCTTTCCAAAAACGCAAACCTGCTTGTAGTTGCCAGCCCTCCCTTTCCAGTTCTCGGTTTTCAGCCCCCCTTTTCCCGCGCTCTTCCCCTTTTCCGTAATAAGCACCTCCATAGTCCTTCCCTCAAACCTGCGGTTGTTCTCGGCACCTACCTTGCGCACGAGCTCCGCAAGCTCCGTGCTCCTCCTCTTCACCTCTCCTGTGGGGATCTCCTTCATCTCTGCTGCCCTTGTCCCCCTCCGGGAGGCGAATTTTGACACGTTCACGATGTCCGGCCTTACCTCCTTCACCAGTTCAAGGGTTTTTTCAAAATCCTTCCTTGTCTCTGTCGGGTAGCCCACAATTATGTCGGTGGAAATGCACGCATCCGGGAATTTCCATCTTATCCCTTGCACAACTTTCCTGAAATCCGCGACAGAGTGTACCCTGTTCATCTCCCGCCTTACCTTCTCGCTCCCGGTCTGCACCGGAAGATGGAAGAATTTGTAGAATTTCTTGTCCTCAAAAATCCTGAGCATTTCCGGGAGCATCTTCTTCGCATGCCCTGGGTTAATCATCCCCATCCTTATCCTGAACTCCCCTCTAACCTTTCTTATTTCGTCCAGTAAAGCGACAAGGTCCGTCCCTAAATCCAATCCGTACGCGCCGCAATCCATCCCTGTGAGCTGGATCTCCTTCGCCCCTTTCCTTATCCCTTCCTCTATCCAGCTCCTGATCCATCCCGGGCTGTAGCTCATAAGGAAGGGCCTGGCCAGTTTCGTCTGGCAGAAATGGCAATTCCCGACGCATCCCTCCTGTATGGGAATCCGCAAGATTGGCCTGGTAAACAGCCTTGGGAGCCCCTCCTTGCAGTTTCCGGTTCCAGGTTTCCACCCTGCAGCCGGCTCCTGGTATTCTGCAACCCTGCCGGCGGCAGCGTCCGCCACTGCATCACCTATCCTTGCAACCGCCCCGGGGTGCACCAGGACGGCGTTCGGGCAGGCGGCCCTCACCCTTTTCTCGTTTATGGAGAGGCAGCCCGCAACCACAATCTTCTTTTTCTGGGAGCGCAATGCCCCAATCCTGGAAACGATTCTGTTTTCCGTCCTGCCCTTCACGGTGCAGGTGTTGAGCACCACAACATCCGCGGAGCCCGCCCATTTCACCAGCCTGAACCCCGCGCGCCTGAGGACGCCCCTCATTATGTCTGAATCAGCCTGGTTGAGGGTGCATCCGTAGGTCTCAAGGAAAACTGTTCCCCGCCTCCAGTTTCTTGTTTCCTTGCAGGAGGGCATTCCCATCCTTTTCACTTGCTTTTGGTTATGAGCTCAATCTTCTCTGGCTTCTTGTTCACGTTCCCGAGCCTTTCGCCAACGAGGATTCTGGCGCCTTTGTTTTCCGCAAGGTCCACCAGCCTCTGGGTGATTATCCCGTCAAAAACAATTGCGTGTATCCCCTGCGTCTCCTCAAGGCTCTTTATCACTTCCCGGACGGGCAATTCTTTTATGAGCACATAATCCTCGGTGTAAAACCTGGCCTTCATTGTGCCCTTTAGCTCCCTGAGCTCCTCGCTCAGCGCCTCCTTGTCAACCTTCTTGCCGGGTGCCGGCTTTGCGCCAGGGGCCTGTTCCGCAGTTTCAGTTTCCGCCTTTAGCCCTTCCACTGGCGCCTTCTCCGGCTCTGCGGCAATTACCTTTATGTCCATCGGTTTGGGGGCGCCTTCGCCAGGGTGCTGCGGAGTGTCTTGCGGGGCAACCGGGTGCGCCGCAGGCCGGGCCTCTGCCTCCACCTCCTTTGCTATCTCCCTCACGGAAGGCGACTCCCTTTCCCTCGCATACTGCGCCTCAAGCTCTGCCTTCCTTATTGCAATTTTCCTCCTGTCCTCGTGCGACTGGTAAGGGGTAATCTTGTCCCTGACCACGGCCCTTGTGGCCTCCTTCTCCTGCTCAAAAGGAACCTTGTTCTTGAGGCATTTCATTATCTCCTTCCTGGTGAGCTCCTCCACCTCCTTCCCGGTAGGCGCCCTGGCAACGAAATCTATGTCCACGCCCCCGTTAACAAGCTCCCTGAGGATTATGTCCCCGCCGCGGTCTCCGTCCAGGAATGCGGTCACCTCCCTCTCCCTTGAGAGCCGGATGAGGCTCTGCGGCACCTTGGCCCCCCCTACCGCGATCACGTTAGGAAGGTCCTTCTTTAGCAGGTTCACCACATCCGCCCTTCCCTCCACCACGATGAGGGATTCGTTCTTTTCTATGTTCGGCCCGCAAGCCAGCCTGTCAGGCCCCCATTCCTTTATCTCCGCGGCCTTCACTTCCTCCCTGACCAGGTCCGATATTTCCTGGCTCTCAGGCAGCTCCATATGGATGAGGTTCCTTAGTATTGCCTTGGACCTCTCCACCAGCTTTTCCCGCTTGATGCTTCTTGTGTCCTCCACCTTGCTTACCTTTATCCTCGCCTCGCACGGGCCCACGCGCTCCACGGTCTCCACCGCGGCCGCGATTATGCACGTCTCCACCATGTCAAGCGAACTCGGTATCTTGATCTGCCCCGTCGTCCTGCCGCCCCTCGGGCTCATGTCCACCTCTATCCTTCCTATTCTCCCGTTCTTTTGCAGGTCCCTCAGGTCCAGCTCTTCCCCGAGCAGGCCTTCCGTCTGGCCGAAGATTGCGCCCACCACGTCGGGCTTGTCCACCATCCCGTCCACTTCAGCATCCGCGTAAATTATGTATTTTACGGTATCAATGTATGTCTTTGCCATACTTCTCACCTATATTTTCGTCTCATCCAGCCTTTGCTTGAATCTCCGCTCGAAATTCTCCATTCGGGAAATCCCGAGCACTTTTGCTATCTTCCTTCTGAGAAAGGTGTTTGGCTTCACTCCGCAGGAGCGCAGTTCGCTGCACAGCTCGTTTGCGAGCTCATTTCCCCTCTCATCCAGGTCCGTGAGCACCGCAACCTCGGTTGCGCCTTCCCGCGCGGCCTTCTCGCATGCGTAGCGGGTCCTTCCGGACACCTCTATCACCCCTTCAGCGTACCTCTGGAGGGCCTCTGCGTCCTTTTTGCCTTCCACCATCACCACGCAGCCGCCCAGCTCTTCCAGCAGCTTCTGCAGTTCCTTGCGTTCGCGCTGCATCTGCGAGTAGTTCAATGTTTTCCTCTTCTTCCCCTTCAATTTCCAACACCTTTCTTTTTCCTGCCCCTCCGCGCAGGATTCTCACCCTCCTGCCCGTAATCTTTTCCATCTCTTTCACTAGCTCAACGTTCGCCCTGTTCCTCTCCGCGGGCTCGGCAAGGAATATCTTCCACCCCTTGCCGCAATTCTCTATTTTGAACTTCCGCGAGCCCGGAACAACTTTCACTTCGAGCAACATCCCTTACGCTCCATGGGCACGGAAAACTAGCAAGAGCATAATGGGCTGCGCATTGTTGACAGGCAGGTCATTGCTTTGCTCCCGCCGCCATCCTATGCGCAGCCTATTACCGTTTCCGGTCCCCTGTTTCGGGTTCCCGGCTATTGTCCAACTTCGGCCCGCTCCTCAAGCAGGTCCACGACGGAAGGGAATATCCTCATGATGTCCCCCTCGCTTATGAGCCCTATGAGCTCGTTCTTCTCGCTTATCACCGGCAGCCTCTTTATCCTGTACTCCCGCATCGCCTTCGCGGCGGTCTCAAGGCTTGCTTCCGCGGTTATCACTTTTAGGGGGGAGCTCATCGCGTCCGAGGCCTTCGCCTTGGCCGTGTCCTTCCCCTTCCCCACGAGTTTCCTCACGATGTCCCGTTCGGTGATAATCCCCTCAGCCTTCTTCTTGTCCGCAACCACTATGGAGCCGACATTGTACTTTTCCATCAGTTTCGCGACTTCAATGATGCTGGCATCCCTGGCCACGGATATAACATTCTTGGACATTACGTCTCTTACCTTTATTTCCGAACCCATGTGGATGTTTTCTTTCGCAAAGGTTTAAATGCATGCCTTCGCGCGAGATTTCTCTCTATTGGGAATATATGTGCGGAATAGTTTATAAATACGCGTGATTACTTAAAAGACCACTAATAACCGGCAATCTCCAGCTCAATTCCCAAGAATTCCGCTATCTTTTCCGCCTGTGCCTTCACCTGCTCGTCCGTTGCCCTGCTCTGCCGCGTGAAAGCCAACTCAGAAGAGCTACCTCCGGACTGGGGGGAAGTAACGCCTGCGGAGAAGAGACCTCTGCTTCTCATGGGGCAAGTATCTTCCATGAAGCAGGAAGCCCCGCCATGGTGAACCTCCACGGCCTAAAGGCCGTGGCTTCTTTATAGAGGAAAGGGCAAATGCATTACTAATGCCTTTAGAGGAAG
>Ga0068707_1001660_pt1 | contig 15592 bp, 14 predicted proteins | sample YNPNPMetaG_FD_66600 | JGI IMG/M metagenome (GOLD analysis project Ga0068707, IMG submission 66600) | Anoxygenic and chlorotrophic microbial mat microbial communities from Yellowstone National Park, USA - YNP NP MetaG | ecosystem: Environmental > Aquatic > Thermal springs > Hot (42-90C) >...
ATCCCGAATCGCAACGGCTCTCCGGGACGTATCGTCGCCGAGGTCTCCCGTACCTCCGCCTCGCTCTGGATCACCCGGCGGTCCGGGCCGAGCCCCTCGGTGAGGAGGAACACGCCCGGGTCCACGGACTGTGCGTCTATCGGTTCACTGAAAGAAACCTCGAGTTCCGCATCCCCCAATGTCCTGTACCGGGCAAAATTCGGGGTCATTGTTATGTCGACGTACCGGCGGGTATCGACACCGGGCGGGCCTTCCTCACTCCTTCCGGGAGAGGAGGAACCGCAGCCGGAAAGCGCCGCAAGAAAGACCACAAGCTGGAGGATCTTTGCGCTGCAGCAACACGATGAGTGCATGGCCCTTTCCTCGTGCAGGGTGGTGGCGAACGCGACATGCGTGAAGCGAGGTGCCGACCCCCGCTCGGAGCCGCGAACATTATTCCCGAATCTGTTACGGTTTACAACCGCAGTCTGTCGGGCCCGCGGTCCTGCCGTTGCCTTGCGTCTCAGGAACATGGTAGGTTTAGTCTGCTTCGAAACCACTCGAGCCGTAATGAACCAGAAATCTCGATGAAACAGGCAAAGGGCCATGGCCCATGAACCATGAGAGCGCTGGAGAGAAGACATCGAATGCCTGTGCCAGGTTTCTCAAGATGGTCTGGTTGGCCCTTTGGGCGGCAGCCGCGACACTGCTTCTGTTTCTGCCCGCCATCGTCGCCAGCCGGCTGCCGCCCACACGCGCACTCGGCAATAGTATCTGCCGCCTGTGGGCGGGGATCCTCCTTGCGGTCACGGGCGTCAGGGCCCGCGCGCAAGGCCTGGAGAAGATCCGCGCGGGTCAATCATATATCATCGTCGCCAATCACCAAAGCTACTTCGATGTGCTGGCCCTTCTGGTAACACTACCGCTCCCGGTACGCTGGATCGTCAAGAAGGAACTAAGGAAGATCCCTGTGTTCGGGTTCTCGCTGCAGGCCATGCACAACGTGTTCATCGACCGATCTGACTCGAGGCAGGCGGTACGGAGCATTCAGGAAGGCCTCGAGAGGGTCCCCCGCGGCACTTCCTTCCTTTTTTTCGCAGAGGGCACCAGGAGTGCCGACGGCCGGATCGGCCCGTTCAAGAAAGGCGGGTTTCGCACGGCCCAGCAGGCAGGTCTGCCGGTCCTGCCCGTTGTGATCAGAGGCAGCAGGCGGATCATGCCCAAGGGGGACTGGGTGTTCCGCCCAGGGACGATAGAGGTCGTCATTCTGGACCCGGTGCAGGTCGACCCGGCACTGCCGGAGAAGGCATTCTCCGATCTCATCGAAACGACTCGGGAGAGAATGATCGGGGTGTTCGAGGGTCGCCTGCCGGATAGGCACAAGGAGCGAGGGGCAGACCGCGGACCGTGAAGCTCGGCGACCTCGGAGAAATCGGCCTCATCGAGCGCATACGGCACGAATGCATCGTGCGCCCCGCTGGAGTCGTACAGGGGATAGGCGATGATTGTGCCGTGGTGGCGTTCTGCGGCGGGGAGTACCTTCTGGTCACCATCGATACGCTCGTCGAAGGGATCCACTTCATGCCCGATCTCGCCAGCCTTCGCGATCTCGGCTGGAAGGCCCTGGCAGTCAACCTCTCGGATATCGCCGCAATGGCAGGGACCCCAAGGGATGCCTTCCTGAGCCTGGCCCTGCCGGAGGGCCTCGACGTGGCCGACGTGGACGCGTTCTACGATGGCCTCAAGGAGGTGGCGAGAAAATATCAGGTCAATCTTCTGGGGGGCGACACCTGCGCCTCCCCGCACGGCATCGTGGTCACGGTTGCGGTTACAGGGACCGTGGCGCACGACAGGGTATTGTATCGGTCAGGAGCCAAGGTCGGGGACGAGGTCGTGCTCACGGGCACCGTGGGCGATTCAGCCGCAGGGCTTGCGCTTCTGCAGGGCGGGGCATCGGTCCCGGAGTCGGTCCGGGCGCCCCTGATCAGGGCACATCTGAGGCCCGAGCCTCACCTCGAGGAGTCTCGCTTTCTGGCCTCGCTCGAAGGGGTCCATGCGGCTATCGACGTCTCGGACGGGCTTTCGGTCGATCTCGCTCATGTCTGCAGGGCTTCAGGGCTCGGTGCCGTCCTCGAGCCGGGTGCGCTCCCTGTGTCATCGGAGGCGCGCGCCGCGGCCCGCACCCTCGGCGTCCCTGCCGAGGAGTGGGCGCTCCACGGCGGGGAAGACTATGTGGTGCTTTTGGCTGTCGGCTCGGAGTCTCTCGAGGCTGTCTGCAGGCGGTACGAGGAACGGTTCGGAAGGCCGCTTTTCCGAATAGGGGAGTTCTGCAGTGGGCAGGGGGTGAGTATCAGGGCTCCAGGGGGGGAAAAGACCGCTCTGGAGCCGCGAGGGTACGACCACTTCAGGGCCCGCCGCGGGACGAGGTGAGGCGGCCGCCGGCGGCAGAAGCACGGAGAGAGAAACAGACGTGGGCAGGGCCGCGAGAGCCAACGAAGCCAACGAGCAGCGAGTGAGTCGATCTCGACGAACCGTACGTGCTGCCGGAAAGAGGCGGGCACCGGCCGGCGCCAGGGCACCCAGGCAGCCGAGAGAACGCACGGCAGCGCTCGTCGTCGTCGGCGATGAGATACTCTCGGGAAGAACGATCGACACGAACTCGCTCTATCTGGCGCGCACGCTCCGAGAATTGGGTGTGCGGCTTCTTGTCACGATCACCGTCCCGGACAAGCCTCGCCTGATCCAGGAGGCCGTGGGTTTTTGCAGGCACCGTGTCTCCTACGTGTTCACCTCGGGGGGATTGGGCCCGACCCACGACGACGTGACCCTCAAAGGCGTCTCCCGCGCCCTCGGCGTCCCTCTGGTCCGCAACCCGGAACTCGAAAGGCGCCTCCGCGCCCTCTTCGGTGAATCGTTGAACGAGGATCAACTCAAGATGGCACAGGTGCCTCGAGGGGCCAAGCTTCATTACTACCCGAACCTGCGGCTGCCGATCGTCTCGATACGGAACATATTTCTCTTCCCCGGGATCCCGGAACTGTTTCAGCAGAAAGTGGACGCCATGAGAGAGACGCTTCGTTCCGCGCCTTATTTCACCCGGGAGATCCTGTCGACCCGCAGGGAGTCCGATATCGCGCGCCTCCTTCGCACGGCCATCGCACGCTACCCGAAGACACGGATAGGCTCGTACCCCCGCTGGAAGGGCAAGAAGTACAAGGTCACGATCGTCGTCGAGTCGAAGGACCGGGCCTCTGTGCAACAGGCATCGACCTTTCTCCAGGAAGGGTTGAGGCGGATACAGGGTTGAGGCCGCAGCGGCCGCGGTCCAGGAGACGGAGAAGACAACCCCAAGCGAACATGCCGAGGCATGTGCCGGAGGAACCCTATGTCCCGGATACCGGTTGAGCGACCCCGTAGTGGCGCGGGCCGTTTGGGAGCTGCGGTCTGCGCCGTTTTCCTCGCTCTGTCCCACCCCGTCGCCGCCCGCGGGCAAGGCGCGGCCGAGACGCTCGAGGCAAGGATCGCTGAGAGCCGTACCTACGGAGAGGCGACGCTTGCCGCACTCGGTGAGGCCGACCGCACCAAGATCGCAGCGGGCCGCCCCGTGGCCCTGCTCGAGGATATACCAGAGAGCCCTGTCAAGATCGGCAAGGGCATCGGGGTCATCCCCTATCCTCCCGAGGTTGTCTGGCAGGTCCTCAACGACTACAGCAATTACAAGGAGTTCATGCCGTTCACCAAAGAGAGCACCGTCGATCTCGTCCGCTCGGGTGGAGATACGGTTTACTTCTCCAGCGAGCTCTCCGTGCCCCTGCTCAATGACCGGTACTACTCGCTCAAGATCACCAGCGAGGAAAACGTCGAGGGGCAGAGGCGAACCTATTTCATTTCATGGACCCTGGATCCTGAGAGATCCTCCAACCTCTACCTCAACAGCGGCTCGTGGAAACTCGTTCCGTACGGCCCTGAGGGGAATCGAACGCTCGCTTTCTACACGGTCATCACCGATCCCGGGGGGAACATCCCCAATTTCCTCAAGGACAAATCCACCGCTGTTGCAATCCCGTCGGTATTCCAGGCCATCTCCAACCGCGCGCGGGACGGGCTGGCGGCACGACTCTACACCGCGCCCCTGCCCGAGGATGCCCTCGAGGCGCTGCTCCAGGAAAAGGTCGAGGCCTCACGATCCTTTGACCTTCCCTCCCTGGAGACCCTCTCGCCCCAAGAGCGGAAGGCCCTCGAGGAGGGAGACGTGATCGTGAACCTGGAAGAACTCAAAGGCACGTGGGTGAAGATGGCGCATGCCGTGGCACTCGTAGATGCCCCGAGTCCCTCGGTGTGGAAGACCATCTCCTCGTACGCCCAGTACAAACAGTTCATGCCGTATGTCGCCGAAAGCACGGTCGACGCCTCCAGAAGCAAGGGCAACGTCGTCTATCTGAGTTACCGCCTCCACTTCGTGGTGTACCCGTACATCAAAGACCGCTACTGCACCATCAAGGTGACTGACGAGTCTGGGGCGAGCCAGCGGGCCGGAACGTATTTTATCCACTGGTCGCTCGACCCCAGCAGACCCTACAATATCAACCGAAACTGCGGCTCGTGGAAGCTCGTCCCTTACGGGCAGGACGGATCCAAGACCCTCGTCTTCTACACCGTCCTGGCCGACCCGGGCGGGATCTCGCCGTGGTTTTGGCGCAACATCTCGGCAAAGAAGGCCGTCTACAACGTCTTCGAGGCGATAAGGAAGAAGGCCCGCGCACAACAGCCCCACGGGGGCACAGCCGAGCCTTCCCCCTCAGGAGGCATCAGGGAGTGACTTCTTTCTGGAGGGGCGGCGGGAGAGGGAAGCAGCCGCGCTCGAACCCTCTCTCAGGGTCCCGATCGCCGCCTTCGCCTTGCCTCTCGTAGTGCGGCCTGTCCCCTTCTCCGGCTTCCTCAGGTTCAGGTGGTCGCGCAGGAATATCTCGATCCTGAGGTTCATCAGCGACGGCTGTTCGACGAGCGCTGTATGCGTGCCCCGGGGGATGATCAAGAGCTCTGCACCGGGGATGGTGCGCCACATCTTCTCGGCAATACCCACAGGGGTGAAGCGATCCCTGTCGCCGGCGATCACAAGCGTGGGCACCCTGATCGACGGCACGACGTCCTCTGCAGTATGCGACCCCATGGCCTTCAAGGCGCGAATCCCAAAGTCGAAATCCATCTGTGCAATATGGCGGAAATAGTCGTCCATGATCTCCTTGGGGCACAGATACCAGTGAATGGCGCCGATGAGCTTGGCGATCGCGAACGGGAGTCTCGTGGGCAGCAAGGGCTTGACCGCCTTTTCCAGGCCGCGGGCGTGCCGCTGGCCGAACCCGAGAAGGGAGGGGTAGACCTTTTCCAGCCACGCGCGGCCGTAGAAGGTCTTGAACGGGTGGCCGTACGTGCCGCAGATCGGCACGAGTGCGGCGACGCGTTCAGGGTATTTTTTGTAAAACTCGAGTATTACCTGTACCCCCATGCTGTGGCCGAGCAGCACGGCCTTGGGTATGTCGAGCCCGTCGATGACCGCCTTCAAGTCCTCGGCATAGCAGGGGACGGTCACGTTGGAGGGATCGGCGGGGAGGGCGGATTTCCCGTGGCCACGATAATCCCAACAGACGACCTGACACCACCTCCGGAAATGGGGCCTGAAATACACCCAGTACCCCACGCTGCAGAGGATCCCGTTACAGGCAACGAGCGGCACTCCTGTGCCTTCGGAACAGTAGTACAAACGGGTCCCGTCAAAGGAGACGACACTCCCCTCTTGCCTGTTTCTCATCGCAACTCCCTGGGAAGGGCTCCCCCTTGTTCGGTGGAAGAGTCGTGCCCAAACCGGCGCTCTCCCTTCCCCATCCGCCTACCGAAAGGCCGTCTCACGGGGCACCTTCCTTTATGAACTTCTCAATGAGGAGCTTGTCTTCGGGCGCAATCCACGTGAAGCGAAGTCCCATCCCCGGATTTTTCAGAACGTAGCGGTCCGGCGTGCCGTGGTAGTGTTCCTCTTCGGGGCTCGGGGGGTAGTTGACCCAGACGACCTCGGCACTCACCCGGATCCTCTTGGGTGAGTTAGGAAGGGTAAAACAAAGATCGATAGTCGTCCCGACCTCTCTCAAATTGGTGGTTTGAACAAAAAGGCCCTCTGTACTTATGTTCATCAGCCGGCCGATAGGGATGGGATCAGGGAAGGTATCGATATTGACGCAGACCGGATGCCGAACCGACCTTCTCTTTTCTTCCCCCATACCGTCCTCCACTCCATGCGACCCTGCAGAAGGGCACGCCGCCCGAGGGTCTCCGGCGGCTAGGTATTTTTCATACATTAGGGGACGTCTGTCAAGACCGCGCGACGGGGCGGGTAGTCTCGGGTCACGTTCTCGGCGCAGAGGCACGGGACGTTCTCTCGCCCGCTGCAGGCAAGGCACGGCCCGAACGGAACAATGAGGCCTCCCGCAAAAGAGGGAGCGGGCGATCAGGCCGATCTCGAAACGGCTACTGAAGCCTTCGTACCCGCAAGGCCGCGCCTACATAGTGGGGTATAGGTCTTACATTTCTGCAGGAACTATCGCAGGAGCGCAGCTCTCTCTCAAGCGCCCTGATCTGGATTTTGGTCCTCAACAGGATGGACAGCACGGCCTCTTTCTCGGTCTCGGTCCTTGCAGCACTGAGTTCTTTCTGGAGGAAATGGAGGAACTGGCTTTTCTTTTCGAGCTCGGTGCCCACACGCACAAGATACTCGTCGAGAGCATCCTCAGCTGCCGGGCGTGAAACACCCTCTGTCTGCTCGCAGGGATACATCTTCAGCCTCCTTTCTTTCTACCTTGCTCCGCGCGTCCGTGGGCCCACCTCGCCGCGGAGCCTACGTAGCGAGTGCCGAAGCGATACTCAAAAACTCCACTAAATCAATGGATTGCTTCTTCACCCTGAATACTGATTCAGTATTCATTAAGGGAGAATATAACGCGCCTGACACCCTGTGTCAAGTTTTTTTTAACGCGTGCAGAGGGCGCCTCGTCCGCGGGGTCGACGTCCGCAGAGACGGTTTCTTTTGCGCGAAGAAGCGGTTAGAATGCACGAGTCCTCTGCGCCGCTTCGGCGAATCGAGGAGGATGGGGTACGGCAACCGGCCGAGGCCTCGAGGCATCGAGCAGACAGAGAACAGAAGAGCGAGAGGCGGGAGGAAAGGAATGGGCGACCGAGTACAGGCAGAGACGTGGCACGAGGGCTTCGCTCGCGTAAACGGCGTCTCCCTTCACTATGTGCATCAAGGCGAGGGGCCCCTCGTCCTGCTGCTTCACGGGTTCCCTGAGTTCTGGTTTTCGTGGCGATACCAATTGCCGGCCTTGGCAGAGGCCGGCTATCACGCGGTGGCACCTGATCTTCGAGGGTACAACCTGAGCGAAAAGCCAGATTCCGGCTACGACATCGAGACGCTTTCCGAGGATGTCGCGGAACTGATCTCCTCGTTCGGCCAGGACAAGGCGGTCGTGGTGGGGCACGACTGGGGCGGCGCCATCGCCTGGCACACCGCCACCTTCCGGCCTCGCCGCGTCGAGAAGCTCATCGTCATGAATTGCCCTCACCCAAACCTTTTTGCCAGGGGAGTACTCAAGCCCTCGCAACTGAGGAAAAGCTGGTACATGTTCTTCTTCCAGCTCCCGTGGCTCCCCGAGTGGCTCCTCTCCAGGAAGGACTACAGCTTCGTCATGGCGACACTGAGAGGGAGCGCGATGCACAAGGACGCCTTCGACAGGGAGACCTTGAGACGATACCGGGACGCGATCGCCGCACCGTACGCCCTTTCGCGCGCCCTCGAGTATTACCGCAGGATGCTACGAGACCTGGCTGTGCGGCGAAACGTCCCCTGGGACGCCACTGTCGAGGTACCCACTCTCGTCATCTGGGGCGAACAGGACCGCTTTCTCGGCAAGGAACTCAACAACGGCCTCTCCAGATGGGTGAGGGACCTCACCGTGCACTACATTGCCGAGGCAGGCCATTGGGTCCAGCAGGAGAGACCTCTCGAGGTGAACCGTCTGATGCTCGACTTTCTCCGAGCCTCTTCAGGGACACAACAGAGGCGCGAGGGGGCCGCTGCTGCCCGGCCCTCCCGCCACCGAAACAAAGCTGGCTCAGGCCGCCGCCGGCGCGCAAAGGGCCTCGAAAGAGAGGGCGGACGAAAAGGCTCCTAGAGGAACGTGCTCCCCCTTGCTCGAGGAGGCCTCGATCCGTCTCAGTCGCCGCAGACCTGTGCGAAGACCCTGAGGGCATTCCCCCCGAGGACCCCCTGGATCCACTCGTGCGGGTACCCCCTGCGCAAGAGCGCCTCGGTGATCATCGGCATATCGGAGATGTCCCGGATTTCGTCCGGCAGGAGAATCAGCCCGTCCATGTCGCTGCCCAGAGCCGCATGGTGCCACCCGATACGTCTTCGCACATAGTCGATATGAGAGACGAGTGTGTCGACCGAGGTCCTGAGGCTGCGTGCGAGGAAGTACGGGCTGAAAATGATTCCCACCACCCCCCCGGTGGCCGCGACCGCGTCGAGCTGCTCGTCGTCGATATTGCGCCACATCGGGCACAGGCCCCTCACCCCTGTGTGAGACACGATCACCGGTGCCCTGCTTCTGCGAGCAGCCTCGAGGAACCCTTGCCTCTCCACATGGGCCAGGTCCACGATCACCCCGAGCTCGTTCATACGGTCGATAAGCTCATACCCAAAACCGGTAAGCCCCGGACGACCGCCCTTGCCCACGAGACCGAAGGCCGGCGAGGCCGCACGGTTCGCCGAAAAGTGCGCCAGGGTGAGGTACCGCACGCCCCAGGCATAGTAACGGTCGAGCATATCTATCCTGCCTCCAAGGGCATGCGCCCCTTCCACCCCCAAAAAGGCCCCTATCGCGCCCTGCTCTTTCGCGCGCCGGATATCGCCGGCACTGAGTGCGACCCTGATCGTACCTGAGGTTCTAAAAGAAAGATCGATGAGACGGGATATATACCAGCTTACAATCCGAGGCCGGTTCCGGGGCAAAGACAGAACCGGATTGACCACGATCCCCAGTCCGACCCCGGAGAGCCCGCCGAGGATCATCCGTGGGACGTCCGCATGGTTCCAGACAAGGGGCCGAGGGGTTCGCACTTTGTGGCGGCGCAGGGGATCGTACCCTGTAAGCCGCTGGATGAACAACGTGTCGACGTGGAGGTCGATCACCAGCGAGGCCCGGTGGAGCTCGAGCGCCTCTTGGCTTGCAATCCCTTTTGCCTGACCCACGCGCCCAGGACTCCTCATCCGCCGAACAGAGAAAGGCCGATGCTGCCTCCGGCCCCGAGGCCCCTGAGAATGATCGCGACCCCTATGAGGACTATGGCCGTCCCGCTCAGCGCAGGAAGCCAGTCGACCAGGGGAGAGGACGCCCGTCCGGACCGCGCCAGGAACGAGGCGCCTGCCCGGACTACAGCCAACCCCATGACAATGAGGACCGAGGCCAGGCCCACGCTGAATGCGACAATCAGGGCGAGACCGAACGCAACCCTGTGCAGGGCGATGGCCATCAGAAGAATGACCAAGGCCGAGGGACACGGAACGATCCCTCCGGAAAACCCCAGAACCGCCAACTCCCGGATCCTGAGCTTCTCTCCGGGGCCGCCGCGATCCTCATGAGCGGGGCCGCCGCCGTGAGGGTGGAGGTGCACGCCAGTGTGGTGGACGTGTGCGTGGTCTTCACCAGAATGAGTGCCCAGGGATCCGCCCAAGGGTGGGTGGGTGTGGGTATGCCGGCCGGGCCGCCGGCTCCATACCATGAAGGCCCCCAGTGCCACGATCAGAACCCCGGAGCCAACCTCTATGTAAGGGAGGACCTGTTCAGGGACGAAATACCGAGATGCCGCAAGGGTGACAGCGCCCAAAATGACGACACTCATGACATGGGTCAAGGTCACAATACCGGCCAAGATCACTGCATCGCGGCCCCTCCCCCTGGTGCCCACCAGGTACGCCGCCACCAGGCTCTTGCCGTGGCCGGGGCTGAGGGCATGCACACCCCCGAGGACGATCGCCGTACCCAAAGCGACGATCACCAAGCCAGCGCTGAGATTGGTGGCGTGCAGCATCTTCGCCAAGCGCGGCGCGGTCCTGTCGGACCTGCCCGCCATTGCCTCTCCGGGGACTGCGGGGCCGGCGGCTTGTTGCGCTGCGTAGACTGTTCTGTTGTCGACAACCACCTTGTCCGCGCCCGCGTTCGGTGGCGCCTCCCAGAATCGAGGGGGCCTCAGTTCGATCTCGATGGTTCTATGCCCTTCCCACAGCGACCACGGCATGCCGGTCACCGTATCCAAGAGAAACCTCTGGCCGGGGTACCTCAGCGAACACTCGACTACCCTGTACCGGGAGCCGACCGCAAGAGAGGTAAAGAAGACGCCCCGGAACCCGGTATAATTCTTGTTGATAACGGTCAAAGCGACCGAGCGGTTCTGCCCGTGCAGAGGGCCCTCGAGGCGTATCCGGTATTGAAAGAAATTGTAATCGCCGAACCCTGTCCTCTCCTGGAGGGCCTCGATCTCTGTGAGAGGAACGGGCTGGCCGTTGGCGATGACCACGATCCCCCTGGCGATGCGTTTGGTGATCACCGAGCTTATGTAACGGTCCTTGTCGCCGACAGGGGCCTGCTGGTTCTGCTCGAGAAAGTCCCAGAACTCCTTGAGCAACACCGACGTGGGGATCTCTATGGTGTACTCGAGCCTTATCGCATCGGACTCGAGGGTGATGGAGAGGGTGTGGCCGAAAAGACCCGCACCTACATTGTGGGCCTGGCCGACCTCGGGCAGGAGGCAGAGGGCAATGGCGAGGGCCAGGAGACGCAGCTGAGGCACATGCCTTCCGCTCGGCGTCATGGTAGTATAACGACGATCCCATGGCCGAGCATGGGGCTTACGCGGCCGTCCCCCTGACGAGATCACGGAGACAGGAGGCGACGTCGTTCTCATGAAGCCGCGTCCAGTTTCAGCGATGGCAGTGCTGCTGGCCCTTGCCTTTGTCGGCCCGGCGCTCGTTTTTCTCGCCCCCACTAGGGCGGGCTCCGCGGGCCGAGACGCGGGGCCCCAGTCCATTCCGGCCGTTACCGTTCCCCGAGGAGCGGCCCTGTCACCGCGGCCTCCCTGCCTGCAGGGCCTCCGTTTCGGCCTCACGCCCTACCTCCCCACGGAACTGCTCCGTCGCGAATTCAAACCCATAATGGCGTACCTCTCAGAGAAGCTCCACATGCCCGTCGATCTCGTCATCGCGGCCACCTACGAGGAGCTCGGCACCTGGCTCGAAGAAAAGCTCGTAGATATCGCCTCTTTTTCCCCGCTCGCCTACGTGGTGGAAAAGAGAAGGAACCCTTCGGTCCGTCTTCTCGCAGGCCAGATCGTCGGCGGCGCCACCTCATTTACAGCATACCTTATCGTGCGCGAGGATGCCAAAATCCACGAACTCGAACACCTCCGGGGCAAGACGCTTGCCTTCGTGGACAGGACCTCCTCCTCCGGGTATCTTTTCCCTTACGCGTTCTTCCTCGACCATGGGGTCGACCCCGAGCACTTCTTCGGCAGGATCCTGTTCGCGGGGAATCACCTCGAGGCGATACGCTGCGTGCTCGATCGCAGGGCCGACGCGGCGGCGACCTATTCAGAGGGGCTCATGACCGCCCGGCACTCAGGGCTCGACGTGCGGCCTGTGAGGATCTTCAAGAAGACCGGTATGGTCCCCGCCGATGCGGTCTGCGCCCGTGGCGATCTCGATCCCTCGCTTGTGCAGCAGGTCAAGACCCTGCTCCTCGGCCTCGATACGGGCACCGAGCAAGGCAGGGCCATCCTGGGGCAGACCCTGAGGATAAACGGCTGGGTCGAGGTGGGCGACCGCCACTACGATACCGTACGGGCGGTCCTGGAACTCGTGGAGCGCCATACCGGGACACAGGCATCCGCAGGCATGCAGTGAGGTCGCATGAGCGTGCGAACCAGGGTCCTGCTCTGTATTGTCGCCTCTGTCCTCGTTCTTTTTACCCTGCCGGGCATTGGCTTCCTTCGCCTCATGCAGGGCATCTATGACGAAGAGATACGGAACAGAGGCCGTTCGCTGCTGGCGGCCCTCTCGGTGCCGCTGGTGCCTGCCCTGGCGAACCTCGAGATAGAAACACTGGATCGATGCGTGGCCTTGGTGACCCAGGGGGTGGGGGCCGGCCAGCTGGACGTGCGTTCCCTGATGATCCTCGACACCGAGGGCCGAGTCCTCGCTCACACAGACCCCGATCGATTCGGCAGCGTGTACGCGGATCCGTTCACCCGAGCCGCCCTGGATGCCGAGGAATCCTTGTTCGAAAAAACGAGAGCGGCTGGACACTCCTCGATGAAGGTCTCTTATCCCGTTACCTCGGGGAAGCGGTGGGGCACCCTCATCGCCGAGCTCAGTATGGAAAAGGTGGACAGACGCATGGCCTCAAGCCGTCTCTCCCTCGTCCTGCTGACCGTTTTTTTCAGCGCTGCAGGAGGGGTCGGCATGTTCGTCTTCTTCTCCCGTCTCTTCGTCCGCCCGATAGTCGAACTTGCCGGGGCGGCAGGCAGGATCGCGCAGGGCGATTTGAGTGCCCGGGTCGAGGTGCGAGCCAGGCCGAGGGACGAGATCGATCATCTCAGAGCGTCCTTCAACAGAATGGCTCGAGAGCTCGAGGACCACACAGAGAAGCTCGAGCGCACGGTCGAGGAAAGGACGCGGGAGCTCCACGTGCTCAACGAGGAGCTCCTCAAGGCCAGGGACCAACTGGAGGAGTTGGCCGTGACCGACGGTCTGACGGGCCTGTTCAACCACCGCTACCTCGAGGAGACGCTGCGTTTCGAGATGCGCAGACAGGAGCGCCGCTCCTGTCCGATCTGCTTCCTCATGATAGATGTCGATCACTTCAAGCACTACAACGATACGCACGGCCACCCGGCCGGAGACGAGGTGCTCCGTATCCTGTCGCGCCTCTTCAAAGAAAACCTCCGCTCTATCGATATCGTGGCCCGTTACGGAGGGGAGGAGTTCGCCGTGATCCTGCTCGACACTGAAAAGAGGTACGGCGCCGCCATCGCCGAGAAACTCCGCAGCCTCGTCGAGCGCTATCCGTTCCCTCTCGAGCAGAGTCAGCCCGAGGGCCGCATCACGATTAGTGTCGGCGTCGCAGGGTATCCCCAGGACGCCTCCGATACGGAATCGCTCGTACAATGCGCGGACAGTGCGCTCTACTGTGCCAAACGCCAAGGGAGGAATCGAGTGGTCGTCTACTCGAGGGGGTGAAACCGTGGGGACAGGGGAACGCAGCGACAGGGTGAAGGCCGTCGGGATCTTTTCCGGCGGGCTGGACAGCCTCCTGGCCGTCAGGCTCCTCCAGCGGCAAGGCATCGAGGTGATCTGTGTGACCTTCGTGACCCCGTTCTTCGGCGCACGGGCGGCACTCAGGCACAAGGAGCGCCTCGGGGCCAGGCTCGAGATCCGGGACATCACCGAGCCGTATATGCAGCTCCTCAAGGCGCCGCCGCACGGCTACGGGAGAAACATGAACCCGTGTATCGACTGCCACGCGTTCATGTTCAGGGTCGCGGGAGGCATCATGGAGGCGGAGGGCGCCCATTTCCTGTTTTCCGGCGAGGTGCTCGACGAGCGCCCCTTCAGCCAGAGAAGGGATGCCTTGCGCATCGTGGCACGGGAGTCGGGGTACGCAGAACGAATCGTACGGCCGCTGAGCGCACTCCTGCTCGAGGAGACGCTTCCCGAGAAGAACGGATGGGTCGACAGGAGTAAGCTTCTCGATCTGCGCGGAAGATCCAGAAAGCGGCAGATGGAGCTGGCAAAGTCGCTTGGGGTGGAAGACTACCCTGACCCTGCCGGCGGCTGCAAACTCACCGAGCCGGGCTTTGCCCGAAGGCTCAAGGACCTGTTCCGGTGCGACCCCGATCCCTCGGTCCGAGACATCGAACTGCTCAAGGTCGGCAGACATCTCCGCCTCGACCCATCGACCAAGATCGTCGTCGGCCGCACTCATAAGGAGAACCAGCGGATTGAGGCCTTGAGCGGCCCGGAGGACGTGCGGCTCTGGGTCGAGGGCCCCCCAGGCCCCACTGTGTTGATACGAAACCCCGCTCGAGAGGAAACCCTGCTCTTTGCCGCCAGGGTGGCGGTGCGCTACAGCGACGCCCCCAAAGGAACAACGGCGATGGTGCGCTTTGCCGACGCCTCGGGTGGAGGCCTCCTCGGCCCGCTCGAACCCTGCACCGACGCCGACATCCAGCCGTATCTTATCCGCTGAAGGCTCTCTGCCAGGCCGCAAGCCCCCGGGGCGGAAGGGCCGATCGCTCGGATCAGAGCGACATGAGATACCGCACGAGAGGGTCGTTCTCGCAGGGCACCGTGCTCCTAAAGCGCTCCGCCGCACCGAGCCCTACCGGAGCGCCTGCGAGGGCTGCCGCGGCCCTTATCAGCCCGTCCCAGTACGCGGCAGAGTCGTCGGCCGAGACCGCCTCGAGGCCCGGCGCGCTCAGACCGGCCCGGGCCATACGTTCCTTGTGATCCTGGAGCATGGTCCGCATCATCGTGCGGTGGGCGACGACCGCTCTGATCTTGCGGTCGATGACCGGCTCGATATCCACGACCGTCTCGCCTCTGATAAATTCGCGGGTGAAATAGTAACAGCCAAGCACCCGGTGAGGCTCGAGCCCGCTGCGCCGGTGCTCGGGGTGAAAGGCGGGGTAGGCCGATGCCCACGCTGCATCCGCAACGGCGGTTGCAACCACGCGGTGATCGGGGTTTTCGTCTTCTGTGTAGGCCGGGTCGAAACTGACAATTTGCCTTTCACGAGCGTCCCGCCGCCCGGGCTGCGGCTGGCAAGGGTATTGCAGCAGGCCGGGTTCGGTGGTAAAAAGTGCCCGTTTCGACCGAACCCACTGAGCGGATGCAAAGGAGGAGGTTCACATGAAGACAGGGTGTGCTTCCCTCAGGGTCAGTGTCGTGGCGCTCTTCGTGATCGCCGCAGGGATCGTTTCTTACGCTCGGGCGTCGGAACCGCCGGCCGGTCTCGGAAAGAGAGACGGGCCTGCAGAGGCCCTCTCCCAGAGGGATGGCGGGCAGGGGGCGGCTCAGGAAGCCCAAGCTGAGGGAAAGGCTGACGCCGGGGCCGGCAAGGAGGGCAAGAAAAGGTCGCTCTTGCCCCTTGTTCCTTATTACGACAACGGCTTTTTCCTCGAGACCGCTGACGAGCAGTTCAGGCTCAACATAACGGGTGTCTTGCAGGCCGACGCCAGATTCTACACAGGGGCCACAAAAGGGCCTGACTCGTTGGATACGTACAGCCCCAACTCGTTCGACATCAGGAGGGCGAGGTTCGACTTCCGGGGGTGGCACTACAAGACCAATGTCTTCCGGCTTCAGCTCGAGATGGCAGATACGCCCTACCTGAGAAATGCCTACTGGATCTTCCAGAAGTGGCCTGAGGTCCGATTGCAGCTCGGCCAGTTCAAGATCCCTGCCGGCGGGGCGGACTTCCTGGCTGAGGAGGCCCAGATCAATTTTATCGAA
>Ga0068707_1001663_pt1 | contig 15581 bp, 13 predicted proteins | sample YNPNPMetaG_FD_66600 | JGI IMG/M metagenome (GOLD analysis project Ga0068707, IMG submission 66600) | Anoxygenic and chlorotrophic microbial mat microbial communities from Yellowstone National Park, USA - YNP NP MetaG | ecosystem: Environmental > Aquatic > Thermal springs > Hot (42-90C) >...
CCCAACTCATGGATGGCGTTCCCACCCGCCTCCCTGACCAAGTAGGCGTTGAAGTTGGTGGTATTCCAATTGGGCATCTGCTCCGTGCAGAACTTGACCAGCTTCGCCATGATCTTGGCCCCGGCCGCGGGCGGAAAGGTCTCTTTCGCACAGGTGAACCCCCTTAGCAGCCAGTTCATGGAGTTGCCCTTCAACTTGGAGCGATGGAAACCTTGCCTCTCCGCTGCCACTATGTAGGCTGCCAATAGGACCACGCAGGTGTCCCCGGTGATGAGGCTGAAGTTCGTCTTGTGCAGGTCGAATCCCCTGGTCAGGATCTCAAGATCGTGGGCGTTGCAAAAGGAGATGCCGCAGGTCCCGACCTTCCCATAGGCCTTAGGGTCGTCCGGGTCCAAGCCGTCCTGGCTCGGGAGGTCGAAGACGAGGTTGAAGACCGGCATCCCGAAATAGCCGGTCATGCCCTCCTCGACCAGGAGATCCATCCGCTTCCTGGTGTCTTCGGGGAGGCCATATCCATGGATCTGCTGGGTCATCCACTCCTGGAACTGATATTGCATGGGGTAGATGCTGCGGGTGAACGGATATGCGCCAGGCACCCCGATGTCCCCTATGGAGGACCCGTCGATGTCTTCGGGACCGTAGAACGTCTTTATGGGGAGACCCGAGTGGGTGCTGAAGGCCGGAAGCTCCCCATATCTCTGTCGGACGGATTCCTCCCAAGCCTCTCGGAGCTCGGAGTATCTGCGCCTGGTCTCTTCGTCGAACATGGATCGCCTCCTCCTTTCCCAGCGAAAGGACGAACGGCCCTATCTTCGCAGATTCTCCCGTATGAAATACGCTATCCTCGATACAGGAACGGCGCCGCTGAAGACCCCGTGGACCCCCTTTTCCTTGAGAAAGGGCACGTCCTCAACAGGTATGGCCCCACCGACGAGAACCAGACGATCGTCCAAACCCTGCTCCTTCATGCGCTCCAGGAGGGAGGGCACGAAGGTGAGGTGCTCTCCGGATAGGCAGCTTATGCCCACCACGTCAGCGTCCTCCTGGATCGTTGTGTTGATGACCTGATCCACGGTCTGGAACAAACCCGTGTAGATCACCTCCATTCCCGACTCCCGCAGGAAGTGGGCCACGGCCTTCGCCCCCCTGTCATGGCAGTCCAATCCCATCTTGGCCAGGACCACGCGGATCGATCTCTCAGAACTCCTCAACCTGGTGCCCTCCATGCGCGAGATCCCCTCGAGGCACCTCGCTGACTGGGATGTGCCCATCCGCTTCACAAGGCCGTTCATTCGAACCTGGCTATGTCGGGTGGCTGCACCATTCCAAAACAGTCGTACTCGAACCCGTAGGCCTGCCGCATGGTGCCCATGATCTCCCCCAGCGTGGCCCTGACATCCACCGCCTCGATGAGTTCAGGCATGAGGTTGACGTGCCACCCGCCGTTTCTGGCCTTGAGAAAGAGCCTCTGCAGGCTGTTTCTCACCGCATGGGTGTCCCGCGAGCTCTTTATGGATTCCAGTCTCCTCCGTTGGACATCGGTGCAGTTGGGTCCGTGCACTCGATGGACCCCCAGCGGTGTCTGTGTTTCTTCTTCCGGGTCCAAGAAGGCGTTTAGTCCGACGACCACTTCTTCCCCGCTCTCGATCCTCCTCTGCCGCTCCACGAGGGCGCTCTCTATCTCCTGCAAGAGCCATCCTGACCTGACCGCCTCGCGCATGCCGCCTATCTCTGCTATCCTGCCCATCTCCCTCTCGATCTCCTCCTCCAGGGCCTTGGTGAGCCACTCCACGTAGAACGATCCTCCCAGAGGGTCCGATACAGAGGCCACTCCGGTCTCATGGGCCAAGACCTGCTGGGTCCTGACCGCCAGCTTCTGGGCCCTTTCCGTCGGCAGGGCGATGGGTTCGTCGTAGGAGCAGCAATGGATCGATTGGGCCCCAGCGAGGCTCGCCGCCAGGGCCTCGTATGCGACGCGGACGATGTTGTTGAGGGGTTGGTGAGAGACGAGGGAGCAACCAGCAGTGTGCACCCCGAAACGAAATTTCTGGGATTCGGGATCCTTGGCGCCGTAACGATCCCTCATGATCCTGGCCCACAGCTTCCTGGCAGCCCTGAGCTTGCATATCTCTTCGAAGAAGTCGATGTGGCCCGAGCAGTAAAAGGCGATGCGCGGCGCGAAATCGTCGATGGAGAGGCCTCTCTCCAGGACGTTGTCTATGTACATCATGGCCATGGAGAACCCCACGGCCACCTCCTGGGCCGCCGTGAGCCCTTGCTCGCGCATGTCGTAGAGATTGACGTTCATCGTGTACCAGTGCGGCATATGCCCAGTGCAGTATTCCACGATATCCGCGTTGGTCTTCAGGCCCAGCTCCAGAGGCACACCCAGGAGGATGCCGCAGTAACGCGTGTGAATCGGATCGTTCTGTATGGTCCCGCGCAGCCTGGAGATATCGATTCCCCTCCTCTTCGCCACTGCCACGTATTGGGCCAGGATGACAGGGGAGGTCGCGGCGGCGATGATCAGGGACATGTTCACCGTTTCGAGGGGGACCCCCTTCATGATGATCTCCATGTCCTCCACCGTGGTGAAGTTGGCCCCCGCTGTCCCCACTTCCCCTTCCGCCTTGGGGTGGTCTGGATCTATCCCGAAACTGGTGGGGACATCCACGATGACGTTGAGGCCGGTCACGCCGGCCTCGGCCAGGAAGCGAAAGCGCCTGTTGGTATCTTCGGGCAGCCCGTATCCGCACACCTCCCTCTGTGTCCAGAGCTTGCCGCGGTACATGGTGGGGTGGATGCCCCTGGTATAGGGAAAGCTCCCCGGAGGCGGGAAATCCTCGCCTTCCTTCAAGGTCAGGAGGTCGGAGGAGATGTAAGACGGCCTCAAGGGGATTCCGGACCAGGTGGTCGTCCGTTTGGACACCTGGGCGAAGCGCTCCGCCATATCCGAGTAAGGGTCTCGGTCCATCCTCGCACACCCCTTGGTTCAGAGGGATGGGAAGGCCGGCGGGAGGTCACGTCGGCCGGCGGTCATGGCCCCTTCGCCCGTGGCCCTCTCGAACCCGCCTTGGTCTCCCGAATGACTTTACCTTGCCTTCCGCTCTTGTTTGCCCCATCTAGTAGCAACTCCACCGATTTTTTCAGGCGATCTTTCACCGAGTACTCTTCCTTCGCGTGGAGCCAATTGAGGAGTATGTTGAACGAACTCCCCGTGAGCATCTCGGCCAACAGGTACGGGTCCTCGTCCTTGAGCTCCCCCCGTTGCTGACCCCTGACGATGATCTTGGCCATGAGGTCATTGACCGTGTACCGGTCTTCTTCCTCCCCTCGTTCGACGAAGCCGATCTGCGACCTCATGATCTCCAGGAAGACGGTGCGGAAAAGCTCCTTGTAGCCCTTGAGGCTGTCCACCACCGTCTCCATGATGCTCATCAAGGTCTCTCTGGTGCTCGCATCCGAGTCCAGCTTTTTCTCGAGTATATCCTTGTAATTCCGGGCGGTCCTGTAAGCAAGCTCGTGGAGTATCTGGTTCTTGGATGAGTAGTAATTGAAGAATGTCGCCCTGCTGACATCGAGGGACTCCGTGATCTCTTCCAGTGTGGTCTGCTCGAATCCCTTGGTCCTGAAGAGATAGATCGCGGTCTTGAAGATGTTCTCTCGCATGCTCCTCTTCTTGCTTTCGCGACGTGACAAGGCTTTCTCCATTACCAGACACCTCTCGACTGCATGTGATCGTCAGACCGGGGCCCCTCGAAGATAGTAGTCCTCAAGGTCGAAGCCAGGGGCGCTGAGATACCGCTTCATGATGGAATCCCTGAGGCTGAAGAGCATCTCCGGCTTGGCCTCCACCCCATGGTCGGTGAACGCCTTGAGCAGCGTCTCGTACGTGGGGGGGCACCCATCTATAGGGACGGCCTCCTTGATCCTTGGATCCTTCCCCCGTGCCTTGACCATGCATCTGCCGAAGAGAAAGGTCTTGTTGGCCTTCCCCGAAGGCTCCGCTATCTTCCCGGTCAATATCTCGAAATTGTCAAAAGGTTCCTCCTTCTTGGCGGAGAGGATGAACAGCATCGCAGGGGTGAAGATGTAAGCGCAACCGGTGCACATGGAGTAGTCCACCTTAGGGAACCTGAACCCCTCCACCCCCTGTTTGGCGAAAAACATCGGCCTCTCCTTCTCCTCGTCCCAAGGCTCCTCCCACAGGAGCCGCTGCTTCACGTCCCCTATCTCGAGGTCCCCCACCACCCGGACGTCCGAGAGGTCCAGCGCCCTTCCCTCAAGCTCCGCCATCTCCTTGAGCAACGGCACCTCGGGGATAGTATACCCCAGGATCCCTGCCCCCACGGCGTCTGCTGCGAACATGTCTCGCGAGGCGATGACAAGGCCCTTCCTGTAGGCCCGGCCCGTGTGGATGGGCCCTCGTTCCAGTGCATAGAGGCCGTCGATGATGGTCAGGTCTGGATTGACATGACGTGCCAGCAGGAGGATCAGATGGTCGAGGATGTAGCCCTTGGTGTGAAAATAGTTCTTGGAACGCCTGTCCATCAGTCCCTTTAGATTCTTCATCCCCAAAGAGACCACGGTCAGTCCGTGTGTCTTCAAGACGGGCACGTTGACGAGGAAATCACACTCGTCGAGTCGAGCCGTGATCCTTATCTTGTGGCCGTCAAGACTCACTTGCTTCATCTTTTCCTTGTTGAAGTCGACCAACCGGACCCCGTACTTTTCCTGCCATACGCCGTATCCCAGGTTCTCGAAGATGGCCTCTGTGCTCGACCCAATGTGCTTGCATGCTATGGAGGCCTCTCCGATGGAGATTTCCCTTACGCCTTGCTCTTTGAGGCAGACGATGATCTCCTCCAGGACGCGCGAGGTGGTGAGCACACCGAAGGGAGGGTATACCTCCCTATTGGTCCAGCCGACGAGATTCGGTTTTATCAAGACTCGACTGGACGGTTTAAGCGATCCGAACCCCTCGCACAGCTCTATGGCGTTGCGAACGGATCCCTTCCCTTTCTCGTACCTCACCAGGGAGACCACGCCCTTCATCCTGTTCCCCCCTCCCCCGTCCAGCGTCAGGGCCTGGCGTCATCCCAGCAGATTGGACGGCCTGCCTATTACCCTCCTGGCGATCAGCTCCCTCTGGACCTCGGAGGTCCCCTCCAAGAGCTCGTACATCTTCCCGTCCCTGAAGAGGCGCTCCACTTTGTACTGCTTGCATATCCCATAGGGACCGTGGATCTGCACCGCGCTCCTGACGACTTCAACGGCTGTCTGGGTGATGAAGAGCTTGTTTATGGCCGCCTCGCGGATGTTATTCATCTTGTTGTCGGAGAGCCACGCGTTGTGGTAGAGGAGCCACCGGCAGGCCTCGATCTTGGAGGCCATCTCGGCGACGTGGGTGCGGATGCTCAGGAACGTGCTTATGGGTCTCCCCCTTTGGAAGCGGTTCTCGGCGTACTTCACTGATTCCTCGAGGCAGGCCTCCATGATCCCCAAGCACTGGGCAGAGAGGCACATCTTGCCAAGGATCATGGCGTCCTTGAGCTCGTTGAACTTACCCCCGTGACTGCCGAGCAGATTCTCTTCCGGGATCTCAACGTTGTCGTAATAGATGTCCGAGAGGATCGTCCCCCTGAGCCCGAGTTTGTCCTCGATGGGCCCAAAGGAGACCCCGGCGTTCTGAAGCGGGACGATGAAGAGGCTGATGTCCCCGTTGGGCTCCTTGGCGAACGTAAGGCAGGCCTTGGCCATGGTGGCGTGGGTGATGAATCGTTTGGCCCCGTTGATCACGTACTTCCCATTGGTCGGTATCGCTGTGGTCTTCAACATGCCAGGGTCAGATCCTGTGTCGGGCTCCGTGAATGCAAAGCAGACGATGTGTTCCCCCTTGATGAGCGGCACCAGCCACTCCTGCTTCTGCTTCTCTGTCCCGTATTTCCTGAACTCGTCTCCGGCCACCGCGCTCAGTTGAAGGTGGATTGCCAGGGCCGGCAACTCCTTGGCGATCTCCTCCATGGCGATGACCAGCATCGTGTAATCCCCTTCCTGCCCCCCGTATTCCTTGGGGAAGAGGATCCCGTAGAAGCCGAACTCCGCCATCTTCTTGCGGATTTCATGGGGAAACTGGTTGTTCTCCATGATCGGGACCAAGGGGGGAAGTTCCCGCTGTACGAACTTCCTTACCTCCGCTCGAAACATCTCGTGTTCCTTTGTGAAGTTGAAATCCATCTCGCGCCCCTCCTCGACGTCGGATACAGGACCCTGTCCTGGATTTGTGCCCTCGCATATCTCCCTTGGCATTACGAGGCCAGCCGTCACCAACACCTCATGTCACACCACCCCCCTTCGTACGCGACCCGATCCCCGAGCGTTAGGGGTGCAAGGGCACTCATGAAAGATCAGGCCTCAAAGTTTCGAGGGCGTGCTCCTCGGCACACCCGTCGCTCGCCCACCCCCAGCCGGTTGTTCGCAGTTGGTCACGGGGGGGGCGCACTGGTCCGTCTCGTCTGTTCCATCTGTCTGGTCTATTCCGTCTGTTTCGTCTATTCGGTCTATTCCGTCTATTCCGTCTATTTGGTCTATTCGATCTGTTCCGTCTATCTCATCTGGCTGGACTATCTCGTCTGTTTCGTCTATGCCCGATTCCCGGAGGGGTTTGGCCTCCGGGGGATGCTCGCCCCCTCCCTCGGGCGGCCTCAGCTGAGCTTCGGCCGAGAGGGCTTCCCCCAGGTCCAAATCCTGGAAAATCCAAGCGCCTCCGCCGAGCCGCTCCGAGAAACGCCATCACCCTGTGACCACTTACATCTATTTATACACGGCATCTAAGATTTGTCAATGTCTATCTTCGGGCGGGCGTCGCGTCTTTTGCTTCCGGGAGGGCCTGCACGCTGCCGGGATTCCGTCCGAAAGGCGGCCCCGGCCCGGCAGGATCAATAATAAAGGATCTTCATGATCAACCATCTGTTGCCATCGAGGATCATGGAGAACTTGGAAGGGACCTTTTCCTTGCCGAAGGCCGTCAGGACCTCCAAGACCGCCTTGTCTCCACTGTCCATGGTGAGAAAGATGTACGGCTCGCTCAGGGCCATGACGGGGTTGGATGCCATGGCCTGGGGGAAGACATCTCGAAATTGTGTCACGCGGAAGCGATCACGGGGAAAGGGCTTTACCCCGCCCTCGCTGACGATCTCCGCGTCCTGGTGAAATGACCGCACGATCCCTTCCAGATCATGCTTGTTGTACGCAGTCTCGTAGTTGGCCAAGACTTCCTTTACGGATGTCTCCACGGATGACTTGGGTTGATATTCCCTCAACGTCCCCATACACCCAGCCTCCAGGATGGACAGGCAGACCACCGAAAGAAACGCCAAAGACCTCTTGAACATCGCACCCCCTTCGGCCGCCAACAGCGGCATAGAAGAATCCACGGCCCGTGACCCCCCAAGGGACACGGACGTCGCCATCTTCGCAACGTGGCATCTCGCCCTTCCCCGCCGCGTCACACATGCGACAAGAAAACAACACCATCCCTTATGGCCTTCTTCCCCTCCTTGGTCAGCACCTCGAAAAACAGCATCGTGCCCTCCGCTCCTTCGACCCTGGCCAGGAGCTGGACACTCGCGGTCGTCCCCAGAAAGACCATGGAAGAGAACCGGCATCCCAGCGCCCTCATCCGCCTGGGGTCCCTGCCTGCCTCCCGGTCCACGATCTCCTTGACGGCCATGGCAAGGGTGGCAGTGCCGTGGAGGATGTTCTCCGGGAGGCCCACGGAGCGGGCGAAGCGCCTGGAGGTATGGATGGGGTTGTGGATGTCCGCGCACCCATCGTACACGTGGGCCGCCATCTGACCGATGGACATCTCGGCCGCCCAGATAGAAGTCCCGCCAGTGGGGGCCTCGGGGAACCTGGGAAGGGCCTCTGCCCCTCGGCCTCCATCGTTGCAGCTCACCCCCCGGAACAACCACCCGAAGTGCTCGGTGAAGACGGGCCCTCCCTTCTCATCCGTCGCCTCGTACCGGGTCACCACGTACGTGCCGCTCCGGTGTGGAAGCAGCGCCACGATCTCCCCCACTATCTTCAGCCTTTCCCCCGGGAGCATGCTTCGGTGCCACTGGAGGGTCTCGGTGTAATGGACCCCGTAAGGCAGCAGTTCCACCAAGAGAGGCCCATCCTCCATGAAGGAGGCCGGGGCTCCGGTTATCTGCCAGGTCAAGGCCACGGCGATCATGGGCGGGGCGACGAGCCCTTCGGGACGTTCGTCATCGAGATACCACGGGTTGTCATCCCCCACCGCCGCGGCATAGTTCATGCAATGCCTAGGCGTGAGCGTGACCTCAAGAGGCCGAAACCTCTTTCCAACCAAACCCGATCCCAGCTCCATCCCCAGGCCCCTCCCGCCGATTCGCTCGAAAACTTCGTATACCATTGTTCGGGCGCACGCACAAGGTTTGTTCCCTGTGTTCCTCTCTTTCGTCTATTCGGTCTATTCCGTCCATTCAGTCCATTCGGTCTATCTCGTCTGTTCCGTCTGTTCCGTCTGTCTGGTCTGTTCCGTCTGGACGAGGAGCGAGACCGTCGGGTGTTCGGGGCCCAATTGCCGGGGGATTCGGGGGCCGTGGGACCTGCCTGTGCGTGCGACGCACAGGCAGGTGCTTGCCCCCTCCCTCGGTCGGCCTCAGCTGAGTTTCGGCCGAGAGGGCTTCTCTCAGGTCCAAATCCTGGAAAATCGAAACGCCTCCGCCGAGCCGCTGCGAAAAACGCCGTCGCCCTGTGACGAGTCACACAGATTCGATCTCGGGCGGGGATTAATTCCGCCCCGTACGATTCTTCCCGACCCGTGGCCTTCCATATAGGTCGCCGGGCGGGATGGGAGGCTCCGCGAGATCTCACGATCTCGCAAGGACCTGGAAAATGCCCTTGCACGCAACTTGGCTGCGACACGAAAAGCAGCGACATCGAAGCGTCCCAAGAAGTACCTCGCCCCTTACAGGATACGATCCGGGACCCACCTGAGTCACGATTTTCAGGAAGCCATCCAGTAGAAGTCGGCCACGAGGGTGGCGGCTTTTCCCCTCGCTTCAAGCCTTCCCGGGATTGACGACAGCTCTCGAGGGGAGGTAAATAGGGGAGGAGCTTGGCGCTCGGGGTTCGATCGATGAGAGGGGAAAAGGGTTCAACGACATCAGGCGGACCGTCGCAGGGGCCGGCCATGGGGGACATTCGAGATGCAGCCATGCGAATCCAGGCCTTCGTCCATCGCACCCCTGTGCTCGAGTGCCGCACCATCGATCGCATGGTGGGGGCCCGGATCTTCTTCAAGTGCGAGAACTTCCAGAAGGCCGGCGCATTCAAGATCCGTGGGGCCGCCAACGCGGTGTTCTCTTTGACCGAGGAGGAGGCCAACCGCGGGGTCGCCACCCATTCCTCGGGAAACCATGCTGCGGCCTTGGCCCTGGCGGCCAGATGGCGGGGGATTGCGGCTCATGTGGTCATGCCCGAGGGCTCATCGCCAGCCAAGCAAAAAGCCGTGGCGGAATACGGCGCCAGCGTCGTCCTCTGCGAAGCCACCTTGGAGGCCAGGGAGAGGGGCCTCAGAGACCTCGTAGAACGCACCGGTGCAGTCGTCATCCACCCTTACAACGATGCCAAGGTGATCGCAGGACAGGGAACCGCTGCCATGGAGTTGTGCGAGGAGATCCCGGACTTGGAGGCCGTCCTCGTCCCGGTTGGAGGAGGGGGCCTGCTGGCAGGCACCTCCATCGCGGTCTCCGCCCTCTGCCCCGGGACATCGGTGATGGGGGCCGAGCCCGAGGTGGCCGACGACGCCCGCCGCTCCCTGGAGGCCGGGAGGATCATACCCTCCACCTACCCTGCGACCATCGCCGACGGGCTCAGGAGCTCCTTGGGTGATCTGACCTTTTCCATCATCCGGAAGCATGTCGAGGGGATCCTGACCGCGGGTGAGGTCTCCATCGCCCACGCCATGCGCATCATATGGGAAAGGATGAAGATAGTGGTGGAGCCGTCGGCCGCGGTGCCATTGGCAGCGGTCATGAGCAACCCCGCTTTGTTCTCCGGAAGGCGGGTGGGGATCATCCTCTCCGGCGGAAACGTGGACCTGGAGAGGCTTCCATGGTTGCCACGGACGAGGTGAAGAGGAAGGCCACCGATTTGCGGCATCCTGGTCCCGACTCGACACTCCTGTCCGGGGCCCGGGCTTGGCAGGCACACGGATGGGGTGAGGCCAGTGGAAACCACCAAGGTGATAAACAAGACCATGGATCTGGAGGACCTCGATTCGGATGAAGCCAAATCCGTGATAGGAGAGCTCAACGCACTGATAAGGGAGCTCAGGGGAAAGGGTCTCAAGATAAGCTCCTGGTACGGGAGATTCGATCTTTCTGGGCATCCACGATCCCGCGAGGTCATCAACAGGGGTCACGGCTACAAGCCCCTCGAAGACGCGGAGGACGACAAGAATTTTCCTTGGTTCCTTTACTGGGAGATAGTGTGGGTGACGATGAATGCGGGCTTCACGGAAGGACAATCTGTCCTGGATCTGGGGGGCAGCTCCTCGTTGTTCTCCTATTATCTGGCGTCCAAGGGACTCGACGTGACGACCGTGGACCTGCAGGAGCGCTTGGTGAGAAACGCCGATCTGGTGGCGATGCGGATGAAATGGAAGCTCAAGAACGCCGTCATGGACATCCGCAGACTGGAGCTGGATTCACAATTCGACCATGTCACTTCCATCTGCGTGTACGAGCATATCCCTTTGTGTGACCGGATCAGGGTGAACGAGAGAATACGGGACCTCCTGGTACCCGGGGGCAGATTCAGCATCACTTTCGATTACAGGAATCCTTCCAGATCCGCAAGGATAGGTTCCCCGCGAGATGTGTACGAGCAGTTTGTGAAGCCATCGGGCCTGCTCGTAAGGGGAAACCAGGAATTCGAGGACAATGGCAAGAACTATCTTCTCTTCCCCTTCTATTATCGGGACAAGGTCTTGTGGGCGTACAAGGTCCAGGCCGTGCTCAGGGGACGGGTCCGGCTGCGAGAGTTTCTGAAGACCAAGAAGAGCAACGACTACACCTTCGGGGCCCTTTTCTTGGAAAAGCCCTGAGAGAAGCGGAGGCTACGCACATCCGGATCAGTGCTGCGCTGGCATGCCTCTTGGGCTCCGGAGTTTGTCTCGAGAAACGCCTGTCCGTGACCAGTCGCATGAAGAGATGATCTACGGGATACTCGCCGACGCGGTCCTCGTGCTGCACCTCGTCTTCATACTCTTCGTCCTCTTCGGTGGATTGCTGCTCCTGGTGCGGAGGGCCTGGGCCTGGGTCCACCTCCCTTGTGTGGCTTGGGCTGGGCTGGTCGAGTTGGTCGGGTGGATCTGTCCGCTCACGCCCCTGGAGAACTGGTTGCGCCTGCGGGGAGGGGCACAAGGCTACGAGATCGGCTTCATCGAGCACTACCTCGTCCCGGTCCTGTACCCGACCTCCCTCACGCGTGGACACCAGATGGCCTTGGGCTTTCTCGTGCTGGGGATAAATGCCGGCCTCTACATCCTCGTCATGCGGCGCACAAGGGCCACCCGTGCAAAAGGACGATCCCATAGCCGCCATTGAGGGCCCATAATGGCGCCACCTTGCGCCCTCACGGAAATCTCGGCCTTCTCTTCTCGGCGAACGCGCTGACCCCCTCGGCGAACTCCGGGTCCAGAGAGTGTTTCATTATCATCCTGCGCTCGTGCTCCATCTGGGTCTCCAGGGACTCCATCATGCCCAGACGGAGCAACTTCTTGCAATCCCCGAAGGCCCTCGATGGGCCTTTGGCCAGATCCGATGCGAACTGTCCGACCCTCTCCAGGAATCCCTCTTCTGGCAGCACCACATTGACCAGTCCCAACTCCATGGCCTCCCTGGCGGTCAGGGGCCTGTTCAGCAGGGCCAGTTCCACCGCCCTTTTGTACCCGACGAGACGCGGCAGGAAGTAGGTAGAGCCCCCGTCCGGGACCAGGCCGATACCGGTATAGGCCATGATGAATCTAGCCCCTTCGGCAGCGAGGGTCAGATCACAGGCCATGGCGAGGCTGAAGCCAGCCCCTGCTGCCGTGCCGTTGACCGCCGCGATGACGGGCTTGGGCATCCTGGCTATGTCCGACACGAATCCGTGCAGATAGAAAGCGAGGTCCCTGAGAAACTTGTCGGACCCCATGTGGGCCTTCATGTCTTTCACATCCCCCCCTGCAAAGAAGGCCTTCCCCCTGCCTGACACGACCACCACCCTGACCCCAGAATCCGAAGCCATCTCGTGGCCTGCCTCGTAGAGCTCCTTGGCCATGGGCAAGTTGAGGGCGTTGAATGCCTCGGGCCGGTTGAGAAAGACCCAGCCTATGCCATCCCCCTTCTCCACTGCTATGTTCTCGAGATCATGCATGTGCCTCCTCCTTAGCCGCAAAGGCATTGCCCTGCCGCGATCGACGCGGCACCCATCTCTCCGACTGAAACCGAGAAGTCGACCTTTCTTGTGTACCACGGTTCCCAGACAAACGCAAAACCAGGGGCGAGCGCAGGGCGCGCGAAGAATCAGATCTTGCAGGTACGACTCTGGCGCGATGCCAGTGGTTTGCGGCGGGCCCTCCGTCGTTTCTCATGGATTGCCGCCGCAGTTGGACATAGGATCCGCTGACACTTCTCTTCCCTTCTAACTGGTCACGGGGGGGGGCGGCATTCGTCTGTTCGGTCTGTTCAGTCTATTCAGTCTGTTCCGTCTGTTCAGTCTGTTCGGTCTGTTCGGTCTGTTCGGTCCCGACCAGGAACGGGATCGTGGGGTCTTGGCGGCCCGACTGTGAAGGGATTCGGCCTGAGCGAGACCTTGTCTCCTTCCCTGCCGTCCCGCAAAAAGACTCGAGGGCGAGGGCCCCAGGTCCAAATCGTGGAAAAATCGAAGCGCCTCCGCCAAGCCGCTCCGAGAAACGCCGCCACCCTGTGATCACTTACCTTCCCTTCAAGTCCCGAGGCGCCATGGAGATGAGCCGCAATGGGCTCCCTGGAGACATTGAAAAAAGGAGGAGCGATGTCCCAAACTGTTCACGGCGGCGGCCTGCTGCTTTATAATCTCTGGAATCGAAACCAACGAGGGGGCTTTGCCGGTGAATCGAAGGGAGTTCTTGAAGTGCCACGCCAAGGGTGCCCTTTGGATCGCAGCGGCAGGCTCCGGGTGGCTCGTCCCGAGCACCACGCCAGCCTCCGGCGCACCACAGGTCGTCATGGCCAGAGGCGCCCCTGCCCTGGCCACCAAGGCGGCACTGGCTGCCCTGGGGGGGATGGGGCGATTCGTGAAGCGCGGGGCCCGGGTCGTCATCAAGCCCAACATGAGCTTCCCCAGACCTCCCGATGCCGGGACCAATACCCATCCGGAGGTGGTCAGGGAACTGGCGATCATGTGCCTCGAGGCCGGGGCCGCGAAGGTTTCGATCTTGGATCACACATTGTACGAACCTGAAATCTGCTTGGACCGCTCCGGGATACGAGAAGCGTGCACGGACCTGGCCGATGTGACCGTCAAGGCGATCAACGAAGCCCTTCACTACACGCAGGTGCAGATCCCGGAGGGCAGGAGGCTCAGCGACAATCTCTTTTCCCGGGACGCCCTAGAGGCCGACGTGCTGATCGCCGTGCCGGTAGCCAAGTCTCATTCGAGCACCACCGTGAGCATGTCCCTCAAGGGGATGATGGGGCTCGTTTACCACCGCCGGGGCATGCACCTCTACGGGCTGGAAACCTGCCTCGTGGATCTGTGCACGGTGCTCAGGCCCCATCTGGTCCTCATCGATGCCACGAGAGTCCTCTCCACCAACGGTCCCGGGGGCCCGGGACGTGTGTTGAAGAAAGACACGATCCTGGCCTCCACGGACATGGTGGCAGCGGATGCGTGCGCTGTATCCGTTCTCGAGTTCTACGGCAGGAGGCACCTACCGAAGGAGATCGGGCACATATCCCAGGCGCACGAGCGCGGCCTCGGCAAGATGGACGTAGGCGACCTGAAGGTCGTGGAGGCTGGGGGGTGATCTCCGCCGGGTGCAAGATCCTCGAGGATCGGGGATGTCTAGGCGAGGATCAGGGCGTCTCGTCATGAGGGCATGCGCGTGAAGACGGAGAATCCTCTCGGAGGTCGATTCATGCCTTATGGGTACAACGGTAGGATCCTGCATGTGGACCTGACGACAGGAAAGTGCGAGGTGGAGGAACCTTCGACGGTCTGGTACAGGACGTACCTCGGTGGCGGAGCCATGGCCTCCTATTATCTCCTGAAGGAGATGGCTCCGGGGGTGGATCCCCTTTCCGCCGAGAACCTGCTGGTATTCGCCTCCAATGTGGTGTCGGGGGCGCCCGTGTCCGGTTTCAGCCGCTTCACGGTGGCTGCCCGGTCTCCCCTTACCGGGGCCTTCGGGGAGTCCGAGGCCGGTGGGTTCTGGGGGCCGGAGCTCAAGTTCGCCGGCTACGATGGGGTGCTCGTCAGGGGCCGCTCCGAGAGTCCCGTGTACCTCTGGATCCATGACGGGGAGGCGGAGATCCGCGACGCTTCTCATCTCTGGGGACTCGACAATGGGGCCACAAGGGAGCGTATCTTGCAGGAGCTGGGGGACCCGAAGGTCCGCATCGCCTCCATAGGGCCCGCCGGCGAGCGGCTGGTGCTCCTCGCCAACGTGATCAACGAACTGCGGCACGCCAACGGCAGGACCGGCATGGGAGCTGTGCTGGGCGCGAAAGGGCTCAAGGCCTTGGCCGTCCGTGGCACAAGGCGGGCCCTCGCCTTCTCGGACCCTGACCGGGTCAAGGAGATCGCCCGCTGGCACAACCATCTCATCCGCAACCACGGCCCCAACGTGCAGTGGCGCCAGTACGGGACAGCCGCCCTCGTGTCAGGCCTGAACAAGTCCGGTATCCTCCCGACGCGCAATTTCCGTGAAGGGGTGTTCGATGGCGCCAGGAAAATAAGCGGGGCGGCCATGCGGGAGACCATCCTCCAGGGTGAAGAAGGATGCTACACTTGCGCCGTGCGCTGCAAGCGGGTCGTCGCCCTGGAGGAGCCCTATCGAGTGGACCCGCGATTCGGCGGACCCGAGTACGAGACCATCGTCTCCCTCGGTTCCCTCTGCATGGTGGACGACCTCAAGGCCATAGCAAAGGGACACGAGCTGTGCAACCGGCTCGGGATGGACACCATCTCCGTCGGGGCGGCCATAGCATTTGCCATGGAGTGCTTCGAGGAGGGGATCCTCACCGAAAGGGACACTGGCGGAAGACCGATCCGGTTCGGTGACGCCGCTGCCATGCTCTGGCTCGTGGAAGAGATCGGCAACCGCAGGGGTTTGGGGGAACTCCTGGCCCGAGGGGTGAGGCGTGCGGCAGCCGAGATCGGGAGGGGCGCCGAGGATCTGGCCTTTCACATCAAGGGCCTGGAGATACCCATGCACGACCCCAGGGGGAAGACCGGCGTAGGCCTGAGTTACGCCCTGTCCCCCACGGGGGCAGACCACATCGAGGCCCCCCACGAGACACCCTTCC
>Ga0068707_1001664_pt1 | contig 15579 bp, 6 predicted proteins | sample YNPNPMetaG_FD_66600 | JGI IMG/M metagenome (GOLD analysis project Ga0068707, IMG submission 66600) | Anoxygenic and chlorotrophic microbial mat microbial communities from Yellowstone National Park, USA - YNP NP MetaG | ecosystem: Environmental > Aquatic > Thermal springs > Hot (42-90C) >...
ACCCCGACGCCGACCCCAACGCCGACCCCGACGCCGACCCCAACGCCGACTCCGTCACCTACATATCCATGCAGTGCTGGCCCGGCGCGCATTACCCGGCCTTCCAACGGTGCTCGTTTTGCTTCAAATGAGGATATCAGAATAGAGGGGGCAATGTACAGGCGAGGTTATTCCCATTATGAGGTTCAGTACCGTCAGGTGAACTGCCGGACAGGGCAGCCGATAGGACGGTCGGGGAGCTGGGTGACGATCGGAGGCAGACAAGGAGCGCCTGTAGGGGGGGATTTCAGGAACGTTCTTTTGGCCGAATGGTCCAGTCATGATCGCAGTGGGGTCTCACCGGGATGCTATCAGCTGACGATCAAGATGATAGATGAACAGGGCCAGTTCGATCCCCTGGAGGAACGGTGCTGGGTGATCATCGAGCTGAGATGACAGGAGTTACGCGCTTGACCCGGCAGGTTTACCACAAAGGCATTAAGACACGAAGAAATGCCATCCATTGCGTAGGCCCTGTGAATTGAAACAAGGAGGGGGCATGGGCGGAAGGAAAGGGATCACGGTTTTTGTCCTGATGAGCTGTTTGTTGTGGCTGCCGATATGGGTACAGGCTCAAACCTCCCCCCCTGTTGGCCTGGATATCCTCTTCCTGGTGGATCAGTCTGGCAGCATGGGAGGCAGTGCCGACCATCCGATCCCCAACGACCCCAATGAACTGCGCTTCTATGCTCCTATTCATGCCATGCGTTGGTTGGGCAGTGACCGGCTCCAGGTCCACACCGCAACCACCTACCGTCTGGCAGTGCTCCATTTTGGCGACCGCATCCAGTTAGGGGTAGACTGGCAAACCATTGCCCCGACAGGAGCGGCTGATTGGGAAGCACAAAAAGTGCGTCTGGAGCAGGCAATGGCTTTTGAAGAACTGCACCGCAGCCATTTGGGAGGTACCAACTTTTTGCAGGCCCTCCAACAGGCTCGCCAGATGTTCGACCAGCTCCCGGCCGACCCGGCCGGTCCGCACCTCAAGGCTTTGATCCTCCTGACCGATGGTGAGCCGGCCTTGCCAAACCAGACACCCGATGAGCATATGCAACGGGTGCGGCAGTATGTAGCCGAACAATTCCCGGCTGATCAGTTCACCCTATGTGTTGTGGCCATGAACGATGTGACCAGTGACTTTTGGACGCGCATGGAGCCGTATTGGACAGCCATCACAGGTGGTTGTGCGGTTCAGGTGGTCTCTAACAAGACTGATGTGGGACGCGCCTTCCGTGATCTCTTGCGTCGGTTGACGGTCGATCTACCCAAACCTCATCCCACCCAGATCCAGGATGTATCTCTAACTGTTCCTACGACAATCGTGGTGCCCCCTTACCTGCAAACGATCGCCTTTACTCTGGACAAGGCCGATCCAGACGTGGACAAACTCGCCATTGAGGTGTTGGAGGGCACCTCTATTGGCTTTGGCACTCCCCAGGTGCAGGTAGAAGGGAAGGATGAGCCGATCGAAACCATCACCATCTATGACCCACCGCCAGGTCGCTGGAAGCTCTCGGTTACTGAGGGGGCAACGCTGGAACAGGTGGACATGCGCCAGATCCGGGCCAACGGTGTGTTGGTGGCCCCTGTCGGTCTCCTGCTTCTGAATAAACCGGTCCAGGTGGTGTATCAGGTTCAAACCAGCCAGGGCGAACCGCTGCCCATCTATACCGACCCTCGCTATGCACTTCAGGTGAAGGCTGAGGTGCGGGTCGGGGGGCAGGCTTCACCGCTGGCTCTGGAGTACGATGCGGAGCGAAATGTATATGTGGCCGATTTTACACCCACCCAGACCGGCCATCACACTGTCCATCTGTCGGCCACCAGCCATGATGCGGACAACCAGGAGATCATCATCTTCCCTTTGAGCCAGGTGGGCAATTTCGAAGTGGGTGGGCCAGATCTGAGCCTGGAAAGCCCCTGGCCAGAGAGGCAACCTCTCTTTCAGCCCCGGCCTCTGTCCTACCGTTTGAGGGTGGCTGGCCAGCCGCCGGATATCGGCATGGGGCTCCAGGCCGAGGCGACGTTCAGCGCGGGAGGACAAAACTGGACCACCCCTCTGACGTTGGATAATACCGGCGTTCTGAAAGGGGAGTTTATCCCGGTGGCGGCAGGCTCTTATCTGGGCAGCCTGGCTTTGTACGGGACCGATAGCGGTGGCCTGCGACAGAGGATCTACCAGGAAGCGTTGCCTTCCTTTACCGTTGTGGCTCCCGGCGTGGTGTTGCAACCGGGCCATTGGGTTCAGTATTGTGCCGGTGAGGTGGCCTTCCGGATAGATGATGGCCTGGGCCAGGCGTTGACTATCCCGCCAGGTTATGCGCTGGTTGTCGGGGCAACCCTGCCCGATGGGAACCACATCCTTTTGGATACGACCGATGGACGCACGTATCATGGGAAAATCACCCCCCAAAGCTCTGGGTCTCAGGGCATTGAAGTCTTGCTTACGACCCGTGACCAGGTCGGTCGGGAATGGGAGAGCTTTCGGGGCATTGCCGGAACGATCGACGTCACACAGTCCATCGGCCTGGGCCTTGAGATCGTAGCCCCGACTGAGGATGCCCGGCTACCGGCTCGTACCTCTCGGTTGGAAAGCCTGCCCCTGACGTTGACCCTGGAATTGCAAGATGAAGCCGGTAACCTGATAGACCCGGCCGGAGTCCTGACAGGGAACCCATTGCAGGTAACGGTTTTGAACCAAAAGGGGGAGACCCAGCCGATCACATCCAGCCTGATGCCGGTTGGCAAAGGGCGATTCCAGGGCACGATCGAAGGGCTGGGGGTAGGACGCTACACATTGGTAGCGGAGGTGATTGGCAAGCCGGTATGTGGCTATCACCTTCTCCGGCCTGGCCAGACCACCCGGCATTTTCGGCGCACTGAAAGTCCAACATTGATCGGTTTGCTGGCCGGTGGGCCGACCCTGTTGTTGCTGTTGACAATGGGGGCCGTGCTTCTGGTGCGGCGTGACCGCCGGCGAAAGGCGCATCCTTGCCAGGGACGGGTGGTGATCCAGGACACCGAAACCGGCGATTACCTGTTCAACATCACCTTTCCTGCCGACCGTCACCGGCGCAATCGTTTTGTGTACAAGGGGAAACAACTGGGCAAGGCGCAGAGTTATTTCAGCCAGCTTGAATTTACCTGTGCTGATGAGGAGGAAGCGGAGCAAAAGATCGTGCATCTCCGCGTGCTGGATCTGGAAGGAGAGGAGGTGATGGACGCCGAGTTGAGGCCGCCCAGATCGGGGCGCTCGACAGGCAAAAAGATTCCTAAACATAAGCTGATGGTGTACAAGGATCCGCTCGATCGGTGAAGCAGGACCAGAGGGCGGAAATTGGAGGGATCGAATCATCTTGAGAAGAGAGGAGGAAAAAATGAGGCTAAATCCATCACTCATCATCGGTTTGGGAGGAACCGGCCAGCAGGTAGTAACCTACCTGAAAAAGGACTTGCTGGAAGCATGCGGTGGCCAATTGCCCCCCCAGGTGAGGTTGCTGGCCTTCGACACCGTCAGACGGGCGGCGGTCAAGGTCGGTGGGCGCGGTGAAGCAGAACGGGGTGGAGAGGCAGGAGGAACTGTGGCCCTTGACTATGGCGAATATGTCTACGTTGGGGGGGATGCCTACGGTCTGGTATACGAGGCCGATCAGGGTGAGCATCCTCAGATCAGTTCCTGGCTCCAGGCCAGCTTTTACCTGAAGCTTTCGCGCAACATCCTGAACCTGGAGGAAGGGGCCGGCCAGTTTCGCCAGCTTGGTCGGCTGGCCATCTTTTATGATGTGCGTGCCCCGGCCCAGTCGGCCATCTACAATATGCTGACCGATGCGATGCGCTCGATCAAGCGCAGTTCGGGCGACTATTTTCGGGCTGGGGCCACACCCAGAGCGGACAGAGCGGAAGCCGGAGCCGGCGTGGAAAGGCCATCGTTGCAGGTGTTCATTGTCGGCTCGCTGGCCGGCGGCACCGGCAGCGGCATGTTTGTAGATATGGCCCATTTGGTGCGCAAGATTGCCGAACTGCCGACGGTGAGTGTGCCGGTGACGGTGCGGGGCTATCTGGTGTTGCCGGAGGCGTTCAGCACCGATGTGGACGTCAGCATGATGAAGAGCCTCCAGGGCCGTGCTCATGCGGCCATGCGTGAAACCAGACGCTTTACCCTGAACTTTGAGTACAAGCTCGGTTACCCGATCTACTACCATGACCGCGGAACTGACCCGGTATGGCGGGGAGTAGTGCGTACCAAACTGTTTGACCTGCTCTACTATGTGGATGGACAGCGGGTGCGTAACTCGCTGGCCGATGTGCCCCTCAAACATGGGGTCGCGCCCACCCTGGCCGATGCCATCAGCGCCACGTTGGATGCCGAAGATCCAGAACGTCCGTTCCAGGCCTACCCTCTCAATGTGGAGGCTGAAGTGAGCAACCGCCGCAGCCGGGGGGATCTGGAGCACGATGCGGCGACCTTTGGCTCGGTGGGCACCTACACCCTGGTCTTTCCCATCCATTCCCTCATCAAAGGCTGGTCACACCAACTGGCGCTGGAAGTGCTCGACAGGTTCCTGCCGCCGCCCAAGGATCCAAAGACCGGGTCGCCCCTCAAGGATCCAAAGACCGGCTTGCCCCTCAGTCTGGCCGACGACGCTAATGCTGAGGAAGAGGGAGTTCAGGGTAGTGAAGGGGCGCGGCGTTTTATGCAGTCCACCCAGATTATAGACCCGTTCAACACCGAGAACCAGGTGAACCTGACACTGTTGCTGGCTGAACTGGGCGCCATCGGCCGACGGTATTTGAACAAGGACCCTGACCTGATGGGGGAGCTGTTGGACCGCGATCTGAAGGGTTGGAATGACTACTTTGAGCCGGCCGGCGACGATGAGGTCTCGATCAATGCCCGGTTACAGGCACGGGCGGTCCTCTCGGCCAGCCTGATCGAGGGGGATCAGAAAATCAAGACCAGCGATGAACAGAAGGAGGCTCCTACCCAGGGGGCACCGCGCATTGAAGAAGAGGTGCGCAACTTCAAGAACGTCCACCTGGGCCGTGAGGATCCAACCACCGGTCAACGCAGCGGCGGCAAATACCGGGAAAAGCTCGAAACCTATGTCAATCTCCATCTGGAACGGTTCCAGCAAGCGTTGGACTTGCAGATTTTGATCATCCTGAACGGCCGGTCACGGGACAACTTTTACCAGGCCCGTTGCGGCAAGTTGGGTTACCTGCGCAGCTTTCTGGACCAGCTTTACCGCGACCTGGATGCGGCCAACCAGGTGCTAAACGAGGTCCGCACCCGGCGACAATTGGAGGGTGATCGGCGCAAAGATGCTATTGCTGCCGCCCGTAAGGCTCTCAAGACCATGAAAGATAGCTCCGCCAAAAAGGTGCCGATTCTGGGCACCTATAGCAAAGAGGCCTATGAGACCCAGCGGGAATATCTGGCCAAAGAGCAGGCGTTGGTGGACCTGTTGCGGAGTGAGATCATGGAGCAGGCGGTGCTGGATACGGTTGGACGGATGATCGCCTATGTGGAGGCAACCCGGCAACAGGTGCGCAGTTGGACCGAGGCACTGGCCCTGGATCGTAACAGCCTGTACAGTCAGGTGTTGGCCGGCCTGCAAGAGGTCAAGTCGGATCGTCAGGTAGACAGGCAGGTGGCCGTCCGTCACGTGGTTGAAAACGAGGAGTATGAGAAGACGCGGTATAATGTGTATGTGTCTGGGGGTGACCGGGATGCGGTGCGTGACGTCCTGTCCGGCCTGACCTGGGAATTGGGACACACCAAGACCCGTGGAATTGTTTCGCCGGAACTGATCCTAAAGATCCGGGTGCCGGAGGAAACAAAGCCGGTTGCAGCCGAAGCTCAAACCGATACCCGCCACAACCTGAATCTGTTGCTGGCAGCCTGCCGTCCGGCCTTTGAACGGGCCATGCAGGATGAGTCCATCGTGGATTACCTGATGTATGAATATCCACAGCCGGAAGTTCTGGCCGAGCATATCTATAACCAGAGTGGCCCTCTGCTGAGCTATAGCGGGGGGAACCCTTTGCCGGCTAATTATCTGCGCGTCTATTATAACCGGGAGAAGCCGGAACAATCCGACTATGTGAACCAGGTGCTGGCCCGCCTGACCCAACTGAACAATGTGGGGGTCGGCGCGACGGATGCGAGGCGTGGCCAGACGTTTGCCAAGGTAGTCAGCTCTGGCGACCGGTTCAAATGCAGCCTGATCCACACCGAGGAGATCATCGAATTGGACAAAATTGAGGCTTTCCGCAACAGCCGGACAGCCTATCTGAGTGGCGCCGAACGGGAGGGAGCGAACCGTAGCACCCTGCATCTCTTCCCGGCCGAAGTGAATGCCATCCGATATGAGGAACGGCTGGGCGAACTGAATCAGGCCCCTCGTCTCTTCTCGGATCGTGTGGTCATCCAACTGGAAAAACTGGATAACTTCCGCACCTTTATGTTCTGTTACGTTTACGGCCTGATCGAGCGTTACACGATGGGGTTGAATGAACCTTATCCTAACCAGGTAGTGTGGCGACTGGTCTTGCCGGCCGAAACAGAGTTTGACCGGGAATCGGACCGAAAGGAAAAACAGATCTGGTGGTTAACCGATCCGAAAAAAGAACCGAACATGATTGACGCCATGATGACCTTCAACTTTATAGGGGATGAGGTGGGGCACGAAGATGGCTATACCCATCCGATCCCGTATGATCGGGTTGAAGTCTGGCTCAAGCATGTCCGGCAGCAGGATGCGAAAGATCGGATTGGCCACCGTCCCGATGACGATGATCCGAACCGCGAACCTCCCCGGAATGATGAATGGTTAAAAGGGAAGGTGGGCACCAGCTTTGACCACCTGACTGCCGATCTGGCCGCTATTGAAGATCGGGAACGGCTTTGGAATGCCCGTCTTTTCGCCGCCCAGATAGATCGGCTTAAAGGATGGTACGATCGGCTATCCAACCAGGTACGGGGCCAGGGGCGTCCGAGCGACCAAACCGGTGGCCAAAACTTTGACCTGGCTTGCATCTTTGTCCTGATGCTGAGCGATGAGATCAAAAAGCTACGTCAGGGGATCAAGGATCTGAAGCCGGGTGGGGCTGTGTTTGAGGAAAAGCCCCCGGTTTCGCCGGTCAAGCCAAGGTTTGACCCGTTCTAACTCGACAATGTTGAATGGACCTCACCCCATCCCCCAACCCCCCTTCCCCTTCCGAATTCGGAATTCCGAATTCGGAATTCGGAGGAGAGGGGAAGGGGGCCAGGGGGTAGGGGTGAGGTCGAATCGGACATTGTCGAGTCAACAGTTCGCCATTTTCTTTGAGTATCCATGTCTATACGAGGCTTTTAAGCGATCTTTAAAAGGAGATGATGATATGATGCGGTTTCGGTATGTTCATTGGCTGATCCTCCTTCTTCTGGTTGCGGTCGTCCTGACTTTAAGCTGGCTCGTTTCCCTGCAGCCGGCTGCCTGGGCGCAAGCCAGCAGCACGGCTATTCCTGGGCCTTCTGGCTCACCGACGCCCGTTCCAACGGTGTCGGTACCCCAAAGGATGGGGAACTCACTTCAACTCATCAAAGAGATCTCTCCCCCTGTCCTGTCGCCCGGTCAGGAGGCGACGGCCCGGCTCCGGGTCCGGGGGCTTCGTCTGGGTGGTTGTGCGGGCGCCCCTGGCCGTCCTGTGGATGCCATGCTGGTAATTGATAACTCGGCGAGCGCTGGCCGGGGCTTGGGCTCCAATCTGGAACGCACTCAGGTTTGGGCTGCTAATTTCCTTGACCATCTATCCCAGCCAATTTACTCCCGTCGCGATACCCCTGAGGACCGGTCCCGCGCCGGTCTGATCATCAACAGCCCAAATCTGACCAACACTTTTCCTCTGCTTGTCCAGCCATTGACCGACGACCTGGAAGCTGTGCGCAGCCAGGTTTCAGCCTTGGGTGGAGGTGGGGATGTTGGGGCAGCAGATTTGATCCACTCTGCCGCCAACCAGCTTATTGGCCGCGATCCTCGTCGAGCTGGGCTGATCTTGTTGTTCCTCCATGATCGTCAGCCGTTGCAACCGGGCAGTGGTGTGGAACAGGCAATCCGCGAGGCCCAGCAGATAGGGATCAAGGTCTATCTGATTGTCAATAACGATGGCGTTCCCTCGGCCGATCGGATTACCACCGTTGACCTGGAACCACTGCTGCAACCCAACGAGTATTGGTTCGACCCATCCCCTGATCAGTTACGCGCTGCTTTCGTCCAGGCAGCCGACGGAGTGATGGATCTGTCCGGGCGGGATATTCTGCTCACCGACCAGTTTCTCGACCCCAGCGTGGCAACAATCCTGGATGTGGGGCAGGGGGGTTATCAGGATGGCAATCGAGTGGTGTGGAACCTGCACCATCTACGGGCTGGGGATGAGGTGGTACTTACCTACCGTTTTTACATACCCCCTACCCTGGCTCCTGGCCAGTATATGATGCACACGGGGGGTGCCTATCTGGATTGCAACGGTTACCTGTTCAGTCGGCCAGCCGGTGACCCGGCTCAACTTCCTTTGTTGGAATATCAGGCCACGATTGCCCTTCCTACTCCAACCCCTATGGTCATTCTCTTTGGAACCCCCGTGCCCCTTTTTACCCCTACCCCTGTCTCCATTTTTACCCAAACCCACCCTTTTTTAGAGGTTGAGCATGGTGTAAACCCTCCGTCTGGTCTGTTCCGACAGGATGAGTATACCATCACGGTTACTCTCTATGGCACAGGGGAAAAATGTCCACCCACCGTCCGGCGTTATCCGGTGGATGCGGTGTTGGTCCTTGATCACTCCGGCAGTATGGGAGGGCCATTCGGTGCCAGTTGGAAGTTGGAAGAGGCTAAACGAGCGGCTATCGCCTTTGTGGAGGAGTTTGCCCGAGGTAGCAGGCAAGCCCAGGCTGACCGGGTGGGGGTGATCGCTTTTGATGATGGCGCTGACCTGGTGCATGAGTTGAGTGAGGACCAGGCCTCCCTGCGCCACCAGATCGAACAGATTGACCTGGGGGGGGGCACCGACATCGCCAACGCCCTCCAACTGGCATTTGAGACGCTGTCTCACGCCAAACGACCCCGCATTCCCCAGGTTATTGTCTTGCTGTCCGATGGCCAGAGCGATTATACCTCCGCCATGCATGTGGCCCAGGCTATCAAAGATGAAGAGATCCGGATCGTCACCGTGGGCCTGGGATACGATGTGGACGATCATCTCATGCGGGACATTGCCAGTGACCTGTCCGATTACTATTTTGCTGCCCCTGGTGAATCGTTGGAAGAGATGTTCCGAAACATCGCCATCCGGGCACGTCAGCCGATCGCGGCCACCAACATTCGAGTTGTGCATGCTTACGATTCGGAACGGTTTGAGGTTGTACGTGGCTCGCCCAATCCGCCAGCCAGCACCGATCAGCCGGGCAAAGTGATCTGGCAGATAGACCAGGTGGATGAACCGAACACGGTGCTGACCTACCGCATCCGGCCCAAGGTCCATGGGCTGTACCCGGTCTTGAACGATGCCGAAGTGATCTTTACCAGTTGTGAGGCGCGGGATGAGACGCTGTCCATGGCGGAGGATGACAGGCTAGAGGCGAATACCTTGCTCCCCTCTAAGGTGTTGACCACCACCCTGCCGGTCACAACCAATGTGCAGATCAATCCGCCGCCGTATGGCACAGTTCAACCTCCTCCGGCAAAAGATTGGCGGCTTCGGTTATGCAACGCGGGACTCTGCTGGCCCTTGGCCCTGGCCCTGTTTTTGTTGTTCCTGCTTGCTTTTCTGTTCTTGACCCGGTGGGGACGTCAGTTGAGAAACTGGTTCCGCGGTGCCAAACTATCTTGCAAACTCTTGAGCCTGTTGCTCTTGCTATGGTTGTTGTTCCTGGTGCCGCTCCTGGCCAAAGCTCTATCTACAGGAGTGTGTGCGGACCAACAGACACTGATCTTCTGGCGCATTGCGGGGCAGGAATCCAGGCTCTATTACGCCAGGCCGGCCCCTGTTCGTCAAGTAGTGCCGTTTGAAGTGGATCGCCATGAAAGAGAGTGTGTGGGTTGTCATATTGTCTCCGGTTCCAGTAAGCTGATGGCTATTTCAGCCGAGTCGAGTGACGACTGGGCAGGGGAACTGACCATCCAGCGCACCGATGGGGCGGCTGGCATCCTGGCCGGATTGCGTGGTTCCTACTTTTCCTGGTCGCCAGATGGCCATAAGCTGGCCTATTCCCATCACGATCGGGACATCTATATCATGGACCTGGATACTCGCCTCTCTACTCCCCTGCCAGGGGCCAGCGATCCGAGTCTGGTAGAGACCATGCCGGCCTGGTCGGCTGATGGGGCGACGATTGCCTTCGTCCGACCACGGGATCCGACTTCGGGTGGTTTTGCCATTAGCGGACCGTGTGATATCTATACAGTGTCGGTGGCCGGAGGTGAGCCGGTGCCGCTTGCCGGTGCCAGTGAGGGTGGGCTGAACTACTATCCCCAGTATTCACCGAATGGCCGTTGGCTGCTCTTTACCAGCGCTCCCGATGGTTCTAGCTATGCCAATCCTCAAGCCAAGATCTTTGTCATGCCTGCCACAGGAGGGAAGCCGATCCCTCTGCCACTCAATGATCTGCCCGATGGCACTCACATTGAGAATGCAGCCAACTCCTGGGCTACTTGGTCGCCTGATGGTACTCAGATATACTTTAATAGCAAGCGTGAGGGCGACTTTAATACCTATGTGGCAGACTTCATTGAAGAGAAAGAGGAAACCCAAGCCGGTGTGGTCTATCACCCAACCACCGGCCCGGCTCGCCCCATCGCCGAGGCCAACACAACCGATTTTGAACACCTGGCCACCTATGTGGGCCCGGCTGAACCGATTACGATATGGCAGATGATTGCTTGGGCCTGGCCGGCCATTCGCCGTCTGTGGCCTTTCCTGTTGCTCTTCCCTTTGCTCCTGCTCCTGTGGTGGTGGTTCTGTCGGGCTGAGGCGCCGGCCAAGGTGCGAGTGCCCCGGGATCTGCTCCCGCCACCCGCCAAGTTATCCCCGTGGGATGGTCCTAAGGCGTTGTGGCAGCCTGACCCGGCATTGGTCATCGGCCTAGGAGGGACCGGGCGGCGAGTGCTGGCTTATCTGAAGAAGAATTTGCTGGATGCCGGGGCTGGCCGATTCCCCCGGCAGGTGCAGTTCATGTTGATTGATACCGCCGATGAAGAACCTGCAGTCCCCGGCCAGCCACAGGTCGAGTTCACCGGTGTGAAGCTGGAACGGGAGGCCGATGGTATTACGACGTTGAATGAGGACCTGGATCCCATCATTGCCAGAATGGGTCGCCAGGAGGATAGTGAACCGGAACTGAAAAGCTGGTTCCCGGCTGGTCCTTACCAGGCGCTGCCCGAAGCAGAGCGACATCTCTCTGAAGGTACCCGCCAGCGCCGGCCTATGGCCCGAGCAGGGCTGTTCCGCGAAATCCAACTCCGTTCTGACAAGCCGGGCAGTCTGTGGCAGCGGTTGTTGGAGGGAGCCAGAACTGCCCAAGATGAACAGAGGAATCTGCGGGTGGTCCTGATCAGCTCCCTGGCCGGTGGTTTGGGAAGTGGCATCCTGGCTGATATAGCCTACCTGGTCCGGCGGGCCGGTAAGTTGAGTGGGGCCAGACTGGTAACGGTTGAAGCCTATTTGGCTACTGATAAAGCGTTCAGCGCCCTCATGGATGACCGGACAGTGGCAGCCACAAATACCTATGCTGCATTACGTGAACTTCAACGTCTGCAGATGGCCGGTAAACAACCTTATCCCATCCGTTACAAACATGCCCCTGGTGATGAGGTGTTGGATGGCCGCTGTGAGTGGCCGCTGCTGGACGAGATCTACCTGTTCGACGGTGGGCAGTTAATGGGTGAACAGCCGGTCAAATGGCTTTACCCCACCATGGCTGACTCGATCACCCTCCTGCTTGATCCGGTCAGCCGGGAAGGAGGAGCACTTTACCGCTACCGTCAGCAGATCCGAGGCAATGCTACCCGCGAGCAGGAAGCTACCGGCCAGGCGGTGGTTTCTGGCCTGGGGAGCTTTCAGGTGCGTACGCCGCTACCAGATATGGTCGAATCGCTGGCCACGCGGTGGGCCAGGGAGTTGTTGACCCTGTTGCTGATGGGAGAGGTCCAGGAAGGGCTTGTGCTGCGTCCAACTCAGAATCAAGAAGAAGATGCTGCTAAACTGAGTGAGCGCATACGGGAATTCCTGGCTGGTGATTGCGACTACAAGGCCCCCATTCCTGGTGCGATAGATGTGGGTGTCATCGAGCAATTGGCAAAGGAGGAAATAGGCAAGCAGAGCTTGCAAAGCAGCTTGAAACGGATGGTTTTGCGTGATAAAGAGACAGAGCGAAGGACATTTCACGCATACTTGAATGCAACTCTGGGCTACATCCTGAATGGTTCCAGCCAGAGCAAACCGCTGGTAGCACGCTCCGGCAAGGTGGCCTATTGCCTGGCTTTCCTGAACATGTTGGAAGAGGAGATGGCTACTATCGCTAGGCGGAGCCAGGGGATTACCGGTTTGGGCAAAGTCGCCCAGGCTCGTCTGAAGGACCTGGCCGAACTTCTGCCGGTCTATCAGCAAGAGGTGATAGCTGCCCGCAAAAGCCTGGAAGTACAACGTGACCTGATTGTGCCACCTGCCCGCATCACGCCCGAGTCAGAACGGTTGGGCACTGTTCTGGGGCGTCTGGAGGAGCATCGCCAGTGGTTGCTAAGGTGGCGAGCTAACATGAACGAAATCAGGACCCGTCGCTATCTGGGCTACGAAATGCAGCGAGGTGAACCAGATGATGCTACCTTGAACGAGTGGTACGACCGGTACCTGCATGAACAGCTGGAGGGAAATCTGGACCGCCTGTTCTGGCAGCAGACTCCTGAGGGAGAGGTGAAACTGGTACTGCGCAGCTGGGATGACGAGGTGTTACAGGCTGAACAGGCTGCTCTGGACCGGTTCACCCAGGCGTTGCTGGACCTGGCCCGCTATGTGGCAAGGGATATATGGGACAGAGAACGAGGTGCCCTGGCCAGGTTGCTAAAGGAAGAGATGGCCAGTACCCGCCAGGCCGAGCGGTTTGTGGATCATCTGTGGGCCTGGTCAGAACCGCTGTTGCAGTGCAACCTGGCGGCGGCCCGCAACAGCACGTTGCATGTGGCCTTGGCCGGCACGTCAGAAGCGTTGCAAGCAAGTGATATAGAAAAACAGTTGCTGAAGCGTCAGCAGGCTGGCCGACAACTGACCACCCTGCCGATAGCTGATCCGTGTGCTCTGACGACCGTCCAAACTCAGGATGTTGTGCCTCTGTCAGCCTCATATGCGGCGCAGGATGCCTGTGAGATCTATCAGAGCCAGAAGGGGTTGCTGTGGGGTCATGAGCCGACGGCTGTCTTTGCTGCGGAAGAAAATGCCCGTCGTCTGGAGATACGCCTCCCGGAAATCCGGCAACAACCACGCATCTTGCATCCCATAGTCGTGGCCGGGTTAGAGGACATAAGCCGTGCCCGGTTGTATGCTCTGGCGTATGCCGGCAACTATGTCATCCTGGATCAGCTCGACCGGGTGTTTGTCCGAGTGCCGGACCGACCTGCCTTGCAGTTAACCGGTAACCGGCCAACCGATGCCGCCGACCCGCTGCACCCGCTTGTGCTGGGGTTGGTTCGGTTCAGCGAGTTGCCGGACGAGCAGATCCAACCATTGGCCATCATCCTGGATCAGCCGACCGATGAGATGGTAAGGCGTTGGCGAGCCTGGATTGGAGGCGTACCCCGCGAAGATGTCCTGGCCCGTGATGGGCGGCCGGAGGCCAAAGATTTGGGAGATGTTATGGCATTGTTGGTCCGAGAAGCGGTACTGCAGCGGCAGCGACCATAGACCAATTGCTGGAGGTGTCCAATCTCCCCCCAAGCCATTGTCAACTCCAAAGACTAACAGGAGTGTTTCACCGCAGAGACGCAGAGAGCACAGGAGTTTCCGACTAACCTCAGCGTCCTCTGCGTCTCTGCGGTGCAAAAAAGGCAAAGAGGGATAGAGATGAGCAGTTCGACCGTTCAAGACACGGTTCAGGATTCCATGGACCCGATCAGTGCCATATTGCTGGCTGAACATGAACGCCTGGCCTCGTTGTATGAACACAACGTCACAATGGGCGACCATTTTGTTGCGACCTATTTGACCGCTGTTTCACTGGCAGTTGCCTTGCTGATAGGGGTGAGGGAGCTTGTGCCCCAATCGGATAGCCTGATTTTGTTTGAGTTGACCATGCTCATCATTGTGGTGGCGGTCGGCATGACCACCTATAGAAGACTTGTTGAACGACGGGTTCGTTCGGTAGAATACTTGCGGGCCATCAATCGCATTCACCGCTACTTTGTGGACAAAGACCCCACGGTCCAACCATATTTCTACTGGCCTGCCTGTGATGATTGCCCACCGGTGGGCGTTCGAGGGACCCTGTTGGGAGGATTGAGGGATATCGTGGCAGGTTTGAACGGCCTGTTCACCGGATTGGCTTTCCTGGCAATCACCAGGACGCTGTTTCCTGCCTTGCCTTCTGGGGCATTGATCCTGACAGGCCTGGTCGCCGGCGTGATGATCTGGTTCATCCAGCACAGATTCGGTGAAAACGCTTTGCAACGCGCCGCACAGGAAACGGACAGGAAGATCCTGTTTCCGCAGCTACGGTGATCTTGACGCCGCAGAGGCCGCCGAGAACGCCGGGTCCTTTATGATTCCTCTGAGTTCTCACGTGCCCGGCGCTGAGCTGTTCTTCACACCATCCGGGTTTGCTCTACAGGTGCATGATTGTTGGCTTGACAGGAAGCAACAAATGGTGGATAATCTATGGCAGACACGGAACGCCTGTGCCGACGCCATCCGCCGGTGTGAACTGGCCGGCAACAGGCCAGGCAGGCCCAGGACACCGCAACCCACCGGCATCAGGCGGCTTTGGCCGATGCCCGGCAGAAACATACGCAGGCTCGCCAGAGTGCCGAGGCCGCCTGGAAACAGGTGCGCGACCTGGCTCAGCAGGCCGACCATATCCTGACCGACCTGAACCTGGCTCCGGGGTCGCTTCCACCCTTTGTTCCGTCGGCAGGTTCCGGCCTGGACGAACTGGCCCATCTGCTGCAAAATCAGCGCAGACGGGCACGGGAAGCTCTGAACCGACTGCAAGCCATCGCCACCGCCCTGAAGGAGGAGCGACGCAAATGGTGGAAGTTCTGGTAGAACATCAGGCAGGTCGCGCCGGGTCGCACCGACGGGGTTTGTTTGTGGGGTAGAGAGAAGATGGCGAAGATTCTGACCGAGCAGACGCTTCAAGAGATCATCTGCGTATGGTGATTCGTCCCGCTTTGGCAGAAGGGAAGGTCATCTATGCCTCTTGAACCAGAACTTGGGATGCCGGTCGAATGGCTCAGGCGAGCAAAAAGCAATCTGATCCGCGCCAAACAGCCCAAGCCGGGGGGAGTCTTCTGGGAA
>Ga0068707_1001665_pt1 | contig 15562 bp, 10 predicted proteins | sample YNPNPMetaG_FD_66600 | JGI IMG/M metagenome (GOLD analysis project Ga0068707, IMG submission 66600) | Anoxygenic and chlorotrophic microbial mat microbial communities from Yellowstone National Park, USA - YNP NP MetaG | ecosystem: Environmental > Aquatic > Thermal springs > Hot (42-90C) >...
CGCATCATTCGTTTGGGCGTAAAATTATGGGAAGTTATCGGATATCTTTCATCACAGGTGGCCAAGCAAATATCGAGAAAAATGATCGAATTTCCGAGAATTGCGAGTTTAGTTCTGGATGAAGTTTCTGGTGATATCGCGCTTTCGTTCTTAAGAAGAATGAATCGTGATGTCGAATTTTCTGGATGGAGAGATCTGGAAACATGGATGGACCTTCAGCAGGAAAGTATACCAGATGGGGAATGTGCACTCCGCTGGTTAGAGGAGGGATTACGCTTACTTCCTCCTTTCCCTGACAGAATAACGTTCATTCATCGATTGGAGAGATTATTCAATGGTCTGATCTCTCAAAGTGACCTGGCTAGGCCCGCTTGGAATTTATGGTTGCCGATTGCGATGGAAAACGAAGAGGCCCTAGTCAATCTTTTGCGTATACCAAATCTTCCTGAGCGAGACCGTCTCGTCCAAGAATTGGTGCGAAGAATGATCGATGAAAAACGCCTTGAGCAGCTGGTAGATTTACCGATGGATATACAAGATGAAATTATCGCCCATTTGCGCATATTTACTAAAATCGTCCTGAAAAGCCAAAGTATACTTCGTCGGGCTAAACTTGGGTATGGCCTGACGATTGACGAATTACAGATGATCCGCAGCGATTTTCAGTGGAAAAACGATCAAGAACAAGCGGAAATGCTGGCGTATATTCTCTCTAACATAGTCAAGTGGCTCAATCCCAAATGGAAGACTCCGCTCTCGTACTTTGTGGAAGCATTGATTTTCGCTGGGCGTTTAGATAAGGCGCGCAAGATTTGCCTTCAAAATCCAGACCTTTACGTTTATCTGGATGGAGAGCGCATGGATGCAGAGGAATTGATCCGACGCGTCAAGCCCCTTAAACGCGATCGCCCGATACCGGAAGAATATGTGCTAATCCTGAAGTCCGTGTTATGATCTGGCATGGTGCCTCTTCATCCAGGGCGTGGTCTTCTCCGGCGTCAAAGGTTAAAAACCCCTTATACGAGCAGACCAGTCCCTCGTAAACACCCTGGCGGCATCAGGCTCGATGCCACGGCCTATCTGGATAGGTTCTCAATCAGGAGGATAAAGATGCCCCATCTCGCCATCCGCGGCGGCGCGCCGGTGCGCCCCCCTCGCCAGGCGTGGCCCACCTGGCCCCCCATCTCCACACGCGCCGTCGACCTGATCAGCCAGGTCGTGCGCAGCGGCCAGTGGGCCTACGACGGCCCCATGGAATGGCAGTTCGCCCACCAGTTCGCCGCCTTCAGCCGCGCCCGCTATTGCCTGCCCGTCGCCAACGGCACCGTCGCCATCCAGTTGGCGCTGGAAGCCCTCGACATCGGCGCCTACGACGAGGTGATCGTCCCCGGCCTGACCTGGCAGGCCACCGCCGCCGCCTGCATCGATGTCAACGCCATCCCCATCCTGGTCGATATCGACCCGCGCACGTACTGCCTCGATGTAGCCCAGGCCGAGGCCGCGATCACGCCGCGCACGCGCGCCATCATCGTCGTCCACCTCTACGGCGCCATGGCCGACATGGACGCCCTACGCGCCCTCGCGCGCCGCCACAACCTGCACCTGATCGAAGACTGCGCCCACCAACACGGCTCTCAATGGCAGGGCAAAGGGGTCGGCGCCCTCGGCGACGTCGGCGCCTTCAGCCTCCAGTCTTCCAAAGTGCTCACCGCCGGCGAGGGCGGGCTGGTCCTGACCGACGACTGGACGCTGTTCCAGCAGCTATACTCCCTGCGCAACTGCGGCCGTCCCCTGCAGCCCGGCGCGCCGACCGTCCAGAGCGGCAACTACCGCATGACCGACCTGCAGGCCGCGCTGTTGCTGGCGCAGATGGAGGAGATGGAGGAACGGGTCAATCGCCGCGATGCCAACGCCCAATATCTCAACAGGAAGCTGGCCGAAGTGCCTGGGATCACCCCCATGTTGCGCTATCCGGCGATCACGCGCCAGTCCTACTATTGCTTCACCTTCCGCTACGATGAGCGCGCCTGGGACGACATCCCGGTCGCGGCCTTCCGCCAGGCGCTGAGCGCCGAAGTGGGCCTCAACGTGGGGACCACCTACGAGCCGCTCAACGACTGCGCGCTCTATCGGCCGCACACCAAACGCCGCCACCGCCTCAGCGACGACTACTGGCAGGCCATCGATCCGGCGCGCTTCGACCTGCCCCTCTGCCATCATGCCTTCCGCCGCGAGGCGGTCGTCCTCTGGCATCCCTTCCTGCTGGCCGAACGGGCGGACATGGACCAAATCGCCGACGCGGTCGCCAAGCTGTACGAGCATCGGGACGAGCTGCGCTCACTCACGACATAAGCAGCCTCGCCCACCCGCCGCTTCGCTGCCTCGCTCCCATCAACGAAAGGGGCAGCCGCTTTGTCCTGCGGCTGCCCCCTGGCTCCTCGCTTCGTTTTTCTACTTCGACAGCGCGATCTTGTCGATCACGGATAGATGCCGCGCGCCTCGATCGCCTCCGCGACCCGACGAATGGCGATGGCGTACGCCGCCGTGCGCAGGTCGATCTTCTCCGCTTTCGCCAGATCCCACACCGTGTGGAACCCCTCCAACATGACCCGCTGCAGCCGGTTCATGATCTCCTGCTCCCCCCAGAAGTACGACTGCAGATCCTGCACCCACTCGAAGTAAGAGACAGTGACCCCGCCCGCGTTGCACAGGATGTCGGGGATGATGACGACCCCTTTTTCGAGTAAATACTGTTCGCCGCGCAGGGTGGTCGGGCCATTGGCCCCCTCAGCGATCAGGCGCGCCTTGATATGGGGGACGACGCTGGCGCTCAACTGGCCTTCCAGCGCCGCCGGGATGAGCACATCGCACTCGCAACTCAACACCCCTAAATTGTCGGTCGGCTCGCCGTCCGGGAACCCCGCGATGTTGCCGTGTTGCTGCGCGTAGGCGAGCAACGCCGGGATATCGAGGCCCTCCGCCTTATAGAGGCCGCCGGTCACATCGCTGACCGCCACCACACGACACCCCTGCTCGTACATGCGCAGCGCCGAGATCGAGCCGACGTTGCCGAACCCCTGCACCGCCACGCGCGTCGCGCGCGGCTCCATCCCCAGCTTCTTCATCGCTTCGATCGTCGTGACCATGACCCCCGTGCCGGTCGCCTCCAGACGGCACTGCGAGCCGCCGATGCTGATGGGCTTGCCCGTCACAACCGCCGGCGTTGTATACCCTCGATGCATCGAGTAGGTGTCCATGATCCAGGCCATGATCTGGGGATTGGTGCCCACGTCCGGCGCGGGGATGTCCCCCTCCGGGCTCATGAGGATGCTGATCTCGGTAGCGTAGCGCCGCGTGAGACGCCGCAGTTCTCCCAGGGACAGTTGTCGGGGATCGACGGCGACGCCGCCCTTGGCGCCGCCGAAGGGAAGGTTCATCAACGCGCACTTCCACGTCATCCACATCGCCAGCGCCCGTACCTCGTCGAGGTTGACATCGGGGTGATAACGGATGCCACCTTTCGTGGGGCCTTTGATCGTGCTGTGGTGGACGCGGTAGCCTGTGAACATGCGTATACGCCCATCGTCCATCACCACCGGAAAGTGGACGATCAGCTCGCGCTTCGGCGTCGCCAGGAAGGCGATCATATCATCGTTGAGACGGAGATAGCGCGCCGCCTTCTCGAACTGCGCCTGCGCCACCTCCGATGCCGTATGCCGTCGCTCCATTGCGCTCATGGCCGATTCCTCCTCATCGAAGAATTGAGTAGCGAATGTCGCTGCTGCGCATGTATTGTAAGGGAGGCATCCCGTGCCGTCAATGGCCTTTTTTCTCCCAACAAAAACGGCCCTCTCCCCCGCGAGCGGGAGCAGAGAGCCGCCCCAACAGGATGAATCCCGCCGCCGTCAGCGCCCCGCCAGGCCGGTGAGGACGATCCCACGCACGAAATGGCGCTGCGCGATGAAGAAGAGCACGATCACCGGCGCGATCGCGACCGTCGACGCCGCCATCACCAGATGCCATGAGTTGCCGTATCGCCCCTGATACCAGAAGAGGCCGAGCGGCAACGTGAACTTATCGTTCGTGCTCAGATAGATCAAGGGACCGAGGAAATCGTTGTAGTGGGCCAGGCTGGAGAAGATCGCCACCGCCGCGATCGCCGGCCCACTCAAGGGGGCGATCACCTGCCACAGGATGCGCAGCGAGCTGGCGCCGTCCATCCGCCCCGCCTCCTCCAGCTCGTAGGGGAGGCCGATCATGAACTGGCGCATCAGGAAGATGTAGAAGGCATGGCCGAACCAACTGGGCACGAAGAGCGGCAGGAACGTGTCGACCCAGCCCAGATACTTGAAGAGGATGAAGGTCGGGATCAACGTGACCACGCCCGGCAACATCATCGTCGCCACTAACAGGGAGAAGACCGCGTCGCGGCCCGGCCAGCGCAGGCGCGCCAGGCTGTACCCCACCGTCAGCGCGCTGAAACACGATCCCAGCGTGCCCAACGTCGTCACCAGGATCGAGTTGCGGATGAACGACGTCAGCGGCAGGATCTCGAAGATCTCGCGGTAATTGCTCCACTGCGGCGTCTTGGGAATCCACTGCACCGGCAGGACGAACACCTGTCCGGGGGTCTTGAGCGAAGTGGAGAGCACCCATAACAACGGCACCAAAAACGTGAATCCCCACGCGATGAGAATGATGTGCAGGATCAGGTGCCCCACGCGTATCTGCTGCCGATAGGAGAGGCCCGAACGGGCGGAAGTACGGGGTCTGCGCTCCTCAGACGCTGGTAGATCGATCGCCATCTCAGACCTTCCCCTCGTAGTACACCAGCCGATTGCCGATGCGGAATTGCAGGAAGGTGAAGAACATGATGATCCAGAAGAGCATCCAGGCCAACGTTGCCGCGTACCCCATGCGGAAGAAGCGGAACGCATTCAGATAGATATATAAGACCATAAACAAGGTGGCGTTCTGTGGTCCGCCGTTGGTCATCACGAAGGCGTTCGTGAAGACCTGGAAGCTGCCGATGATGCCGATGACGAAGTTGAAGAAGAGGACCGGCGAGAGGATGGGCAAGGACACCGACCAGAAGCGCTGCCACGACGTCGCCCCGTCGATCTGGGCCGCCTCCAACAATTCCGCCGGCACGTTCTGCAGGCCAGCCAGGAAGATCACCATCTGCGGGCCAATCCCCCACAGGCTCATCAAAATGAACGCGGGCTTGGCCACGCTCGGCTCGAAGAGCCATTTGATTCCAGGGTGGCCGAAGAGGCGCAGGATATTGTTGAGGACGCCGAAGTCGGCGTTGAAGATCTGGTTCCAGACCACGGCGCTGGCGACAGCCGGCGTGATGGCCGGCAGGTAGAACACTGTGCGATAGAACGAACGCCCACGCAGGTCCTGGTTCAGGGCGATCGCGAGGAGCAACGCGATCAGCAACTGGATCGGCACGCCGATAAAAGTGTAATACGCCGTGTTGCCCAGCGATTTCTTGACCAGTTCGTCTTCCAGGATGTGCCGAATGTTGCCCAAACCGATGTATTGCGGCGCTCCCAGCATGTCCCAATCCTGGGTGACCAGGAAGAGTGAGTAGAGCATGGGGCCGACCCAAAAGAAAAGGACCCCCAGTAAGAAGGGCGATGCGAACAACCAGCCGTCACGCCACTCGGCCAGTTGTACGCCCGAAGGGCGTCGGCGTTTGACGATCGCTGCCATCTTTCACCTCGGAGAGGGGCGAGGCGCTATTCTGATCTCGCGCCTCGCCCCCACCAGTCATTGCTTCTTCGCCCAGTAGTCGTCGAGGATCTTCTGCAGCTTGGGCTGCGCTTCGGTCAGGGCGTCCCGAGCGCTCGTGCCATTGAGCATGGCGTCCCAGGCGACCGCCAGCGGGGTGCCCTGGCCAGCCACCGCATCATAGTTGGCGCCCGCGCCCGCGAAGATCGGGTTGCGTCCCGTGCGCATGGCGTTGGCGAACGCCTTGCCGTTGGTGAACTTGTACTTCTCCTGGGCGATGGGCACCCAGTACTTCTCGATGTTATCCGGCGTCCCGCACATGCGCCCGCCCTCGGCGATGCGCTTCTGACCCTCGTCGGTCATGATGTACTTCATCAGCTTCCAGGCTGCATCGGGGTTCTTGCTCGCCTTGGCCAGGACCTGGCCATGCACCTCAGCGATGGTCTCGTCCTTGCCAGTAGCGCCCAACGGCGGCTCGACCACGTCGAAGGGCACGCCGCCCTCGCGCGCCGGCTTGTCGCCCTGCATCTGGGCCAGGAACCACGGGCCTTCCATCGTCAGGGCCACGCGGCCGGTGGCGATGGTGACGCCGCCGCCCTGGATGGTGGCCGGGCTGGGGCACAACCCCCTGGCGATCGTGTCGACTACGGTGTACTGCAGGGCGTTGATGATGTCATCCTGCAGCCACCTGGCCTCCTTGGGCTCGACGATCTGATCCCACTCCAGCGAACCGTTCATGCGCATCCAGTGCAGCGATCGCAGATAGGTACCGTTCCAGCCGCCCGCCTGCGCATAGCCGTAGTACTGGATGTCGCCCTCCTTGAACGTCGTCTTCTCGACGGCGCTCTGAAAGTCGGCATAGCTCCATCCATCCACCGGATAGGGAACTCCCGCCTTGTCGAACAGCTCTTTGGAGTAGAACATGACGACCGAGCCGGTATCGGCCACCGACATGTAGGTCTTGCCCTGCCACATCGTGTTGGCGATGTAGTTCTCGTTGTCAACCCAGAAGCCCTTGGCTTGATCCTGCTGGATGTAATCATCGAGCGGCGCCAGCACGTCCTTGTCCGCGAACGGCTGCCACGACCACCCCTGGAAGTAGATCAGGTCGGCGGGCGTGTTGGCGGCGAAGTTCGCCTGGATCTTTTCGTAGTAGCCGCCAGGATACTGCTCGACCGTCGGCTTGATGCCCGGCTCCGCCTTCATGAAATCGGCGACGATCGCCTCGTAGACCTGCTTGTCCGTCACATCGCCCCAGGCCGCGATGCGAATCTCGATGACGCCGCCCGCTGCGGCCGGCGCCTGGGCCGCGCCTTCTGCTGGCGCCGCCGGCTGCGCCGGAGCCGCTGGCGCGCACGCCGCCAGGGCCGCGCCTCCCATGACCACCAGAGCGCCGCGTAGCAGCTCGCGACGACTGACCCTCTTGTTTCCTACCATCTTGGTCCTCCCTCCTTAAAACTCAAATGCGCTTCCCCACAAGAGCAGCCGATCTGCTTTGCGGGAAAGCCCTACGATGGCTCACGCGCCAGTGACTCCAGCGGGGGATCCTTCGGGAGATGCAAAACACAATTCTTGCACGCTCGTCCAGCGTACAGTATGATGATAGGGAATTTTCCCTCCATTGTACAGGACAAGAAAAGGCCGTTTTGCGGACATGTTGGCTCATGATCAGTTCTTATCGTCGCTGCGCCTCGCCCTGACCCACCTCTACGACCCTCACCTGCTGCAGGCCAGCCCCCTGATTGAGATCCTGGGGCTGGCCGATCAGCCGCAGGCCGCGTCCGCCTTGCGCCGCGCGCTCGTCCAGGCGATCGATGAGCTGAAGCCTGCTCCGGAGGTATCGCCCCAGGCGCGTGCCTGGCGCATCTATGACATCCTTTTCTGTCGCTACGTCCAACAGTGCAGCCAGGAGGAGGTCGCCGAGCAGATCGGTATCAGCGTCCGTCACCTGCGCCGCGAACAGCAGATGGCGGTCGACGCGCTGGCGCATCACCTGCAGGAACGCTTCCATCTCGAGCTGGCAGCCGCCCCTTCCGCAGCCGAAGAAGAGGACGCCAGCGAAGAGATCGCGACGCCTCTCCCCGAGGAGCTGGCCTGGCTGCGGCAAGCGCCGCCCACGCAACCGGTAGAGGTCGAACAGGCGCTGCAGACGGCCCTCGAGCTTATCCGCCCTCTGGCGACCCAACACGCCGTCTCGATCCAGACTTCTCTCCCTCACGCGACCGCCGCTCTCGCCGTCCACTCCGTCGCTCTGCGCCAGATTCTGCTCGGCTTGCTCACCGTGGCGGTGCGCCAGGCTGCCAACGGTCGCGTCGACATCGCCGCCGACGCCCTCCCGCAAGCCATCGAGGTGAAGATCGTCTGCCAGGCCGCGCCCTCTGCGCGCGCCTTGAGCGCCGACGATCTCTCCAACCTCGAGATGGCGCGCCAACTGGTCGACGCCTGCGGCGGCCGTCTGTCCGTCGCCACAGGCACTGCGCCGTTCCAGGCGACCGTCAGCCTGCCCATCCTTGAACAAATCCCCATCCTCGTCATCGACGACCACGCTGATACGGTGCGCCTCTTCCGGCGCTATACCGCTGGCACCCGCTACCAGATCGTCGACGCCTCCACGGCCACCGATGCCTTCCACCTGGCGGAGCAACTCACGCCCGCGGCGATCCTCCTCGATGTCATGATGCCCGAAGTGGACGGCTGGGAGCTGTTGGGCCGCCTGCGCCAACACCCCCTCACCGCCCACATCCCGATCATCGTCTGCACGATCCTGCCCCAAGAAGAACTGGCGCTCGCCCTGGGCGCCAGCGACTTCCTGCACAAGCCGGTCAGCCAGGCAGTTTTTCTGGAACGGCTCGATCGCCTGACGCGCTCCGCTGCCGCGGAACGACCGCCAGCGCCTCGCTGATCGCGTCGATGCATGCCAGCAGGTCGCGCGAGGAGAGGCCGCTGCTGCGCGTGACGGTGAGCGCGTTGCTGATGGTCGATTCGCCCGCTGGATCGCGCGCCGAGATGGCGATCACCGGGATGGAACGCAATGCGGCGTCCTCATTTTTCTCTTGTAGCACCGCGAACCCGTCTTTCCCCGGCATCATCAGGTCGAGCAGCATCACATCAGGGCGGCGTTCCCGCAACAGGTCCAGCGCGCGCTGGCCGTCCAGCGCCCGCAGCACCCGATAGCCGCGCCCGCTCGCCAACAACATGCGCCCGATGAGCTGCACCACCTCCGGCTCATCATCGACCACCAGCACCGTCGCACCATCGCTTACCGTTGCCGCCAGGGCCTCCAACAACCGCTCGCGGCCGATCGGCTTGATGAGGTAGCTGGCCACCCCTAACCGTTCCGCCGCCGTCGCCTCCCCCGGGATATTGCAGCGCAAGATGGGAACGCTCGCGGGGACATCGGCCAATCGCTGCTCCCAGGCCGACGCGCGTCCCTGGGTCGCCTCATTGACGAGAAGCACGCGCGCGGGCGCGACCTGCGCCTCCGCCACCGCGCGTTCCGCATCACGACAGATCACCAGATCAACCCCCTCCTGATAGCGGGCCAGCAGTCGGGCCAGCGTATCGTCCGCATCGAGGAGGATCAGACGCGGCCGTAGCTGCGGCTTGGGCGCCCGCGAAGGTCGGGTACGCCCCTCGTATGTCTGATACGGGCTGAACCAGCGCGCAACGTCGTTGCCATCCAGAGCGACCGGCTCCGTGATCGGCAGGCTGAAGTTGAACACCGTCCCTTGCCCCGGGACGCTCTCTACCCACATCCGCCCGCTGTGCAACTCGACGAACGCCTTGCTGATGCTCAGCCCCAGGCCGCTGCCGCCATGGCGACGCCGCAACGAGCCGTCGAGCTGTTGAAAGGGAGCGAAGATGCGCTTCTGATCCTCGGCTGAAACGCCGGGACCGGTATCTGCCACGCTGACGATCAGGGTCCGCCCTTCCCGGCGCGCCTCAACGCGCGCGCCCCCGCGCTCCGTGAAGCGTCCGGCATTGCTGAGCAGGTTGAGCACCACCTGCCGCACGCGCGTGCGGTCGCAGTACAGCGGCGGCAGATCCGGCGGCAATTGCGCCTCCAACGTCAACCCCTTCGAGCGAAACAACGGCTCCACCGCGACCATCGCCTCTTCCACCACCTGCGCCAGCGACACCCACTCTTTGCTCAGCGCCATACGCCCCGCATCCACCTGGCTCAGATCGAGCACATCGTTGACCAGGCTGGCCAGGTGCTGGCTGTTGCGCTGGATCACAGCGATGTCCGCCTGCAACGCGGGCGGCAACGGCGCCCCGTACACGTGCGGGCTTTGCAGGATCACCTCGCTGAAGCCGATGATCATGTTGAGGGGCGTCCGCAGCTCGTGGCTGACATTGGCCACGAACTCCTCTTTGGCGCGACGCGCATCCTCCGCCATCTGGTGCAAGATGCGCAATTGGTCGGAGAGGCGAGTCAGTTGCAGATTGGCCTGGATCAGGTCCTCCTTCGTCTGCTGCAGCTCGAGGCTCTGCTCGCGCGCCTCGTCCAGGAGCCGACGCGCCTGTTGATAGCTCGCCCACGACCACTCGATCGCGCGTCGGGTGGGCAACAGAAGGAGGCGCACCACCCCCACGATGCCCCAGATCGCCGCCAGCAGCGGCGCTGGCGCGCTCACGCCATGCTGGATCACCAGGAGGGAGGCGCAGGTCGCCGCGGCGATCCCGCCTGCGGCGCCGGCCAGGAAGGCCGCCAGCGCCGTCGGCAGGACCAGCAACGCTCCCGCCGTCGCGATGGGCGCCGCGATCCACGCTTGAGTCGCCGCCAGCAGGCTCCCGCCGATCAGAACCCCCACCCCGGCCGCGTAGCTGTAGCGGAGGCTCCCCCAGGTCAGGAGGGCGGTCGCGATCAAGATCAATCCCAACGTATCCTCGCGCAGTGGCCCGTGCCGCACTTCAGTGACGACGATCAGTCCCAGGCCGACGAGGAAGATGGCCGGCCAGATCAGGCCGATCGCGTCCCGTTGGAAATCTCTCAGCGTGGTCCGCTCGTATGCCGCATCTCCGCCAACAACCATCGAGCTGGCCATGCACGCCTCCCTCATAGACAAAACGCGCGAAATCCGTACAATAGCCCTATCCTGTTACAGTATACACGCGGGTTGGCCCTCACGCCGCCAACGACGGACGAACCTTCAGCCGGGAGGGCGTCAACCAGCGCAGGATAGAGCCGAATTCTCTGCCCGCAGGAGTACGCTATGACCGTGCGCGATGACTTCTTGGCCCGCTTTGACGGCAGCGCCGGGCCGCATCCCCTCTACGTGCCGGACCTCACCCTCTGGTATCAATGGCACCACAGCCGGGGCACGCTGCCCGCCGAGTGGCAGAACTATACCCTCGTCCAGATCGCGCGCGCCCTGGGCGTGCCGGCCTGGGTCGTCGTCCGCCCGTGGCGCATGGAGACTGCGGGCGTGTCGATCACGACCGAGGAAGCGGACGGCGCGCGCACGATCACGTACCAGACGGCCAGCGGCGTCCTCACGGCGCGCTGGACGCTCGGGCCGGACGGCGACTGGTGGCAAACCGAGTACCCGGTCAAGAGCGGCGCCGACCTCGCGGCCGCGCGCGAGCTGATCGCCGCGCGCGCCTACACCCTCGATGCCGCCGAACTGGTCGCCGCGCACGCCGCCGTGGGCGAGGACGGCGTCGTCGCGATCGAGCTTCCCATGCGCCCCTATTCCGAGGTCCTCCACGCCCTGATCGGCTGGAGCGAAGGGTTGATGCTGTTGATGGGGGAAGAAGGGCCAGCGATCCTCGAACTGGCGACGCTGCTCGAAGCCAGGTTGCAGGAGCTGGTGGCCGAGATCGCGGCGCTGCCTGGCGTCCTTGTGCTCGCGCCGGATAATCTCGATGGCCAGTTCATCTCGCCGGGCGTCTTCCGCGAGCACCTGGCTGCGAGCTACGAACAGACGGCGGCGACCTTGCATGCCCACGGCAAACGCTTGATCGTCCATGTCGGTGGTCCGGTCAGCCGCCTCTTGCCGCTGCTGGCGGCGGCCGGCGTCGATGGGGTGGAAGGGGTCAGCGGCCCGCCGCAAGGCGACGCCACGCTGGCCGCCGCGCGCGCCCTGGCCGGGCCGCAGATCACCCTCTGGGGCGGCATCCCCCAGGACTTTCTTCTCGCAGCGCGCAGCCAGGCGGAGTTCGAGGATGCTTGCGCCAGCGCGTTGATGGAGGCGCGCGGCGACCCGCGCGCCATCGTCGGCGTCGCCGACCGCGTGCCGGTGGGCGCCGATCGCGCACGCCTCCAATACCTCGCTGAGGTCACGCGCCGAAGGCCGTAGGACTGGCCCCGCCAACGCCTATCAAGGGACCTATCTCAGCCTGGAGGCGCAAATGGGAAAGGGGGGCGATGACCGTCCACGAATCCCCAACACGAACCTCCGCGTCCTCCAACGCGCCCGCTGACAGGTTGGACATTGGCCGATGCAACACCTTATGGTACAATGGCTTTCGAATGATAGACAATTGTAAATCCCCCAACGGTCAATCATCATCTGGAGAAAAGTAAGGAGCAATGCCTTTTTGTGAGTGAAAAAGGACAACGCAGAGTCAAACGAACCTGGCGGCGGATGGACCTCCATTTGCACACGATGGCTTCCGCCGATTGGGCCGAGCCTGGTGTGACGTTCCTCGACCTGCTTTATAAAGCAGAGGCGCGCGGGCTAGACATCATCGCGATCACCGACCACAACACGGTCGCCGGCGTCGTCCGGCTACGTGAGGAGGTGCAACGGCTGACCTGGCTCGAACGTGAGAACCGGCTGCTGCCGGAGGAGCGCCAGCTCCTCAACGAGTACCGGCGATTGGGCGATAAGCTGCTCATCCTGCCGGGCTTCGAGTTCACAGCCACCTTCGGTTTCCATATCCTGGGCATCTTCCCGCCGGAGACTCCGGCACGCGATCTGGAATATCTCCTCTTGCGCCTGAACGTCCCTTCCAGCCTGCTCGACAGCGGCTCGACGGAGGTCGGCGCCACCACCGATGTGCTCACCGCCTATCGCCTGATCCATGAGGCAGGGGGCCTGGTGATCGCCGCGCACGCCAATTCGACGGCTGGCGTGGCCCTCCGGGACTTCCCGATCGGCGGACAGACCAAGATCGCGTACACGCAGTCGCCCTACCTGCACGCCCTCGAGGTCACCGACCTGGAGAGCCGCAGCAAGCGCGCGACGGCGCGCTTCTTCGACGGCACCAAGCCTGAGTACCCGCGCCGCATGCACTGCATTCAAGGATCAGACGCCCATCGCCTCAACCGCAGCCCGAAGGACAAACATGTGCTGGGTTGGTGCGACCGTGTCACCGAGATTTTGCTGGCGGACGTCACGTTTGAGGCGATCAAGGAGGTGTTCGAGGGCAGCGACTTCTCGCGCACCCGGCCCTTCCGCGCGACCCATGAGCCGTACGATCACGTCGCCGCCGCCTGCGAACAGGGTCCGAATATCGTCCAGTCGTTCCACGAGAGCCTCTCGCGCAAAGGCGGTCGCCTGCACGCCGTCCTGGCCGACATCGTTGCCTTCGCCAACCGTCAGGGCGGCACGATCTACCTGGGCGTCAATTGGGCGCGCAAGGGCATCCCGACTGGCATCGAGAACCCCGAGGAAGAGGTAGCCAGCCTCAAGCAGGAGATCCAGCGGGAGATCACGCCGCCTCTGGACGTTGCGATCGAGATCGTCGAGAGCCACGGACGACCGGTGATCCAGATCGCCGTCCCCGAAGGCAAAGATAAGCCATATTGCCTCGAGCAAAGCCACATTTATATTCGCCAGGAGAACGAGACCAGCCTGGCCGTGCGCGATGAGATCGTGCAGATGGTCCGCCAATCCCTCGCCATGGCCGAGCCTGCGCCACAGCCAGCGCCTGCTGCCCCAGCCTTGCCAGAGCCGCCCGCTCCTCCCGTGGTCGCCGAAGGCGAGGTCGAGCCGCCCAAAGTCGGCGTCCAGGTGTTAGCGTCCGTTGAACGGAAGGGCGTCATCTACCACACGCTGAAAGACCTGCGCAACAACCAGGTGGTGCACAACGTCACGCGGGCCTCGGCGCGCAAGCTGTGGAATTATGCCATCAGCCAACACGAGAACCAGGTTTTGAACCCAGACGAGGTCATCTGGAAGGGGAATATTGGGCTGTGGCATCAGCAGCGATGGGCGGGCAAAATGCGTTACGACCTGGTGCAGCGATTGCCCGACGACACCTTCGTCGTCTATTACGGGGTTACTGAGGACGGCATGGAAGGTCCCTGGCGCCAGTTCCTGCCCGACGAGGAGTAGGCCCCCCTTGTGGGTGGTCTGTTTACAGGGGGCTGGGCCCCAGGTAGAGGATCGCCACGGCCGCCAGCCCCCACAACGCCACGCTCAGCAGGAGAGGCAGGTCGCGCAACAACAGCTCATCCGGGGCGCCTCCTTCGCCGCGCACGTGAATGAGATAGAGGTAGCGGAACAGCCCATAGATGACGAAGGGGATCGTCACCATCATCAGATCGTTTGGCGGCAAATTGGGGGCCGAGAAGGTATACAACGAATACGCGATGATGGTCGTGCTGGTCACCAGGCCGATCAGTTGATCGAGGAAGGGGATGGTGTAGTGGTCGAGGATCGCGCGATGCGCCGTCGCTCCTCCTGCCAGCAACGTCAGCTCATGACGACGCTTTCCCAGCCCCAACAACAGCGCCAGCAGCGTCGTGCACACGTAGAGCCATGGCGAGAAACGCACGACATCCACCACCACGACGCCAGCGACCACCCGCAGCACGAAGCCCGCAGCGATGCTCAGGACGTCGACGATGACGATGCGCTTCAGGTAGAATGAGTAGGCCAGGTTCAGCGCCAGATACCCCAGAACCACCCATCCCAGCTCGCTTCTCCAGGCGAACGCGCCGCCCAGGGCCAGGACCGCTAAGATCGCCGCCGCTCCCAAGGCCACACGCCGGGACAACTGGCCAGAAGCGAGCGGCCGCCAGCGCTTCGTCGGATGCGCTCGATCCTTCTCAATGTCGACGACGTCATTGATAATGTAGACGACGCTGCTGATCAGGCAGAAGGCGACAAAAGCCGCCACGGTCTGCGCGACCAGAGGCAGGCGCCCTAACTTGCCATCGAAGACGAGCGCAGCGAACACGAAGACGTTCTTGGTCCACTGGCGTGGCCGCATGGTCTTCAAAATCAGACGGAACACTCTTGTCTCCTTGCGGTCAGCGTTGAGGACATTGTCGGCATTCTACGGTACAGTGATGAGGCCGTCAACCATCCGCGACAACAAATTGCGTCTGGACCTGGCGCTCGTGCAACGGGGCCTGGCCGAGACCCGCGCCCGCGCCCAGGCGTTGATCCTGGCTGGCCATGTCCGCGTCGACGGTCAGACCGCGACCAAAGCCGGCCAACTGATCCCAGCAGATGCGCAGATCGTGATCGCCGCCCCCTTGCCTTACGTCAGTCGCGGCGGGATCAAGCTGGCCGCCGCGCTCGACGCGTTCGCCATCCGCCCTATTGGCTGGATCTGCGCCGATGTCGGCGCCTCCACAGGCGGCTTCACCGATTGTCTGCTGCAATACGGCGCCGCGCGCGTCTACGCCATCGACGTAGGGTACGGCGAGCTGGCCTGGTCGTTGCGCAACGACGCGCGCGTGGTCGTGCTCGAGCGTACCAATGCCCGTTACCTGACCGCGTTGCCCGACGGCGCCCTGGTCGATCTGGCCACGATCGACGTCTCCTTCATCTCTCTGCGACTGATCCTGCCGACCGTGCGAGGGTGGCTGCGCGCGGGCGGCCACATCATCGCACTGATCAAACCTCAGTTCGAGGCCGGCCGCGCG
>Ga0068707_1001666_pt1 | contig 15552 bp, 16 predicted proteins | sample YNPNPMetaG_FD_66600 | JGI IMG/M metagenome (GOLD analysis project Ga0068707, IMG submission 66600) | Anoxygenic and chlorotrophic microbial mat microbial communities from Yellowstone National Park, USA - YNP NP MetaG | ecosystem: Environmental > Aquatic > Thermal springs > Hot (42-90C) >...
AAATTTTTTACTCATCTTTCATCCTCCTTTTCTGCATAATTTTTTGCGTTATCATATACCCAAATTGTTACTTCAATTATATACTTTTTTATTCTATATTTCAATAGGGTGAATACCCCCTTGAAAAATAGGATTAAAATTGATAAAATTAAGAAAAATAAAAAAAGAAAGGGGGTGAAAAAATATGTTGTTTAAAAAGAATTTACTGGTTGTTTCTATGCCTGTGTTATTATGCGCTGCTCTAATTTATGTTTTTGTATTTCAAGAAACATTATCAGCAGGAAATCTTCCATCTGGTAGTTACCAGAAAACATGCAGATTCATGTCTTATAATGAAGCAAATGATCTTTTAAGTGGACAATGTAAAGACATGAACGGTAACTGGAAAACTACAAGTATGACAGGAGTTAAAAACTGTCAAATGCCACCGGGTGATATTTCAAACTGTAATGGTGAACTTAAATGTACTGGAGCAGGATTACCTCGTGGTTCTTACGAAAGGTCATGCTGGTGTTGTTATGTTACAATGACTTCACGCAGTAAATACAGATTAACCTGCTATTGTAATCCTAAAAAAGGAAAGGCTAAACTAACTTCTCTTGAAGATGCTTTCGGTTGCTATTTCGCTGACAAGGATATAGCAAATATAAACGGCACTTTAAAATGCCAGTAGAAATCTATACAATAGAAACCCCGTAGGTAAATCTACGGGGTTTCTGAAAATTATGATATGAAAAGAATCAAGTTAATTAAAAAAGAAGGAGAAATATGTTTATGAAAAAAATTATAATTGCAATTTTACTACTGGCAATCTTGGTTGTTTGTGGGGTATTGCTCTTAAAAGGTAAAACACCAATTCCAGGGCAGAATTCAATTCAAACTAATAAATTACAAGGTGCAGTTAATGTTTGCGAAGCCATACCAAAAGAAAAAATTAGTCAATTTTTGGGAAAAGAGATTAATAGAACTGAGGTCGCAACAAATAAAATTAATCCAGAACCAAGTTGTTTTTATTATATTGGGACGAAAACTGTTTATTTAGAACTTAATAGAAAATCTGATATTAATGAACAACTTAATGGTTGGAAAATACTTGGTTTTACAGTTCAAGAAGAACCACAAATTCCTCTAAAAAATTTTGTTGTTTGTACCAAAGAAGGAAAAGTGCGTCGTATTTACTTAATTATTGATAAAAAAACTTTTTTGACTGTTGACAATTGGGGGCTTGGACTTACTAAAGAAGAAGAATTGGGCTTTGTCTCTAAATTATCTGGCTATTTAAAAAGTGAGTTTGGGGCAAAATTATAAAAATTAAAGGAGTTTAATTATGAAAAAATTAACTATTACAATTATCGTTGTAAGTATATTTTTTATTTTGTTCTCTTTTAAAGCATTTGCTGGTGTAGATGTTACAGCTACCGTAGGTAATGCTGTAACAATTTATAATATGGATTCCTGGGGGAAAAATGATCATAATGTAACAGGACCGAATTTCAGTCAAGCAAGTGTGGATGTTAATAATAAAATAATTAAAGCCCGTGCGTATGCTTCTTACGGAATTCCCTATGTATCTCCAAGCAAACAAGAGGCTGCAGGTTATCTCGGAACTACAATATTTCTTAAACCAGGGCAAATAGGAATAAATGCTTTGGTGAGAATAACTTTTAATGGTTCTTATAATGGGTTAATAGGTGCTTTGGGAGTAGCGGCAGGTAGAGTAATTATTGAAGGGTTGGTAACCGGTGCCTATGATGTTCCTGATACTAATCCAAGAGTTGTTATTCTGGACACATCTAAGGGTCTTATTCCCTCAGGAGCTATTTCTTCAACATTTAATAGATCTCTTGAAGTTGTTGTACCGGTTGGAGGAACTGGTTTTGGTGCGAAGTTAAATGTCATAGTTGCCTGCGGAACGGCTAAGTCAAAAATTTATACGGGTGTCTGTGACAATGATTTTTATAATGGTAGCAGACAAGTAAAACTTAACTGGATAAAGGTAGAGGTTGTTAAACCAGGTAGTCAGGTTCCGGGAGTGGGAGGTGGTGGTGGAGGAGGTCAAGGACTAGGTTCAGGATGGCGTCCACCTATGGCTAAATAATATACAGAGGAAAAATTAGAATACTTCCGAAGGCGAAATTCAATAATTTCTTGATTTCGCCTTCTTTATTTCTAAAAATTCAAATTTGCAGGAACAAAAGTAAGTATAAATTATATAAAAATTTATTATTTATTTAACTGACAAGAGCAGGAAAGAATCTGGCAGATTAAGATTTGTCTGCAAAAGGGAAATATATTTTAAATGTTGTTCCTTTGCCGACTTCGCTTTCAACTTCTATAAACCCTCCATGGTCTTTTACTATTTTGTAAACAATTGAAAGTCCAAGCCCAGTGCCTGAAGCACCTTTTGTAGTGAAAAAAGGCTCAAAAATTCTCTTTCTTGTTTCTTCATCCATTCCTGTTCCTGTGTCTGATATAGATAAAACACAGAATTGTTTATCTAAAAGCGAAGCGATTTCTGTTTTAATTGTTAGCATTCCTCCTTTTATCATTGCATCTTTTGCATTGTATAGCAAATTAATAATAATTTCATCAAATGCTTCAATATCAAGCTTTACAGGTAGAGGCTTGTCTGAAACTTCAAATATAACTTTTATAGATTTTTCAACAAGAGTTTCAATTATTTTTGTTTTCATTGAAAGAATTAAAGAATTTAAATCAGTATTTTGAATGTCATATTTTCTTTCACCTGTAACAGTTAAAATTTCTCTTGTAAGATAAATTGCTCTTTTTGATGCATTTATTATCTGGGCTAAGGCATTCTTTGTAAAATCATTGGCTTCTCTTGATTGAGCAAGGGTAGCGAAACCCTGTATTACATTTATCAAATCTTTAAATCTGTGGACTGCTTCCCCAAGAGAGCGTCTTACTAATTCAAATTGTTCTGCTTCAAGCATTTTTCTTTCAAGTTTTTTTATCTCAGTAATATCATCAGCAGAAATCAAAATATATGGTTTATTTTCAAGCATTATTTTTATTCCTTTAATACTGAATTCAAGGTTCCTGCCCTGTTTATCTATAACTTTGCATATAGTTTCAAGACTATCTTTTTCTTTAAAGTTTTTTGGTTCAATTGCTTTTTCTAAACAAAAGATTTCATTTAAAGTTTTTTCCTTTAACTCTTCCAGTGTAAAGCCAAGCAATGATAGCCCTTTAAAATTTGCCTCTTCAAATCTTTCTGTTTCACTGTTAACAAGATAAATTCCAACAGGTGCTAAGTTTGACACTGTTCTGCATTTTTTTTCAGACTCTTTAAGCTGTCTTTTTGATTTCAATATTTCTGATGAAGCATCTGAAATTGCTCTACTTAAAAGCCCTATCTCATCTGTTCTTTGACTTAATTTTTGCAGGGGTATTTCTTTAATTCCAAAATTAACAATTTCTTTTGAAATATCTATTAAAGGATTCATATATCTTTTTGAAATATAAATGAGTACCAGAAATAAGAGAAATATAGATACAAGAAGTTGATAAAATATATGAAGGTTAAGATTTTTTGTAATAAAACTATGAGGTATTAATATAATCAGTGACAGGTTTCTGTTCCCTATTTTCAAAAAAGAGGTTTTTACCAACCATTTTTGTCCCTGAAAAATAAATTTGGTTATTCCATCTAACTTTAAAGCCTCATAAAGTAAAGGGAAATCCCTTTCATTTATAGAGTAAATTTTACCGGGCTTAAAAACCACTTCATCAGTGGTGGCAATTAAATTTTTTCTATCTGAAATCAGATAAAGTCTTGCCTCAGGATAAAAATTTGTTTGTTTTATTTTCTTTAGTGCCAACGAAAGGTCTTTTATCATCATATCAATGCCTATAACTTCTTGAGTTTTTTGATTAAGAAGTAAAGATGCTGTTATTCCCGGGTCTTTGGTTGTTCTAAATATATATTCTTCGCTCCATGCAATATCATGAGAATTAAGTGCCTGTTTATACCAGACAGTTTGTCTCGGGTCATAGTTATCTTTAGTTATAGTCTTTTTTATTATTTTGCCCTCTTTATCAAGGTGATTCCATGTTACATATCCCTTTTCTTCTGCTTTTTTTATTCTGTTTAACCATGTTCCTCTGTCATTTAAAATTAGATATCCATTGCCTTGCCTATCTCCATAATTTATTGATGTTATATATGGATATTTATTCATGAAGTTCATCAAAAATTTATTGCTTTTTCAATATCATTAAAATTCAATGTTCTATAGCATACAAGAGCCTGAATATTATAAATAATAGTTTCAACAGGTTTGGTTAAAACTTCTACTTCTTTTTGGAAAATAGAAGAGAAATTCAGAAAGTTTTGGGTTAACTGTTCTTCATAAAGATGATAGGAAAATATATAGTTGCTCCCGGATATGCCTGCTACAAGCAAAACTATAACCAGTACAAAAAGCCATCTAATGCTTAGTATAAATTTAGCCATCTTTAATTAAATTATAGCTTTAATAAGATTTTTTAGCTACTGAGTAAATTTCAATGAGTGATTCAATAAGTCCTTTGAAATCTCTCAGATGAATCATGTTGGGTCCATCGCAGAGAGCCTTTTCTGGTTCAGGATGGACTTCAAAAAATAATCCATCAACTCCGCAGGCAACAGCTGCCCTGCTTAAATAGGGAACAAACTCTCTCTGTCCAGAAGAACACACTCCACCACCTCCAGGAAGCTGAACAGAGTGGGTGGCATCAAAAACTACAAAAACTCCCATGGAGCGAATTATAGGGAAACTTCGGAAATCTACAACAAGATTGTTATAGCCAAAAGTTGTTCCCCTTTCTGTAATAATTATCTTTTCATTACTTGTGGATTTAATTTTTTCAATTATATTTTTTACATCCCATGGTGCAAAAAACTGTCCTTTTTTAACATTTACAGGTTTTCCTGTTTTTCCTGCCTCTACTAAAAGGTCAGTCTGCCTGCATAAAAAAGCAGGAATCTGGATAACATCAAGAACATCTTTAGCAATCTGAATCTCTTCTACAGAATGAACATCGCTTAAGATAGGAATCTGAAATTTTTCTTTTACTTTATTAAGAATTTTGAGACCTTTTTTTATGCCAGGACCTCTGTATGATTTGATTGATGAACGATTTGCCTTATCATAGGAGGATTTAAAAATAAGAGGTATTTTAAGTTCATTAGAAATTTTCTTTAGTTCTTCAGCAGTTTTAAGTGTTATTTTTTCATTTTCAATAACACAAGGACCTGCAATAAGAAAAAGTTGTTTCTTTTTTAGTTTTAGTTTGCCTATTGTAAACATGTAAAATTTAATTTATTCTGAAAGGAAGGCTTTTTAAAAGTTAACCTCCCTTTCAGAAAGGTTAAAAGCAAATGGTTACTTTTTTTGCTGTAACTCAAAAGCTTTTTTAGCTTCTTCAGCAGAGCGTTTAGCTTCTTCAGCAGCCTTTTTAGCTTCTTCAGCAGCCCTCTTTGCTTCATCTATAGCTTCTTCATTCTGCTTTTTTTCTTCTTTTACCTGAACCTTTTTAAAAGTTGAAGAAACTTTGCCAAGCTTATAATTTTTTTCATCAGCTGAAGGAGTTCCCCAGTCAGATATAATGACAATATTACCAGTATTTCTGTCAGAAATCCAGAGTTTACCGTTAATCCATGCCATTCCTGCGGGAGAAGAAAGATAACGAGAGTTTGGTATTTCTTCAATAACTTTACCTGTTGCAGTATTTAATCTGATAATTTTTACATTATCTGTTGAACTTGAAGGGTTAATAGGGTCAATAATTCCAGCAATTATTAAATTTTTTCCATCCCATGCAATAGCATTAGGGAATGCTACAGGAGAAAGATATTCTTCAACAGGAGACCCATCCTCAGTTGAAACTTTAAATATCTTTTTTCTCTTTGAATCAGCAATCCATAAGTATTCTCCATCAAAAGTCATATCTTCTGGATATATTGCAGATAATGAGAACTGTCTAACCACATCTCCCTGTGGAGTTATTTTAAGAAGTCTTTTATTTGCTGCATCAGCTGCCCAGATATATCCAGTATTACCATAAGTTTTTTGCCATGCAAGAGCTGTAATGTATGTGGGATTTTCTTTTGATGTTATTGTTATTGGATATCTATCAAGAAAATAATGCCCTTCATAATTATAAATTGACCCTGCAGTAGCTGTATCAATGTTATCTATAAAGACAATTGCTCCTTCCTTACCAACAATTAAGTTTTTACCATCCCATGTTATAGCAGTTAATCCTGGAGGCATTGTTTCACCAACTCCAGCAACATCTAATTTTACCTGCTCTGTACAGCCAACAATGGCTAATACCGAAAAGATTAACGCTAAATATCTAAACATTATCAACCTCCTTTTTTATGAAGTTATTTCAATTATACAATCTTTTATCACCTTAAGCAACCTTTTAAGATTTTCCATTGAAATAACAAGTGGTGGCATTATTACTATAACATCTCCCAACGGTCTTAACCATATACCATGCTTTCTTGCCGCTTTTACTACTTTCCAGCCGGTCTGTTCCTTCCATGGAAAAGGTTCTTTAGTTTTTTTGTCTTTTACAAGCTCCACTCCTGCAATCATTCCCTTTTGTCTTACATCGCCCACATGTTCTAATTTTGCTATCTCAGAGAGTTCTTCCCTTAATAATTCAATTTTTTGTGGAAGAGTTTCAAGAGTTTTATCCTTTTCAAATATTTCAAGATTAGCTATAGCTGCTGCACAGGCTAAAGGATTTCCAGTATAGGAATGACCGTGATAGAAAGTTTTTCTTTCCTCAAATTCGCCTAAAAAGGAATTAAATATTTTTTCGTTGACTGCTGTAACGGCCAGAGGCATATATCCATTGGTAATTCCTTTACTAAGACAGATGATATCAGGTGTTACTTCTTCATGTTCACAGGCAAACATTTTGCCTGTTCTTCCAAATCCTGTTGCTACCTCATCAGCAATAAGCAGAATATTGTATTTATTACAAAGCTCTCTTAATCCCTTTAAATAGCCCTGAGGCCAGACAATTATTCCACCAGCACACTGAACAAGGGGTTCTACTATAACTGCAATGATTTTTTCATGATTTGATTTTATAATTTTCTCCATTTCACTGAGACATGCAAGCTTGCATGCTGGATAATTTAGTCCTAATTCGCAGCGATAACAATAGGGAGCAGAAGCTTGAATTGATTTATTCAAAAGGGGTTTATAAACCTGATGAAAAAGCTCAACTCCTCCAACACTTACAGCGCCGATTGTGTCTCCATGATAACTTTCTTTAAGACTTACAAAGGTATCTTTTCCTTTAATTCCAATATTTACCCAGTATTGATAGGCAAGTTTAAGAGCAATTTCAACAGCTGTTGAGCCATTGTCAGAGTAAAATATTTTTGTAAGAGGTTCACCCCATGGAAGAGCATTTTCAAGTAATTCAGCAAGTTTTTTTGCTAAACTAATGCTTGGTTCATTACACAGTCCAAGTAATGTTGAATGAGCAATTTTATCCAGTTGTACTTTAACTGCTTCATCTATTTCTGCTCTTCTATGCCCATGAATATTTACCCAGAGAGATGATACTCCGTCAAGATACCATTTGCCATCAATGTCTTTTATAAAACAGTCCTTTCCTTCTATAATGATTGTGGGTTCTTCTTGAAGCCAGTATTTCATTTGAGTAAAGGGATGCCAGATATATTTCTTATCCCATTCAATAAGAGTTTTTTTATCCATTTGCCCTCCTCCTTGATTAATAAATTTGTCGATTGAAGAAAAGCTGTCTTTTGTTTATAAAAGATTCTTGAACAGTTCTAAGTTTGTTTGCTGTTGTCATTCCGAAGGACTCAATGTCCTGAGGAATCTCTTCAAAAAAAGAGATTCTTCCCCTTTGCATATGCTCAGGGTTAGAATGACAAAATCGCTCAAGACAGCCCTTTCTTTACTTCAAGTTCAATTGTTATTTCCCTATTTACAATTTTTGCTCTGTAAGGATATTATAGACTAATTTGTTTATTAAAAGGTATCAGACCTTAAGAATTGCAGGAGGTAATAAATGAAAATTGGCATACTTATCTCAACAAATGACCCTGAGACTTTATGGAATGCCTTCGCTTTGGAGTGCTGTGCTTGAATATGGATTATGACAATGAAGTAATAATATTCTTAAATTCAAAGGCAACAGCCTATGAAGAAGCTGACTCGGAAAAGTTTAATATTAAGGAATTAGCAAAAAGTTTTGTCCTTGGTGTAGGGAAAATTATCGGCTGTCAGAAAAGTATGGGATTAAGAGGAATTGAAGGAGATGAGATATGTCAAAAAGGTGGACAAAAGGACTATATGAATTAATGGTTACAAGTGATAGATTTATCTGTTTTTAAGCCTTTATTCTGAAAATTTCTCAGAAATCCTACAAAGATATTCCTGAAACTCCTGTGGTGAAAAATTTTCTGGAACAGTCTCATTTATTATCATTGCTCGGAACATTTTTCGTAGTAATTCAGAGGGAGCAAACTTTTTTATTTTTTCTCCCAAATCTTCTGAATAGTTGTGAATTAAAAAGGACTCTGTATACCATAGGTCTTCCTTTATGGGTTTTACATGCTGGCAAAGAAGATTTTTTACTGTCTCAGGTGTAGCTTTGTTTTCAATTATTATTGCCCGGATATCATTATTTAGACTCTGAAGTCCCTTTACAGCAGGGTTCTGTCCAAGCCTGTGTTTTCCTTTTGTAATAGGTGAAAATTTTGTTATATTGACACCAGAACAGTAAATGTGTTTTAGATTATCAACTGGTTTGATTGCTATGTAAAAAAAATCACTTATGAATTCCATAATCTCTCCTTATTTTTTACCACAGACTAAGCAGGAGGGGTCCTTTCGGGCTTTAAAGGTTTTAAAGTCACAGCTCATTCCATCCCAGACAAGAAGCTTGTTTTTCAAAAGTTTACCAATTCCAACAAGGTATTTTATTGCTTCTAATGCCTGAAGAGCACCAATTACTCCCGGAGTTGCACCAACTACTGGAAAGGTTTCCTTTGGTGGTGCTTCAGGAAATAGACATCTAAGACAAGGTGTTTCAGGTGGTTGTATGAAACTTAGCATTCCCTGTATTCCATAAATTGCACCAAAGACAAGAGGAATGCCTTTTTTTATGGCTACTTCATTAAGTATATATCTTGTTTCAAGATTATCCATGCAGTCCATTATTATATGAGAATCTCCAACAAGTTCAAAGGCATTTTCTGCTGTAATTTTTGAAGTAATTGGAATTACTTCAATATCTGGGTTTATGGCTGTAAGGGTTATTTTTGCTGAAAGAGCTTTGTTTATTCCTATTCTTGTGTGACTGTGAAGTATTTGTCTGTTGAGATTTGTAACCTCAACAGAGTCAAAATCACATATAATGATTTTGCCAATTCCTGCTACGGCAAGATATATTGATACAGGACTTCCAAGTCCACCTGCACCAGCAATAAATACAGTGGAATTTTTTAACTTTTTTTGACCTTCTTCACCCCATCCATCAATGAGCATCTGACGAGCATATCTTAAGAAATCCACCCAATGACCTCCTTCATCCCTTTAAGAGTTTCTTTTGCAACCTTTTTTGCCTTTTTTGAGCCCTCAGAAGCAATTTCAATAAGCTTAGAAGGATTATCAATCAATTGCTGTCTTTTTTCCCAGATAGGCTTTAATGTCTCAATTACATGATTTATAAGTATTCTTTTACAGTCAATACATCCAATTGATGCTGTTGTGCATCCTTGTATTACTTCTTTTTTTTCCTCTTCTTTGGAAAAAATTTTATGTAAATCAAAGACAGGACATTTTGCTGGATCTCCTTTGTCTGTTCTTCTTTTACGTGCTGGGTCTGTAACCATTGTTCTTAATTTTTCAGATACTGTTTTTTCGTTATCACTTAGATATATGGCATTGCCATAGCTTTTTGACATTTTTCTTCCATCTATACCCGGAACTTTTGGAAACTCTGTAAGGAGTGCTTCTGGTTCAGGGAAAAATTCATTTCCGTATAGATAGTTGAATCTTCTTGCAATCTCTCGGGAAATCTCAAGATGAGGCACCTGATCAATTCCTACAGGGACATACTTTGCTCTGTAAATAATTATATCAGCTGTCTGAAGCACCGGATATCCTAAAAATCCATAGGTATCAAGGTCTTTATCTTTTATCTGTTCCTTTTTTTCTTTGTAAGTTGGAACTCTTTCAAGCCATCCAAGAGGTGTTATCATGCTTAAAAATATGTGTAATTCTGCATGCTGTGGAACCTGTGACTGAATAAATATTGTTGATTTTTCAGGGTCAAGACCTGCTGAAATGAAGTTCATAAGTAAGTCAATTGTGTATTCTTTAATTTGTGATGGATTTCCATATCCTGTGGTTAAGGCATGCCAGTCTGCTACGAAAAAGTAGCAGTCATATTTATCCTGAAGCCTTACCCAGTTTGAAAGAGCACCAATAAGGTTTCCAAGATGAAGTGGTCCGCTCGGTTGCATTCCGCTCAGGACTTTATCCATTTATCCCTCCTAAAAAAGTGAAAGTATATTTGAAAAGAAGTTAACCAGTGGCCAGATAAAAACAGTTGTTAATCCAGTAATAATCATAAATATAACAATTAAAGAACCGAAAGGCTCAATTTTTTCCATTATCTGAGAGTATTTTAATGGTAAAATTCCGGTGAGAATTCGTCCTCCATCAAGTGGAGGTATGGGAATTAAATTAAAAGAAGCAAGAACAATGTTTATTATAATTGTGGCTTTAAGAATTAAGTTTAATGGTTCAAAAATAAACTGAGGAATTATTCCTGATAGAGGGAAGACAATCCATTTAATAATAATTGTGCAAACTACTGCAATAATAAGATTTGCAACAGGTCCTGCTGCTGCACATAGAGCCATTCCACCTTTTGGATTTTTGAAATTATAAGGATTTACTGGTACAGGTTTTGCATATCCAAAAACCCACTGTCCATTTGTAAGAATCAAAAGCATGAATGGCATGATTATAGTTCCAAAAGGGTCAATATGTGATAAAGGGTTCAAAGTGAGCCTTCCTGAAAGCTTTGCTGTATTGTCACCAAGCTTGTATGCTACCCATCCATGAGCAAGCTCATGAAAAACAATTGCAATAAGTATTGCAGGTGCTGAAATTATAATCTGTCTTAAAATTCCACTGAATTCCATTATTTTATCCTTATCATTACTTCATCAGGGTTTACCATGTCACCCTCTTTTATGTAAATTTCTTCTACTGTTCCATCAATAGGTGAATGAATTTCATTTTCCATCTTCATTGCTTCAACTATAACAACTGTATCACCTGCATTGACTTTATCACCCTTTTTAACTTTGAGCTTAACAACTGTTCCGGGCATTGGACTTGTAATATCTCCGGGTTCTGATGGTCTTGGTCTTACAGATTCCTTTGGTTTAATTTCTACCTTACCTTCTTCACTTGGTAAAATCTCCTGTAACGGCTCAACGATGACCTCAACAAGCTGATTATTAACATAAAGAAAATATGGTCTTTTACCATCAACCTTATGTCCTTTGCCACCAACCTTTACATGATAGGATTCTCCATATAGATTTATAATAAACTCTGTTGGTGCAAGACTTGGTGCTGGTTTAGCCTCTTCTTGTTTTTTAGCAGGGATAACCTCTTCCTTAATTCCTTTTTCCTTTGCTTCAAGGAATTCAAGGAAAATCTTGGGGAATAAACAGTAACTAAGAACATCTTCATCAGATTTGGCTTTATCTTTAAGCTCAGCTTTTGCTTTCTCAAACTCAGGCTCAAGAAGGTCTGCTGGTCTGCAGGTGATGAATTCTTCATCTCCAAGAATTTTCTTTCTAATTTCTTCATTTACAGGTGCAGGTGGTTTACCATAAAGACCTTTTAAGTAGTTTTTTGTTTCTGTTGTAACCATTTTATATCTCTCGCCAGTAAGAACATTCAATGTTGCCTGCGTTCCTACGACCTGACTTGATGGAGTTACCAAAGGAGGATAGCCGAAGTCTTCTCTAACACGAGGAATTTCTTCAAGAACTTCCTTCATTCTGTTTAGGGCATTCTGTTCCCTTAGTTGATTTACAAGATTGCTCAACATTCCTCCTGGAACCTGATAAACTATTACTTTTGGGTCAGGACCTATGTATTCACTTTCCAGGTGTTTATACTTTTTCCTTGTTTCATAAAAATAATCAGCTATTTCATCAAGAAGTTCCATATTAAATTTTGGATCTCGCTCCGTTCCCTTTAAAATATGACATATTGTCTCAAGAGAAGGTTGAGAAGTTCCACCAGCCATTGTTGAAATTGCCGTATCTACAATATCAACCCCTGCTTCAATGGCTTTAATTGTAGTTGCCACTGCCATTCCTGCTGTATCATGGGTGTGTAAGTGAATTGGCAAATTAATTTCTTCTTTCAGTCTTTTAATCAATTCATAAGCTGTGTAAGGGTCAAGAAGTCCTGCCATGTCTTTTATGCAGATAATGTGAGAACCCATGTCACTTAATTTTTTTGCAAGCTCAATAAAGAAATCTATTGTGTAAATTGGTCCGATTGTGTAACAAAATGAAGCCTCAACAATTCCGCCATACTTCAAAGTAGCGGAAATGGCTTTTTCCATGTTTCTTAAGTCATTTAATGCATCAAAAATTCTAAAAATATTTATACCATTTGCACAAGCTCTTTCAACAAATTTTTCAACAACATCATCAGGATAATGCCTATAGCCGACAATATTTTGTCCTCTAAGCAACATCTGAAGCTTTGTATTTTTAACAAGTGCTCTGATTGTCCTTAATCTTTCCCATGGGTCTTCTCGTAAAAATCTCATGCAACTGTCAAAGGTTGCACCACCCCAAACCTCAAGTGAGTGAAACCCTACCTGGTCCATCTTTTCAGCAATCGGAACGATGTCTTCAAGCTTCATTCTTGTTGCATGAAGGCTCTGATGGGCATCCCTGAGTGTAGTATCCATTATTTTTACTGGATTCATTTTACACCTCGCGAATTTGTATTTATATTAAACTCTGCTATGAGCAATAATGGCAGTGCTAAGGATTACTGCCAAATCAAAGGGATCTTTTTCCTCACTATAAAGAAGGCTATTAAGCTTTTCTTCAATATATTTTGTGCTAAAGTTTCCTTTTCTGAAGTCTTCATCTTCCATAATTTTTATATAGAGCGGAATAGTAGTTTTAACCCCTCTAATTGTATATTCACTAAGGGCGCGATGCATTCTCCTAACCACCTCTTCCCAAGTTCTTCCCCATGCAACAAGTTTTGCAAGTAATGAGTCATAATATGGTGGAACATTATATCCTTCTGTTACATGTCCGTCAATTCTTATTCCAAATCCACCCGGAGAATAATAGGCTGTGACAATGCCAGTTGAAGGTAAGAAGTCGTTTAAAGGGTCTTCTGCATTAATTCTGCACTGTATAGCATATCCATCTAAAACAACTTCTTCTTGTTTTATTGTGAGAGGCTCTCCTGCGGCTATTTTAATCATTGTTTGGACGAGGTCAATTCCTGTTATTTCTTCAGTAATTGTATGTTCTACCTGAATTCTTGTGTTCATCTCAAGGAAATAGAAATTTAAATTTTCATCTACAAGGAACTCTACTGTGCCAACATTGTCATATCCAACAGCTTTAGCGAGTTTTTTTGCTGCCTCACCCATCTTCTGTCTAACCTCTTCAGTAAGAAGAAGGGATGGAGCAATTTCTATTAATTTCTGATGTCTTCGTTGAATTGAACAGTCCCTTTCTCCAAGATGAATAACATTTCCGTGTTTGTCTGCTACAATCTGAATTTCTATGTGATGGGGACTTTCAAGAAACTTTTCAAGAAAAACTCTCTCATCACCAAAGGCTTTTTTAGCCTCTGACATGGCAATAGGAATCTGCCTTAGCAAAGCATCCACATCATAACATATTCTTAAACCCCTTCCGCCACCACCTGCTGTGGCTTTTATCATTACTGGATAACCTATTTCTTTTGCGGATTTAATAGCTTCGTCTACGCTATTTATTGGCTCTGTTCCCGGTAAAACGGGAACGCCAATTGATTTTGCGAGAGCTCTTGCTTCAACCTTTAATCCCATCTGCCTTGTTGCATCAGCGTTTGGTCCAATGAAGGTTATTCCTGCCTGGGCGCAGGCTCTGGAAAATTCTGGATTCTCTGCTAAAAAGCCATATCCTGGATGGATTGCATCAGCTCCAACATTTTTTGCAAGCTCAACAATTCCGTAAATGTTTAGATAGCCTCTGAGAGGTCCCGGAGTTACAAGATAAGCTTCGTCAGCTTTTTTAACATATCTTGCTGTAGCATCAGGCTCACAATATATTGCAACTGTGCGAATTCCAAGCTCTTTGCAAGCTCTTATAATTCTTAATGCAATCTCTCCTCTGTTTGCAATTAAAACTTTTTTAAACATTTTTTCACCTTCGGAGGTAAATTATTAAAATTTTAAATAATATCTTAAAATAAATCAATATTATTATTGTAAAATGCCTATTTATAAAAGAATTTCTTATCTCAAATTTCTGGAAGTTGCTAAAAAATAAATCATTAGTAAATAAATCATTAAAAAAAATTTATTACTTTCTCATTTTGCTGACCGCAATAGATAATTTTTTATATTTAAATAAAAGGAATTATTTAATTGAAAAATAATTTCATAAAAAAAAATATTTATATGTTCTTGACATAATATCCTGAAAAGTTATAAATTGTATCTAAAATATCAAACACAGGAGGTTTTGAAATGGAAAAGGAATTATTAAACAAAATGTTTGAATTTCATGGCCACAAATGCTGGGCTTCTGCATTGGGGCTTAGAGCAGGACTTCTTGCAGTTGAAAAATTAGGAGTTAAACGGTCAAATGTTAAGGAGCTTTTTGTAATTCTTGAAACTGGATATAATCACGGAGCAGGATGCTTTGGTGATGGAGTTCAGTTTGCCACAGGTTGCACTGCTGGTAAGGGTAATCTTATTAGAAAACCAAGAGGAAAACTTGCCTTTACCCTGATTGATCCAAAACATTGGAAACAAATAAGGCTTTGCTTTAATCCAAAAATTAGAGAAAAGATAGCAAATTCAAGTTTTATGAAAAAAAGGTCAGCAGGTGTTCCGCCTACTGAAATTTCTGAAGAAGAAGTCATGGAGGTAATAAATCTTATCCTTGATTCTCCCGTGGAAGATGTTCTTTTAGTTGGGAAAGTGGAAGAGTCAAATTTTGAACCCCCACATGAAGTTATGGGAATGGGAATTTGTGATATATGTGGAGAAATGGTAGCAAGACCCTATCTCAGGCTCATTGGCTCTGGCCAGGCTTGTGAGGTTGGGGAGCTTAAAAAAGTCTGCATTGATTGTTCTGGATATGGAGAGGGTTTTGAAAAATGACTTATTTGATAGCATCTCTGGTTACATTTATCTTTACCACAGTGCTTACAATAGCAGGAGTTGGAGCTGCTTTTATTCTGATTCCAGTATTTGTTGCTCTTG
>Ga0068707_1001671_pt1 | contig 15536 bp, 13 predicted proteins | sample YNPNPMetaG_FD_66600 | JGI IMG/M metagenome (GOLD analysis project Ga0068707, IMG submission 66600) | Anoxygenic and chlorotrophic microbial mat microbial communities from Yellowstone National Park, USA - YNP NP MetaG | ecosystem: Environmental > Aquatic > Thermal springs > Hot (42-90C) >...
CCTGCCGGGGGGCCGACGCCCGCGCGGGGGGATCAACGCGATCGCCGGCGCGGCCGGCTTCCTGTACGCCACGCACTCGGAATACGGCCTGGCCCGATGGCCCGCGGACCGTCCCGGGATGCCCGCGGAGCTCCTCTATCCGGAGATCACGGCCTGCCACCGGACGACCCGGGCGGTCCAGGCGGTCGGGGGCAGGATCCTCTTCGCCGCCGGCCCGAACCTGGTCGTCGTTCCGGCCGACGGGGCCGGTGCCCCCGTGAAATACGTCTCCCCCGGGGAGAGCCCCGTGACCTGCGCGGCGGCGGCGGCGCGCACGCTCTTCGCGGGGACGGAGGACGGCACGATCCTCGGCTGGAGGATGGATGCTCCCGACCGGCCGGTGGTGATCCTCCGCCGGCGCGCGCCGATCCTTCACCTCCGGCTGGCCCGTCTCCGGTCGATCCCCCACCTGGTCTACACCACCCGCGACCTGTCGGTCCGCGCGCTCGTGATCGGCCGGAGCGAGGAGATCTCCTACGAGACGGGCGGCTTTCCCGTCGGGGCGGTCGACGCCGCCGGGGACGTCCTGGGGGCCTCGGAGGCGGGAGGGCGCCGGATCCTCCTGTGGAGGGCGGACGCGCCTTCGGGGCCGTGGGTGCGGATCGACGCGCGGAAGGAGCTGGAGAAGCCCGTTCTGGATCTCTGGATGAGAAAGATCCCGGCCGGGGAGGGATCGCATGGGTAGCACGCGCCTTCGGCGCCGGCCGCCGCCCCCCGTGGACCGCGCCTCGGCGCGGGCTGCGGAGGAGCGGTTCTTCGAGCGTTTGGCGTCCCGCGTGAACGAGGCGGCGGGCGTCTACGATCCCCTGACGCGGCGCACCTACGACTGTTCCGCCCGAAACCGCGTAACGAAGGTGCTGGACGACCGGTCCCGGGAGGTGAAGGCGCTGGTCAAGCGCCTGGCGGAGCGGGACCTCATGCGGACCTTCGAGGAGATGCCCCGGAACGGCATCGTTCTGCACGAGATCGTCCACAAGGAACTGCTGGGGCGGCCGGCCGTCCGGGTGGTGATCGCGGGGGCCGCCTTCAGTCCCGTGGAGGAGCTCATCCGGCAGGGTTCCTCCCGGCGGCCGGCGGGCCCGGAGGACCTTTCCCGGGTGACGTCCCTGATCGTGCGGAGCGACTCGGTCTTCCACTACCTGGGGGCCTTCTCCACCACCGGGTGGGACGAGGCCGCCCGGCGGGCCGTGTCCGGGCCCAATTTCCTGGCGGCCCTCCTGGACCTCCACGAGGAGGCCTGGCGGGCCTGGCTCCCTCCGGACCCGCGCTGGAGGTCCGCGGCCCGGATCTTCGATCTGGCCTCGGACGAGGAGAAGGCGGCGGCCATCCGTCGGTGGGTGAAGCGGCACACCTTCGAGCTGATCATGGACGAGATGACCGAGGAGCTGGTGGCCGAGGAGCTCGGGTACGAGATCCCCCTCGTCCGCCGCGTCTTCGAGGCGATCGCCGGCGAGGATCCTTACGTCCGGCTGGACGCGAGCGCGCGCCCCTGGCGGCTGGTGCGGACCTACGGGTAATTCATGCTGAACCGGATCAAGAAGCTGCTCGGGCTCAAGGACGTTCCCGAGGAGGTATCCCCGCTCTACCGGGGGGCCCGCGACGAGCGGGAGGCCCTGATTCTTCTGCGGGAGGCGCGCCGGCGGGACGAGGCCCGCCGCCGCCGGGCCATGCAGGACCTGGAGGTGCTGGACCGGACGGAGGCGGAGCTTCTGGAGGAGGGCCAGCAGGAGGGGACGGAGACGCGCCGGCTGCTGATCGCCCGCCGGATCAAGGAAATCCGGGGGAAGATGCAGGAGCTCAACCACCGGATCGAGAACATCTACAACAAGCGGATCCAGGTGTTCAACGAGCACATCTCCTCGCTGGAAACCGTCCTGGAGCTCTCCCGCGAGCCCCTCCCGGACAAGCGGGCGATGGAGGAGATCGCCATCCGGGCCAGGGAGCTTTTGGAGGATCTGGAGAAGGCCCGCGAGGTGGCGGAGGGGATCTCGCTGGTCCCCGCGTCCGCCGAGCCGGACGAGGAGGAGAAGGCGATCCTCCGGGAGATGGAGCGGCCGCCGTCCCGGGAGGCGCCGGCCCGCGGTTCCGAAAGGCCTTCGGAGGAGCCGGAGGCCGGCGAGAAGAAGGCGGAATCCCCGAAGCGGGAGCCGGAGCCGCCGGAGGTCCTCTTCGAGGAGTGAGGCGGCCGGAGACCGCGGGAGGTCGGGACATGTCGATCCTGGGCAAGATCTTTGCGGGGCGCCGGGGGCTGACGGACCTTCCCCTGGAGGAGCTTCGGGTGGAGGAGAAGCGGCTCGAGATCCGGGAGAATCAGCACCTCCGCCAGATCGAGAAGTACGACAAGATGCGCGAGGAGGTCTTCCACCAGGGCGCCCGGTGCAAGTCGCCCGCCCGGCGGCGCATCTATGCCCGGCGGTTCGGCGAGTACTCCCAGCGCGTCTCCCTGATCGAGCGGGAGCTCACCCGCGTGGTGAAGGAGCTGATGACGCTCTCGCGGATCCGGGCGATCCTGGAGCGCCAGCGCCAGGTCCCGGGAGGGAACCTCCTCCAGAAGCTTTCCGAGGAGGACCTGGCGAACCTCGCATCCCTCCTGGAGAACGACAAGATCTCCGAGGAGGTCTATCTCCAGAAGCTCGACACGATGCTGGGCGTCGTCAACGATCCCGCCTACGAGGCCTCCGACCTCGGGACCGAGGGGCTGGAGGTCCTGAAGGCCTGGGAGCGGATGGACGAGGGCGAGCTGGGATTCGACGAGGCCCTCAAGGGGGCGGAGCGGAGGGAGGGGGCGGGCGGCCTGAAGGAGAAGAAGGAAAGGGAGGCGGAGCCGGGCGAGCCGGAACCCGCCTGATCGGGGGGCGCATGGGGCTGATGGATCTCCTGGGGCTTCGGAAGAAGGATCTCACCCTCGAGCAGGTGAAGCGCGAGGAGATCCGGCTTACGATTCGCGAGAACCAGGCCCTCGCCCGGTTGGAGAAGCTGGAGAGGGAGCGCGAGGAGATCTTCGCCCGGGGGGCCAAGGTCAAGTCCCCGGCGCGGCGGCGCCAGCTGGCCCGCCTCTACGAGGCGAAGTCCGCGGGGCTCAAGACCCTGGAGCGGGAGCTGGCCGTCCTTTCCAAGGAGCTCACGACCCTCTCGGCGCTCAAGCTCGCCCTGGAGCGCCGGGAGATGTCCCGCGAGGGGGTTTCCCGGCTCCTGGACCGCATCAGCGAGGCCCGGCTCGTGACGCTCCTGGAGGACGACAAGATCAGCCAGGAGATGTACCTGGAGAAGCTGGGGAGCGTCCTGTCCACCGTGGCGGAGGGGGCCGCGCAGATCACCGAGCAGATCGGGAACGAGGGCCGGGAGGTCCTGGAGGTCTGGGAGAAGATGGACGAGGGGGAGATCGGGAATTTCGAGGAGGGATTCAAGCTGGCCGACCGGAAGGTGCGGGAGAGGAGGCCGGAGGCCGAGCTGGAGTCCGAGTAGGAATGGAGCTGGACGTTCACGCCCCGATCAAGGAGGCCCTTGCCCGGGCCCGGTCCTTCCACGAGGCGGGCGATCCGGACCGCGCCGCGGCCGCCTATGAGAAGGCCGCCACCCTCATGTTCCTCTTCGCCGAGCAGGCCGTGGGAAGGGAGGCGGAGGAGCGCCGCAAGAGGAAGGCCCTGGAGTTCCGGGAGCTGGCCCGGAAGCTCCGCGCCCGGGAACTGGCCCCCGGATCGCCCGTCCCCCCCGCCGACGCGCCCGCCGTCGCCCCCCCGCCGGCCGCGGGGGGCGAAATCCGCGCCATCGTCTCGACCCTCATGCACGCCTCCCCCGTCACGTGGGACGACATCGGGGGCCTGGAGGAGACCAAGAACGAGATCAAGTTCGCCCTGGGCATGACGCTCGCCCAGCATCCCCCCGGCGTCCGCGTCTCCGCCTGGACCCGGATCCTCTTCTACGGACCGCCGGGCACGGGCAAGACGCTCCTGGCCGCGGCCACGTCCAACGCGGTGCGGTCCAGCGAGGGGGTCCCCAGCGTCTTCTACAACGTCAAGGTCTCCAGCATCCTCTCCAAGTACTTCGGGGAGAGCTCCAAGATCCTCGGCGAGCTCTACGGGACCGCCCGGGACACCTCCCCCTCGGTCGTCTTCCTCGACGAGTTCGAGTCCCTGGCGGGGCACCGCGACGCCAGCGACTCGGGCGCGGAGCGCCGGATCCTCTCCACGCTCCTTTCCGAGCTGGACGGGATGGACTCCAAGGCCCGCCCCGACCTCTACGTGCTGACCATCGCCGCGACCAACCGGCCGTGGGACCTCGACCCGGCCGTCCTCTCCCGCTTCGAAAAGAAGATCCTGATTCCCCTGCCGGACGAGGCCACCCGGGAAAAGATCCTCCGCATCCACCTCGAGCGCAAGGGATTCCGGACCGAGGTCCCCTACCCGGAGCTGGCCCGCCTGACCGAGGGGTACAGCGGCCGCGAGATCGAGCGGTTCGCCAAGGAGGTCACCACGGGGATGATCGAGGAGACCAACCGCGAGATCCCCGCCCTGGTGGACCGGGGCCTGGAGGCCGTCCGGAAGCACCGCCTGCGGGTGCGCCCGCTGACCCGGGCCGACTTCGAGGCCGCCGCCCGGCTGATCCATCCGCAGACGACCCCCCAGGAGATGAAGCGGTACCACGACTGGAAGGAGCGCGCCGAGGAGGCGTAGGAGGGACCGGCATGGGCCTGTTCAAATCGCGGGAGGAGCGGAGGATCGAGCGCGACATCGAGGTCCGCAAGGGCGTCAACGCCCTCCGGCGCAACATCCGGGAGCTCGCCAAGCACGAGGCCTCCTACATCCAGAAGGCCAAGCGTGCCCGGAAGATCGGCGACCGCGACCAGTACGAATTCCTCAAGCGGCAGCTCAAGAAGACGGCCGCCCAGCGGAGGCTCCGCGAGCGCCAGCTCCTCTCCATCGAAACCGCCATCCAGATCAAGGACCAGGCCGAGAGCGACGCGGACTTCGCCCGCTCCATGGGGGCCGTGGCCAAGGCCGTCAGCGAGGTCTACGGCTCCGTGGACTTCGCCAAGACCCAGAAGAACTTCGAGAAGGCCATGATGCAGGCCGAGACCCTCCAGCAGCAGATGGAGATCTTCCTGGAGATGACCCAGGAGCATGTCATGGCCGGCGAGGTCGAGGGCGAGAACGAGATCGTCAGCGACGCCGAGATCGACCGGATGCTCGAGGAGGAGGTCGTTCACGAGGAGGACGGTCCGGTGGACCGCGAGATCGAGAAGGGCCTCAAGGACATCCAGGACGAGCTCGACCGGGATCGGTAGGCCCCGGGACCCATGGCCGCGTCCTTCCTCCTGGAGTCGTTCGAGAAACACAAGGCCAAGGGCATCGCCCGCTTCCGCATGGGCGAGCTCGGCGAGGCCCGCTACCACTTCCTCAAGGCCGCCGAGTACCTCTTCCTCCTGGCGAAGGAGACCGCCGGGCCCCTCCGCGCGGTCCGCCTGAGGCGGGCCCGGGAGCTCGTGGACCTGGCCCGGAACGTGAAGGAGCGGCGGCGGGCCCTCCGGGAGAAGGCCGCCGCCGCGAAGGCGGGGGGCCCCCCGGCGGGCGAGGCCGCCGCCGTCCCCGCGGAGGGGACCCTCCCCGAGAGGCCCCGCCTCCGGTTCGACGACATCGCCGGCCACGACGAGGTCAAGGAGCAGATCCGCATCAAGATGATCTATCCCTTCACCCATCCCGAGCAGGCCCGGACCTACCGGGTCCGCCCCGGCGGCGGGATCCTCCTCTACGGGCCCCCCGGGACCGGCAAGACCATGATCGCCAAGGCCGTCGCCGGGGAGCTGGACGCCGCCTTCTTCGCCATCGCCCCCTCCGAGATCCTCAACAAGTGGGTCGGCGAGAGCGAGAAGAACGTCCGCAGGCTCTTCGAGGCCGCCCGCGCCAGCCCGAAGGCCGTGATCTTCATCGACGAGGTCGAGGCCCTCGTCCCCCGGCGGCGCGACAGCGAGGCCGGCGGCGTCATGCAGCGCGTCGTGCCCCAGATCCTCTCCGAGCTCGACGGGATGAACGCCCCCGAGGGCCGGCACCTCCTCTTCCTGGGCGCCACCAACGAGCCCTGGAACATCGATTACGCCATGCTGCGGCCGGGACGCCTGGACGAGAAGATCTACGTGGGACTCCCCGACCTCCCCGCCCGGCGGAAGATCCTGGAGATCAACCTGCAAGGGATCCCCCGCGATCCCCGGGTCGACCTCGACGGGCTGGCCCGCCGCCTGGAGGGCTACAGCGGCGCCGACCTGGCCTACCTTTGCCGGAAGGTCTCCGAGCGGAAGTTCCTCGAGTCGGTGCAAGCGCCGGGGGAGCCCCGCCTCGGGCCGGACGATTTCGAGCGGGTCCTCGAAACCCTGCGCCCCTCCGTCTCCTCCGAAGACCTGGAGCGTTTCCGGAGATTCCGGGCCCGGGCATGAGCCGGCTCCGCTTCGTCGCGGCGGCCTCCGTGCTGTCCTTCGCCGCCGCCGTCCTGTGGCTCAATCTCCGCGAGAAGGATTACTACGAGGGCGGGACCCTCGCCCCTCCTCCCCCGGGACGCGTTCTCCCCGACGAGGGGACCCTCCGCGGGATCGTCCCGGAGACGGTTTCCCACCCCTGTCCGGCCGGCGGCCCCTGCGTCCACCCGCTGGAGATCCTGGAGCATCATCGCGTGCTCGCCCTGCGCGACCACGACGGCTGGTACCGTCTCCTCTGGGCGGGCGACGAAATCTATTATTTCGAGGACCCGGCCTTCTTCGCGGCCTGCCTGAGGAACTCCACGGCCCGCGACCCGGCGGGGACCTGGAGGATCCGGGCCCGGGCCCACGGGCCCACCGGGTCGGGGAACCCCGCCTGCCTCCTGGAGCCCTCCGAATTCACGCTGGAATACCGGCTCGAGGTCTCGCCCGATCCGGCCCTCCCCGACCCCGGGGAAGGGCCCGTTCCCCGCACGGTCGAATGGTTCGGCTTCTTCCCGGCCCGCCGGCACCTCCCCGCCCTTCTGCACTTCCGCTGGCGCCTCGCGATTCCTTCCGCTCCCCCCGCCTTCCGGTGCTCCTGCGGGAAGAAATGATCCTTCTCCTTGTCCCCGCCGCCGGCGTCTATAATGAGGGAGGAGTCCGATGAACCTTCTGGGACCGCTCCTGGTCCTGGCATCGCTGGCGGGCGCGGATGTGGTCCACCTCCGCAGCGGCGGGAGGATCGAGGGGAAGGTGACGGAGGAGGGGGACCGGGTCCGGATCCAGACCGCTTCGGGGACCCTCACGATCCCGCGGGACCAGGTCGAGCGCATCGAGCGGAAGGACTACGATCTCCCGCCGTCTCCCCCGAAGGTTTCCCGCCCCCAGGTCGCGCTGGGGAACTCCTACGCGCACCCCTTCTACGCCTTCAAGATCCGCCTCCCCCGGCAGTGGCAGCGCGGGAAGGAACAGGGCCGGGCCAGCGTCAGCTTCTGGGGCCCCAGGGACCTCTTCTATCAGCCCCGGATGGACCTCTATGTCGAGACCGGGAAGGACGACCTGGCCGACCTGGTGCGCCGGTACAAGGAGGTGTTCCGCCGGACCTTCGGGGACGTGCAGTTCCCCTTCGAGGAGACCCTCACGATCGCGGACCGCACGGCCTACCAGCTCTCGGCCGCCTTCCAGGAGGGGGACCCGCCGATCCCCCAGCAGTCCCTCTGGACGTTCGTCTCCGCGGAGGGAAGGACCTACATCCTGGGGTTCAACTGCACCCGGGCCTGGTTCGAACGGTATCGCCCCATGGTGGACGCCTCCATGCGGTCCCTGCGGATCTACGCCGTCCCGGCCGCTTCCCGCGAAGAGCGGCAGAGGTTCATCGAACACTACAGCCGTGCCGAGGCCGCCTACCGCCAGGGGAACTGGTCGGAGGCGCGGCCGGACTTCGAGGAGGCCGCCCGCCTGATCCCCGGATTCCCCGACCTCCATTCGACCCTCGGGGCGATCCACATGAGGGAACATCGCCTGGCGGAGGCGGAGGCATGCTTCCGGCGGGCGGCGCAGCTGGACCCGGGGGACCCTTCCTATTCCTACAATCTGGGGGTCTGCCTTCTCCGGCAGGCGAAGGACGAGGGGGCCGTGGAGGCCCTGCGGAGGTCCGTGGATCTGGATCCCGGCTTCGAGCCGGCCCTCACCAACCTGGGGGCGGCCTACCTGGCCCGGGGTCTCCCCGAGCCGGCTCGGCAGGCCCTCGAACGGGCGGTGGCGGTGGATCCCGAGAGCGCCCCGGCCCACTACAACCTGGGCCTGGCCTACGAGCGGCTGGACCTTCGCCGGGATGCGGAGCGGGAATACCGCCAGGCGCTCCGGGCCGATCCCGGGCACGCCGAGGCGGGGAAGGCCCTCGAGCGCCTCCGGTCGGGGCGGCCCCGGGTTCCCTGAAGAGGCCGGCCGTCCGGCCTATTGCCTGGAGACCGGTCCTTTGATACCTTAGGCCGCCCGATGGTGGACCTCGACACGATCGTCTCGCTCTGCAAGCGCCGCGGCTTCGTCTTCCAGTCCAGCGAGATCTACGGCGGGCTGGGCTCCGCCTGGGACTACGGCCCGCTGGGGGTGGAGTTCAAGAACAACGTCAAGCGGCTCTGGTGGCGCGACATGGTGCACCGCCGGGACGACATGGTGGGGCTGGACGCGGCCATCACGATGCATCCGTCGGTCTGGAAGGCCAGCGGCCACGCCGACCACTTCGCCGACCCCTTCACGGGTTGCGGGGAATGCGGGCACTACTACCGCGCCGATCAGCTGAGGGAGGCCCAGGCGGGCTCCCGGTGGGCCCAGGCCCTCCGCAAGGTCCTGGAGGGGGCGGCGGCCCGGAAGGACCGCGCCCAGGCGCTGCGGAACTGGGCCCGGAGCGACGGCAAAAGGCTGGCGCCGGGGCTTCCCTGGGTGAAGGATCCCGGCCAGCCGGTCCCCGAGGCGCCGGAGGAGCTCCTCGAGGGGGTCCGGCCGGCCTGCCCCGCCTGCGGAAGCCCCCGGCTGTCCGAGCCCCGGCCGGCGAGCCTCATGCTGAAGACCACCCTCGGCCCCGTGGAGGCCACGGGAACGGTGACCTACCTGCGTCCGGAGACGGCCCAGGGCATCTTCGTCAACTTCGAGAACGTCCTCCAGGCCTCGCGCAAGAAGCTCCCCTTCGGCATCGCCCAGATCGGGAAGGCCTTCCGCAACGAGATCACGCCGGGAAACTTCACGTTTCGGACCCGCGAGTTCGAGCAGATGGAGATCGAGTACTTCGTCAAGCCGGGGACCGACGAGGAGTGGCACCAGCGATGGATCGAGGAGCGGTTCTCCTGGTACCTCCGCTACGGGATCCGCCGGGAGAACCTGCGGCTGCGGGAGCACGCGAAGGAGGAGCTGGCGCACTACGCCAAGCGCTGCGTGGACGTGGAGTACCTCTTTCCCATGGGCTGGAGCGAGCTGGAGGGAATCGCGAACCGCACGGACTACGACCTCCGGCGGCACGCGGAATTCAGCGGCCGCAGCCTGGAGTACTTCGACGAGGGGACCCGGCAGAAGATCGTCCCGTACGTCATCGAGCCTTCGGCGGGAGCCGACCGCTCGGCGCTCGCCTTCCTGGTGGATGCCTACCACGAGGAGGAGGTGCGCGGCGAGAAGCGCGTGGTCCTCCGCTTCCACCCGGAGGTGGCCCCCGTCAAGGTGGCGGTCCTGCCCCTCCTCAAGAAGAACGAGAAGATCGTCGCGGCCGCGCGGGACCTGGCCGCGCGGCTGCGCGAACGCTGGTACGCGGTGTACGACGACACGGCCGCCATCGGGAGGCTCTACCGCCGTCAGGACGAGGTGGGGACCCCCTTCTGCATCACGGTCGACGTCCAGACGGTGGGGGACGGGGAATCGCCGCCCGACCATCGGGTCACCGTGCGGGAGCGCGACAGCATGCGGCAGGTCCGGGTCCCCCTGGCCGAGATCGAGGGGGTGATCGAGGCACTGATGCGCGGCTCGTGGTCCGAGACCGCGGCGCGCTACCCCGCCCAGGAGCCGGCCGCCTGAGGGAGGTCCATGGCGGAGGTCGTCGTCGTGGGAGCGGGCCACGCCGGGATCGAGGCCGCCCTGGCCTGCGCCCGCATGGGCCACGAGACGCTGCTGGTCACCCTGTCGGTGGAGGCCGCCGGCCGGATGTCCTGCAACCCCGCCATGGGGGGGCTGGCCAAGGGACAGATCATCCGGGAGATCGACGCCCTGGGAGGCCAGATGGCCCGGGCCACGGACGCCGCCTGCATCCAGTTCCGCACGCTCAACACCCGCAAGGGCATCGCCGTGCGGTCCCCGCGCGCCCAGTGCGACAAGCTCGTCTACGAGCAGAACATGGCCCGCCTGCTCCGCTCCGAGCCGCGCCTGAGCCTGGTCGAGGACGTCGTGGAGGATCTCCTGGTGGAGAACCGGCGCGTCCGGGGCGTCCGTGGCCGGAAGGGGGACTATCCCGCCCGGGCCGTGATCCTGGCCCCGGGCACCTTCCTCAAGGCCGTCCTCCACTGCGGCGAAGACCAGTGGTCCGGGGGCCGGATCCATGAACCCTCGGCCGAGCGCCTCAGCGACAGTCTGCGCCGCCTCGGCCTGGAGATCGGCCGGCTCAAGACGGGCACCCCCCCGCGCCTCCGGAAGGGGTCCATCGACTTCGACCGGACCCGCGTGCAGCCCGGCGACCCCGATCCCCGTCCCTTCTCCCGCTTCACGACGCGCTTCCCCCTTCCCCAGACCGTCTGCTGGATCACCTTCACCCACGAGAAGACCCACGAGATCCTCCGGGCGAACCTGCACCGGGCTCCCCTCTACTCCGGCCAGATCCGCTCCGTGGGGCCCCGGTACTGCCCCTCCATTGAGGACAAGGTCGTCCGCTTCCGCGACAAGCCCCGGCACATCCTCTTTCTGGAGCCCGAGACGCTGGACGGCGAGTCCATCTACGTGAACGGGGCCGCGACCTCGATGCCCCGCGACGTCCAGGAGGCCTTCCTCCGCACGGTCCCGGGTCTGGAACGGGCCGAGTTCCTCCGCTACGGGTACGCCGTGGAATACGACTACGCCCTGCCTCATCAGCTCCGCCCCACCCTGGAATCGCGCCTCATCGAGGGGCTCTACCTGGCGGGCCAGATCAACGGCACCAGCGGCTACGAGGAGGCCGGCGGCCAGGGGATCGTGGCGGGCATCAACGCGGCGCTGCGGCTCCAGGGACGTCCCCCGTTCGTCCTCCGCCGCGACGAGGCCTACATCGGCGTCCTCATCGACGACCTCATCCGGCTGGAGCATCGCGAGCCCTACCGGATGTTCACCTCGCGGGCGGAATACCGCCTGCTCCTGCGGGCAGACAACGCCGACCGGCGCCTCCTGCCCTATGCCTTCGCGTTCGGCCTCCTGGAGGGGCGCGAGGCCTTCGAGGCCCGGGAGCGGGCCATTGCGGAGGCCCTCGACGCACTGCGCCGGAGCGGGAAGGACGAGCTCCTCCGGAGGCCGGGGACCTCGATCCGCGACGTCCTGCCCGGGCTCCCCCCCGACGTGGCCGAGCAGGTCGAGATCGAGGTCAAGTACGAAGGGTACATCCGCCGCCAGCGCCTGGAGGTGGAGAAGTTCCGGCGTCTCGAGAACCGGCCCATCCCCGAGGGGTTCGACTACCGCCGGATCCGGCACCTCCGCTTCGAGGCGCGGGAGAAGCTCGAACGGATCCGACCCTCCTCCCTCGGCCAGGCCTCGCGGATCGCCGGCGTCACCCCCGCCGATCTCCAGATCCTGATGGCCCACCTGGCCTGAGGCCCCGGGCTCCCGGATTCACGCCTCCCGGGCCTTCACGAACACGGGGTTCGACAGCACCCACACGATGTCGTTCCGCATGGCCTCCACGCGGTAGACCCCGGGCTCGGCGATCTCGATGAGGATCTCGTTCCCCTCGTCTTCCAGCACCGATTCGCCGTTGCGGTAGACGTTGAGGAGCCCCTCCTCGGAGAAACTGGCCACCAGTTCCGTCCGCTCCCGGCCCAGTTCGATCGTGTCCCCCATGCCCGCCACCCGCTCTCCGTTGTCGATTTCGAAGGAGAATTCGGTGGGGTCGTCCCAGTAATCGAAGGAGATGTAGAGATTCCCGTGGCGGACCGCCTCCAGGATCTGGCTCCGGGCCTTCCGGTAGTCCCGGTCCAGGGGCCGGTCCAGGAGGACGTGGTTGGAGATGGTCCGGAAGGCGACTTCGTAGGGGAAAATCTCGACCATCCGGCCGTCGAATTCCTTCCGGTACCGGTGGTTGTCCAGTTCCCCGATGCCCACCACCTTGCGCTTCAGGTTCAGGGCGTCCCACCGCCGGAGCGTCTCGATCCGGGGCCCCGACAGCCAGTCCTGGAAGTCGGAATAGGCCTTGATCGTGGCCTCGTCCCGATCCACCTGGCCCAGCCAGTCCGTCATGAGGTCCCAGACGCTCATGCCGGCGTACCCGTTCACGTTCCAGTCTTCCCAGCGGTGGGGAGGAAGGCCGAACCGTTGGCTGCCTCCCTGCTCCGGATGGGCGATGAATCCGAACCATCCCTGGGCGTTGAGGGCGTCGATGTATTCCTGGGGCTTCATCTCCTTGAGCTTCTCGGGGTCCCGGAGCTTTCCCTCGCCGAAGGCCACGTAGTGGTTGGCGGACGGGGTGACCTCCAGACCGCAGATCATCAGGACGCTGCCCTCGTATCGATCCCGGCCGTCCTCGAGGGGCTTCGTCTGGTCGTGGTCGGTCATCATCACGAAATCGAGGCCGGCCTCGTTGGCCGCCCGGGCGATCTCCTCCATGTCCCCCGTGCCGTCCGAATAGGTCGAGTGGCAATGGATGATCCCGCGATAGTCGTACTTGGCCATAGGCCGTCCCTGTCCTTCTGTCCGAAAAAAACCTCCGTATCCCCGGAAGGAACCTCAATTATAGGGAAGGGAAGAGGCCATGGCAAGGACTGTCGGCGGGAACGGCTCGCGGGGGGCGCGGAAGGATCCGGGTCGGGGCGGACGGGCTCAGTCGAACTTCACGTCCCGCAGGCGCAGCTCCGTCGTCTCGAGGCCGCGCCAGGTGTCGATCCGGGGGGTGAACGCCACGGAGACCGTCCCTCCCTGCCGGAGGGACTCGACGATCCCGCCCATCCCGAAGCCCACGGCCCGGAGCGTCGAGCCCCCCTGCGTCAGGTAGAGGCCGAGATGGTCTCCCCCGCGCCCCAGGAGCCGGGGGGCGCCCGCCACGCGGACTCCGCCGGCGGAGAGGACCGGCTCCGGATTCCCCGGCCCGTGGGGCGCCAGACGTTCCAGCTCCCGGACCACCGGCGGGGTGATCTCCGCCAGCGAAACCTCCGCGTCCACGTCCAGCCGCGGCCCCCGCTGCTCCGGCGGCAGCTGCCGGGCCGCGCGGCGGCGCATCCGTTCCCGGAATTCCGGGAGGTCCTCCGCCCGCAGCGACAGCCCCGCTGCCATCGCGTGGCCCCCGTGCGTCAGCAGAAGGTCCCGGCAGGACTCCAGGGCCTCGTGCAGAGGAAAGCCTTCGACCGACCGCGCCGACCCTCGCGCCACCCCGTCGGCCACCCCCAGGACGAAACTGGGCAGGGAATACCGGTCCACGAGCCGGGCCGCCACGATCCCCACCACCCCGGGGTGCCAGCCCTGTCCGGCCACGACGATGACCCCCTCCGCCCCTTCCTCCTCCACCCGCCCGCAGGCCTCGGCAAAGATCTCGTTTTCCAGCTCCTTCCGGTTCCGGTGGGACCGCTCCAGGAGCCGGAGGATCTCCCCGATCCTCTCCTCGTCCTCCGTCACCAGCAGATCCACGCAGCCCTCGGCCGATCCCAGGCGCCCCAGGGCATTGAGCCGGGGAGCGATCTTGAACCCCAGGTCGAAGGTCTCCAGCGGCCCCTTGCCGGGCCTCGCCAGATCGAGCAGTCGGCGCAGCCCTTTCCCCCGACAGGCCCTCAGGGCATCCAGCCCGTAGCATACCAGGATCCGGTTCTCCCCGATCAGGGGGCAGACGTCCGCCACCGTCCCCAGGGCCGCCAGTCCGATGGCATCCAGGATGAACCCTTCGAAGCCGGGGCGGGTCCGGGCGGCCGTCCGGTCGGCCAGCGCCCAGGCCAGCTTGAAGGCGATCCCCGCGGCGCAGAACCCCCTGAAGGTGTCCCCGGAGCCGTTCACCTTGGGGTTGAGCACCGCCCAGGCGGGGATGTCCCCACCCCCCGCCGGAGGCTCGTGATGGTCCACCACGACGACGTCCATCCCCAGGGCCCTGGCCCGTTCCAGTTCCCCCCGGTCTCCCGTCCCGCAGTCGATCGTTACCAGGACCTTCACCCCCGCGGAGGCGAATTCCTCCACCGCCCGGAGGTTGAGCCCGTATCCGTCCGTAAGGCGGTGGGGGATGCGGTAGAGGACCTTTACCCCCAGAAGGGAAAGGAGCTTGACCAGGATCCCCGTCCCGGCGATGCCGTCCGCGTCGTAGTCCCCGAAGACGGCCACCGCCTCCGCCCCCCGGACGGCCCGCTCCAGGCGGTCCACGGCGCGGCCCATGTCGGGGAAGCGGAAGGGATCCGCCAGCGCCGCCAGGTCGGGCTTGAGGAAGCGCCGGGCCTCCTCCGGATCCCGGATCCCGCGGTTGACCAGAAGGAGGCCGGTCAGGGGCGCAATCCCGAGGGCGCGGGCCAGCCGGTCCCCGGCCGCCCTATCCCCGGGCGCGAACACCCACCGTTTCATCGGCGGTCCCCTCCTCCAGGCATCTCCGCAGCAGGTCCAGGGCGGCTTGGGCGGCCCGGAATTGGATCGTCTGGCGGTCCCCTCCGAAGAGGTGCCGCTCGACCCGTCCGCCCGCGGCCAGGAAACAGAGCCCCACCGGCTTGGCGGGGGATCCCCCCGTGGGCCCGGCGATCCCCGTGACGGCTAGGCCGAGATCCGCCCCGGCGCGGAGGGCGACCCCCCGGGCCATGGCGAGGGCCACCGGGGCGCTCACCGCCCCGTGGCGCTCAAGGAGCTCTTCCGGCACCCCGAGCCGTCGGATCTTGGAGTCGTTCGAATAGGCCACGATCCCCTCGAGGAAGACCTTCGAGATTCCCGGGACTCTCGTGAGGAGGTGGGCGATCCAGCCGCCCGTGCAGGACTCGGCGACGGCCAGCGTGGCGCCCTGTTCCTTCAGCCTCCGGGCCACCGTTTCCGGGAGATCCTCCTGCAGGAAGTGCCCGCCCAGGGCGGACCGGAGGCGGAGGGACAGATCCCGGAGGATGCGGGCCCGGCGGGGTCCTTCGGCCCGGATGACGATGTCGACCAGTCCGCCCCGGACGGTGACCCCGTAGGAGGCGTGCCGGCCCACGATCCGCCGGACGATCCGGTCCACGGCGGCCTCCGGGAGCCCGAAGGATTTTCCCTCCCAGAGGCTGAAGTCGCGGGGCGGGCGGAGGCGGGGGAGGACGTGGCGCCGGAACATCGGCTGCATTTCATGGGGGGGACCCGGCAGGGCCGCGAAGAGGACGCCGTCCTGCCGCAGGAGGAACCCGGGGGCCGA
>Ga0068707_1001673_pt1 | contig 15512 bp, 14 predicted proteins | sample YNPNPMetaG_FD_66600 | JGI IMG/M metagenome (GOLD analysis project Ga0068707, IMG submission 66600) | Anoxygenic and chlorotrophic microbial mat microbial communities from Yellowstone National Park, USA - YNP NP MetaG | ecosystem: Environmental > Aquatic > Thermal springs > Hot (42-90C) >...
AAAGACGGCGGAAGTCAGGAAGAGTCGTAGGGGCTGGGTTCATCTCCCCGCCCGAGATCGAATCTGCGAGCTGGCGTGAAGCTCCTAATTGGGACATCCAGGCCGTCTTGTGCTCAACCGCTTCTGTCGACACGTACAAAAAAGGAGGCACCATGATAACGAGAGACATCCTGAAGCCAAGAACGTTTGGAGTTGTGGCCATCTTCCTTGTCCTTGGCACGAGTCCCGCCCTCGGTGCGGAGACGGGTGTGACTGACACGGAGATCGTGATCGGCTCACATTTGGACTTGAGCGGTCCCATCGCTGGATGGGGGGTTCAGTTGAAGACGGGTATGGATATGAAGGCCCGAGAGATCCAGGAGGCCGGCGGTATCCATGGGAGGAAAATCCGTCTCGTGATCGAAGACAGCGGCTACGATCCCAAGAAGGCCGTCATGGCTGCCGCCAAGCTGATAAACCTGGACAGAGTCTTCTGTTTCGTAGGAAACCTGGGCAGCGCCACTGCCGGGGCTACCCTCGCGATGATCGTTGAAAAGAAGATCCCTCACCTGTTTCCGGTGACGCCTGCCACCATCTTCTTCGAGCCCTTCGATCGTTACAAATTCGCCCTCTTTGTCCCTTATTATTCCCAGGGGCGAGCCTTGGTTAAGTACTTCGTGGAGGGCAAGAAGCTGGATAGGATAGGAATCCTGTATCAAGACGACGAGATGGGGATGGCCATCTACGATGGAGTCAGGGATCAGCTAGCCGCCTATAGGCTCGAACCGGTGGCTGCCGAGTCCTACAAGCGGGGGGCTACGGATTTCACCAGCCAGATCGCCCGACTGAAAAAGGCCGACGTCCAGCTCCTGGTCCTGGCCACGGTCATCCGAGAGACCGTTGGAGCGCTCAAGGAGGTCAAGAAGATCGATTGGAAGGTCGACGTGTGCGCGCTGATCCCAGCATTCACGAAGGATGTCCTCATGTTGGCCAAGCAGTCCGGGACCTCTGCCGAGGGGATGTACTGCACGGGGCAGACCCCTCTCATTGAACCCGACAGTCCCCTGCCCTTCGTGCGGGAATGGTACGAGAGACACAGGAAGTGGTACGGCAAGGAGCCGGAGCAGCAGGTCTGGGCTGGCTACAGTGTGCTGCACTTCTTTGCGGTGGCGGCTGAAAAGGCGGGACGCGAGTTGACCCGCGAGGCCCTGGTAGATGCCCTGGAGACCTTCAGGGAGGTAGAGGACCCATTCGGTGGCCCGCCCCTGACCTTCACCAAGACGAACCACCTAGGGGCTGACCGTGTATTCATGAGCCAAGTCCGTGGAGGAAAATTCGTGAAGATATCGGATTTCATCGATTACCGGAAGTGACCTCTTGACCGGGCCGTTTCGAGAAAAGGGCCCTCTCAGGTACCGAACCGGGTTCAAGAAGAAAGGAGGAGACCATGAGACCACAGTGCGATCGCTTCAAGGCATTGCTCGGGGCCGGGTGCCTAGCAGTCGCCCTTGCGACGAACCAGGCATCAGCAGGAGAGGTCGGGGTGACAGAGACCTCCATCAAGGTCGGGGCGACCCTGGACATGACAGGCCCAGTGGCCTTTGTGGGGAAGGTCCTGTCCGATGGCATGAACGTCTTTTTCTCCGCCGTGAACGATGAGGGGGGCATCCACGGCCGAAAGATCACCCAGCTAGTGGAGGACAATGGTTACGATCCTTCCAGGGCAGTGGCCTCGGCGGTCAAGCTGAGCGAGCGCGATCAGGTGTTTGCCATGGTCGGTAGCAACGGAACAGCCCCTACACTCGCCATTATACCCGTCTTGGAAAAGGCGGGGCTCCCTCTGGTGGGCATTGGTGCGTTCTCGCCGAAGCTCGCGGACCCGCCTAACAGGTACGTCTTTCACGTCCTCACGAACTACGATGACATGATGCGGATCGGGCTCGACTATGTCGTCAATGACCTGGGGGTCAAGCGGCCCAAACTGGGCATGATCTATCAAGACGACGAATTCGGGACTGACTGCCTGCAAGGCTTGGAACGGCAGGCCAAGATGTACGGCATACCGATCCTGGCCACTGTCAGCTACAAGAGGGGGGCCATAGATTTCAATCCACAGGTGGTGAGGATGATGCAGGCTGGGGTGGAATACTGCTTCCTGGCCACGGTCTACAGGGAGACCGCTGGGGTGCTCAAGGAGGCGGACAAATTGGGCTGGAAATCCACGTTCGTAGTATCTTCCGCTGCTACCGACAAGATCACCCTGAACCTCGCAGGACCATCCGCCGAGGGGTTGCTCGGGGTGTTCTGCGGGGAACTGCCTGACTCCGAGCGGTCTGGGTGGAAGCAGTACGTCGAGAGGACTAGGAAATACTCGAAAGTGGAGCCCGGGTTCTATCACAGTGTCGGTTACCTCTTCGCCAAGGTCTTCTGTGAAGGGGTGAGGCTCGCTGGACGGGAGCTGACCCGAGACTCTTTCATCAAGGCGATGGAAGCGATAAAGGACTTGGACACAGGGGTGGGTCCCAACATCACCTTCGGACCGAACCTGAGGGCTGGTGCTCATGCCGCTTATGTGGTCAAAGCAAACGCCAGCAAGGGTCAGTTCGAGAGGCTCACGGATTGGCGAGAGCCCAGAAACACACCTTAGCCCCGCGAGGCAGACATGGGCGAGGCCCAGGATACGGTCCCCAAGCTCTTTTTTCGCCGGGTGCAAAGATACAGGGATCGTGTGGCCCTGCGAAGAAAGGAATTGGGGATCTGGAATCGGATCACCTGGAAGGAATACGGCGAAAAGGTTCGGCATGTGGGTATGGGCCTGGTAGCGCTTGGCCTCGAACCAAAGGACCGTGTGGCTATCATAGGGGATAGCCGACCGGAGTGGCTCTACGCGGACCTTGGAAATCTCGCGGTAGGGGGGATCTCGGTAGGGGTATATACCACGAGTTCCCCTGAAGAGGTCAGATACGTCCTGTCTCACTCTGAAAGCCGTTTCTTCTTCGTCGAAGACGAGGAACAACTCGACAAGGCTTTGGAGATCAGAGGGCAAGTTCCCAACCTGGAGAAGATCATCGTCATGGAAATGGAGGGACTGAAGCATTTCCGTGACCCCATGGTGATGAGTTTCGAGGAACTTCTTTCGATCGGGGAGGCGTTCGATGCAGAGCATCCGGGCCTTTTCGAGCGTAGGCTGGATTCGGCTGGCCCGGACGACATTGCGACTTTTGTTTACACATCAGGGACCACTGGCCCTCCGAAGGCAGCCATGCTGTCGCATTCCAACGTTATCAATAACAGCAACGCATTTGCCAGGCATGTTCCCGCCTTCGACACGGACGTGATCTTGTCCTATCTGCCGTTATGTCATGTTGGGGAAAGGACCCTTTCCGTTTACCATGCCATCAATGTTGGGTTCACCGTGTACTTCGCCGAAAGCCCCGACACCGTCCCCCAGAACCTCAGGGAGGTATCCCCTACCTTCTTCTTCGCAGTGCCCAGGATTTGGGAAAAGTTTCACTCTACCATCAACATAGGGATCCAGGAGGCTACTCGCTTGAAACGACTTTCATACAAGATTGCGATGGGGATCGGCAAGAGGGTCGCACGCAGGAGGCTTCGTCATCTTCCGGTTCCGATTTTACTGCGCGCGATGAACACCTTGGCGTCCGCCTTGGTCTTCCGGAAGATCAAGAAGCTCCTGGGGATCGAGAGGGCCCGTTTCGCCCTTTCGGGGGCAGCGCCCATCAGCCCAGAGGTGCTGGAGTACTTCCATGCACTCGGGGTGAACATACGCGAGAGCTACGGCTTGACCGAGAGCTCATCACTGGTGACCATGCACAGGGATGAAGATATCCGTCTTGGCACTGTGGGAGAACCGCTGCCTGGTGTAGAGGTCCGGATAGATGGGAACGGGGAGATCCTGGTTAGGGGCGACAATGTATTCCGTGGCTATTATAAAGACGAGGACACGACCCAGATGGCCCTGAGAGATGGTTGGCTTCATACGGGCGACCTGGGGGAGATTGAGGACGGCTTTCTGCGAATTACAGGCAGGGAGAAGGACCTGATCGTAACATCGGGCGGAAAGAACATCTCTCCGCAGTACATAGAGAACCTTCTGAAATTCAGTCCATACATAATGGATGCGGTCGTCATAGGGGATGGCAGGAAATATCTCACGGCTTTGATCATCGTCGACGAAGAGAACGTCATCAAGTATGCGCAGGACAACAGGGTCCCTTTCACAACCTATGCGAGCTTGACCCGCAGGGAGGAGATAAGGGCCCTCATACAAAGGGAGGTGGACACGGTAAACCAGAGGCTCAGCCGGGTCGAGCAGGTAAAGAAATTCGCCATCCTCGATAAGATCCTGGACCAGGAAGACGACGAGCTTACCCCGACCCTCAAAGTGAAGAGGAAGCGAATCAGTGAATCCTGCAGAGACATCATCGAGGCGATGTACTTGCCGGACTGATTCTAATCGCCGTTGAGGCAAGGAGATGATCCCCCAACAGATCATCAGTGGACTGGCTGTCGGTTGCGTTTACGGCTTGGTAGCATTGGGCTTCGTTTTGATCTTCAAGGCTACCGAGGTGATCAACTTCGCCCAAGGCGAGATGATGATGCTCGGGGCCTTCGTTGCCTTCACCCTGATTACAATGGCTGGCGTTCCATACTGGATCGCCTTTCCTCTTACGCCTTTGATCTGCGGGGCCGTGGGGACCTCGCTGGAAAGAGCTGTGATTCGTCCTCTGGTGCGAGAGCCAGTGGTCTCAATCATCATGCTAACTATAGGGTTATCCATTACCCTCAGGGCTCTGGCCGGGATGATCTGGTCATATGACACCCTTGATTTCCCCCACGTCTTCCCCGAGAAGGCCACGAACATACTCGGGATCGCTGTAGCCCCAATCTACCTATGGGTAATTTCTATCACCGCCGTCATGGTTCTCCTCTTGTACATTTTCTTCAAGTACACGACAATAGGGATCTCTCTCCAGGCCTCGGCACAGAATCCCTTGGCCAGCCTCCTTATGGGGATCAGCCTCAAACGCGTATACTCCATGACTTGGGCCATAAGCGCCATGATGGGGGCCGTAGCAGGCATCCTCGTCGCCCCGATCGCATTCTTGAACTCGAACATGGGCCTCTTGTTGGGCCTGAAGGCGTTCCCAGCGGCAGTAATCGGAGGTTTCAAGAGCATCCCTGGTGCTATCGTAGGTGGGTTGATCATCGGTGTTTCCGAGAATCTGGCAGGAGGCTATTTGCCGGTCGGTTTCAAGGACGTCTTCGCCTATGGGGTGATGCTAGCCGTGCTGATGATCAGCCCAGAGGGGATCTTCGGCACGTATGAACGACGCAAGAGGGTGTAGTTTTCGATGTACCTTCGGGAGAGCTATTCCAGAGACCTCAGGATATTCGACGAGTTCCACAAATGGGGATGGCTCGCCCTCCTCGCCATAGTCCTCGTGGTCCTTTCGCAAGCAGGTGGCAATTACCCCGCTTATATGCTCAATTTGATCTTCATCAACGTGATCATAGCAGTGGGGCTGAACCTCTTGACAGGATTCACCGGACTCATGTCCCTTGGCCATGCAGCGTTCATGTCCATAGGGGCGTACGCCTCCGTCATACTGACGACCAAGCTGGGCATCTCGTTCTGGCTGGCCCTTCCCCTTTCCGGCGCCATGGCGGGACTCATCGGCTTCTTGGTGGGTTTGCCTTCTCTCAGGCTCACTGGAATCTACCTGGCTCTAGCGACCATGGCGTTCGAATTCATAACGGACGAGATCATCCTCCAATGGCCAGCCTTGACCGGAGGCGCCGGGGGCCTCTCTGCTTCCCCTCCTGTCTTGGGCAAGTTCCCTTTCAACTCCTACCAGCGCTATTTCTTTATCACGTTCACATGCATGGCAATCGTGTTGTTTTCCACCAAGAATTTGCTCCGCGCCGACTTCGGCCGTGCCCTCATGGCCATCCGAGACAGCCAGACCGCTGCAGAGGTAATGGGCATTCATCCTGCGCGATACAAGACGCTGTCCTTTTCCCTGAGCGCACTTTACACAGGACTGGCCGGCGGCCTTTACGCCCATTTCATCTTGTTCATAAGCCCTGATAACTTCACGTTGTTGCATTCCATCGGCTTCATCGTGATGATCGTGGTGGGTGGATTGGGCTCTGTCGCTGGATCGGTAATGGGGGCGGTCTTCTTGACGATCTTGCCGGAGGCCATCACCTTCGGAAAAGACTATCTGCCTCTTGCCCTTAGGAAAGCGGCAGGTCTTCAAGCGGCCGTTTACGGGATCGTCCTCATTTTGTTCGTCATATTCGAGCCTCGGGGCCTTTATGGACGCTGGGTGAAGATAAAGATCTGGTGGAGGACTTTCCCACTCTGATACCCGGCAGGGGTGATCCGGCGCATGGCCTTGCTGTCAATCCAGGATTTGAAAATCAGCTTTGGAGGGATAAGAGCCCTGGATGGCGTCAGCCTGGAGGTGGGAGAGGGGGAGATCTTTGCCATCATCGGTCCCAACGGGGCCGGCAAGACCACGATCTTCAACTGCACAAACAGGTTTTATACCCCAGATGGAGGACGGATCACTTTTATGGGCCAGGATCTGCTGCGGCTCAAGGCCCACGAGGTTGCAAAGTTGGGAATAGCGAGGACATTCCAGAACATAGAGCTCTTCGTCAATATGACCGTCATGGAGAACATCCTCTTAGGAAGGCACGTCTTCATGAAATCCGGGCTTCTCGCTCAAGCTCTGTTCTACGGAAAGGCACTCCGCGAAGAGATCGAGCACAGAAGAAAGGCGGAAGAGGTCATCGATTTTCTCAACCTCCAGGTCCACAGGGACAAGAGGGTCGGAAGTCTTCCCTACGGCGTCCAGAAACTGGTGGAGCTGGCCCGAGCCCTGGCCTTGAACCCTAAGATCCTGCTCATGGACGAAGTCTCATCGGGCATGAATTTGGAGGAAACGCAAGACCTGATGATATGGATCAAGGACATCAGGGAAGACCTGGGCATCACTCCCGTCCTCGTGGAACATGATATGAGGCTGGTCATGGCCGTGTCTGACAGGATCGCTGTGATCGACCACGGAAGGAAGATCGCCGAGGGGGCTCCGGCCGAGATCCAGGGCGACAGGGAAGTGGTGAGGGCGTATCTCGGAGACAGCGATGCCTTTGCTTGATGTCAACCACATCGAGACCTATTACAGCGATGTGATTGAGGCCATAAGGGGCGTCTCCATTCATGTGGAGGAAGGTCAGATCGCGGCGGTCCTGGGCTCGAATGGCGCTGGCAAGACAACGCTCCTCTTGTCGATTGCGAGGGCGCTCGATGATGATCAGCCGGAGAAAGGGACCATCGAATTCATGGGACAACGAATCGAAAGGCTACCACCAGAGGAGGTAGTAGCCCTAGGCATCTCGCTGGTCCCTGAAGGAAGACAGCTCTTCCCGAAACTTACGGTGATCGAAAACCTTAGGATGGGGACTTACGTCCGGAGAAAGGAGGCAAGACTCGAGGAGGAGACGGCTAGGGTGTTCAACTACTTCCCTGTCCTGAGGGAACGGAGGAATCATCGCGCAGAGACCTTGAGCGGCGGGGAGCAGCAGATGGTGGCCATAGGCAGGGCTCTGGTGTCCAAGCCGAAGCTTCTCCTTTTGGACGAACCCTCTCTCGGTCTCTCACCTCTGTTGGTAAAGGAGATCTTCAGGATCATAGAGAAGATCAACCAGGAAGGGACTTCGATCCTCTTGGTGGAGCAGAACGCTTACATGGCTCTCAAGATCGCACAATACGGCTACGTCCTCGAAAACGGCAGGATCGTGCTATCCGACGCTACCGAGGTATTGATGAACCAGGAGGACGTCAAGGAGTTCTACTTAGGGATGGCCAAGGATGTGTCGGTCAAAGGCTACAAGCGCTACAAGCGGAAAAAGAGATGGAGATGAACGCCATCATGATCGGCGGCGACACCCTTTTCAGGGAAATTGTCAAACAGCGCTTCTCGAAGCTAACCGATCCGCGCGCAAGCAAGGCCGTGCCTCTGTCGGAGGCTATAGCTAAGTATGTCCGAGACGGGATGAGCATCCATGTCTTGGGCCTCCACTGTCGCTCCCACGCGGCAATTCGCGAGCTGTACCGGCAGTTCTGGAGTCGAAATCCCGGCTTCACCATAGTGGCAGGGGCCTTGCACGGTCCGATCATGGCCTTGTTCCACGCTGGCATGGTTAAAAAGGCGATCACGGCATTCGTGGGGGAGGCCTATCCGACCATGGGGCCAAACCCCGTCTACAATCGGATTTTCAAGCGAAACGGAGTGACCTTCGAAAATTGGAGCTTTCTGACTCTCACACAGAGGCTCCTTGCCGGGGCCATGGGCATCGGTTTCTTTCCGACGCGCTCATTGCTCGGGAGTGACGTAGTCCGGGCCAACGAGAGGGAGTGTCGACCGATAGAGGACCCCTTCGGGGTTGAGCCGGAGCTCTTGGCAGTTCGAGCACTCCGTCCCGATATCTCCATAGTGCACGGGCATGCCGCGGACGAGTTCGGAAACACGATCATACTCCCTCCAAGGGGGGAGGATGTCTATGGCGTCCTGGGAAGTCTCGACGGGGCTATCGTCACAGTGGAAAAGATCGTGTCCCCGGGGTTCATCCGGCGTCATTCGCATCTAGTGAGGCTTCCAGGGATCTTTGTCAAGAGCGTATCCGAGGTGCCCATGGGCGCCCACCCGAGTGGTCTGAGTAGCTACGGGCTACCGGAGATAGACGGCTATTGCGAAGACATCCCGTTTTACCTGGAGACGAGAGAAGCCGCCAAGGACCAGCAGATGTTCGATTCATGGATCAGGGAGTGGATCCTGAGCTGCAAGGATCACCACGAGTACCTGGCAAAGTTGGGAAGCCGGAGGGTGCATCACCTGAAAGGCCGGTCCCGTCAAGACGCATGGATCTGCGACCTGGAGGAAAAGATCCCCGGCCTTGAGGCAAGGCACCTCACGCCGTCTCCTTTGGAACGGGCGGTGTTGGCTGGTGCAACCATCCTTCGAAGGAAGGTCGCGAACGGCGGGTACAAATCGATCCTCGTTGGAGCGGGTCTGGCCAGCTTGGCCTCCTGGGTCGCGATATATGGGCTCCAGGAAGAAGGGGCTGAGGTGGAGCTCATGTCCGAGCTTGGTTTTTATGGGTTCGCCCCGAGGCCAGGCGAGCCCTTCCTCTTCAATCAGTCCAACATACCCACCTGTAAGATGCTCGACGGGATCATGACCGTCCTGGGCCTGATGGTGTGCAACCCGAACGCGGCCTGTGTAGGGGCGTTGAGCGGGGCACAGGTTGACAGATTCGGGAATCTCAACTCGACGCTCATTCCGGAGACCAAGACGCTCATCACTGGCTCGGGAGGGGCCAACGACGTCATGTCTACGGCCCAAGAGGTGGTCATCATCATGCCCCAGTCCAGGGAACGCTTTGTCGCCAGACTCCCATTTGTTACAAGCCCTGGCCGTCGGGCAAGGACCCTCGTCTCCACCCTGGGTATCTTCGAGAAGCTCGGAAACGAGGAGGAATTCACACTGACCGCCTACTTCGCAGATCAATTGCCCGCGGGTAGGGATGCGGCGATCAGGGAGATCAGGGAACAGTGCGGCTGGGACCTGAAGGTCATCCAGGATCCGGCCCTCTTTTCTCCACCCTGCCCCGAAGACTTGGCTACCCTCCGCCTGTTGGACCCGGACCGGTATTTCCTGCGCGCCTCGAGGTAGAGTTTCGTTCGGTGTCCGCCTCCGTTGACACGCTACACCTGTTGTCCTATGCTTTGTGGCCCCGGGGTCCTTTCCGCGTTGCCGTATAGGGGGTTTCGCCTTGGAATTCGCCGTGGAGGTCCGAGGTCTCAAGAAGACGTTCGTCTCGGGCTGGTTTCGGAAGAGAAAGAAGGAGGCATTGCGGGGCGTGGACCTCAGCGTCCCCAAGGGCGCCCTCTGGGGGGTCCTCGGCCCCAATGGGGCTGGAAAGACTACTTTGCTCTCCATAATCTCGAACCTCCTCACTCCTCAGGCCGGGGACGTCCTGGTCCTAGGCAAGGACTTCCGGACCAGCGGGTGGGAGATCTGCAGCAGGATAAACCTGTCCTCGGGCCACGCCAACTTCCTCTGGAGCCTGACGGTCCGGGAAAACCTGGACTACTATGCCATGCTCTACGGCATCTCGAGGAGGACGAGACGGCAGAGGATCGATACCCTTCTTGACCTTTTGGACCTGCGCGAATTTGCAAGATCCCGTTTCGAGGAGCTTTCCACAGGGACCAAACAGAAACTCTCACTGGCCAAGGCCCTCATCAACGATCCGGAACTGCTGCTACTGGACGAGCCCACCGTGGGACTCGACCCCGATGTGGCCTTCCGCATCCGGGGCCTGATCGCGGATCTCCATCGTGACGGATCGCGGACCATCCTTTTGACTACCCACAACATGAGGGAAGCCGAAACACTGTGCGAGCAGGTGACATTCATAAAGGACGGGATCGTTCGGGCCAGCGGCACGCCCCGGGAGCTCAAGCGGGAGCTTCGGCTCGGGGACGCTATCTCCATCGATTTCGCCGGGATCTTTCCGGGTCCCTCCATAGAGCGAATCGATGGGGTATATGGGGTCGAGGTGTCCGGGCCACATTGCCGCATCCGCGTGGATGACCACAGGGAGCGGTTGCCTGAGATCCTGGGCCGACTTGCCAGTGCGGGCGTCTCCATACATGACCTCCGTATCCAGGAATCGGACCTCGAGGATGTCTTCCTTGCATTTGCGAAGTGAGATCACCAAGACCAGGGCGTTCATTTTCAAGAACTGGACCATGACCAAGAGGAATGTATTCACCCTCTTCGAGATCCTCTTCTGGCCGCTGGTGGGCTTTCTCTCGGTGGGTCTTCTGGCTGAATTCGCTTCCTTGGGCCCTGAGATGAAGGCGTTCATCCTGGTGGGGATCGTCTCCATGAGCACCGTTCAGGTCTGTCAGCTGGATGTCTCCTATGTCCTTCTCTACGACGTCTGGAGCAAGGCGATCAAGCACGGGTTCATTGCCCCTGTCGGAATTAGACACCAGCTGCTGGGTTCGTGCATCGTCGGGATGCTCAGGGGAGGCATGGTCTTCATCATCCTCATGGGGGCGAGTTACGCGCTGTTCGATTTCGACTTCACGGTCCCCGGGTTCTGGGCCCTGTCTCTCTTCCTCTTGGGAATCTTCCTGAGCGCTGCCATGGTCGGGGCCTTTGTCTGTATCCTGGTCCTGACCTTCGGAAACCGCGCGGAGGTAGCCGCTTGGTCCCTGGTGAGTCTGATGCTCCTCCTGTGTGGGATCTACTACCCTGTCTCGATCCTGCCCGGATGGGCAGCGGCGCTCGCCGAGACCATACCCCTGACCTACTTCTTGGAATATTTCCGGGAGTTCTACGGTTTCCAACCCACCTCCACGAACGTCCTGGCAAAGGGGTTCGGAACGGTCCTGGCATATCTCGTCCTCGATGTCTTCTTGATGAAGATAGCCCTTCACAGGGCGAAGAAGACCGGCCTCCTGCTCAGACTCTCCGAATAGCCCCGTGGGCGGAGCGTCAGGGGCGCGAACGAAATCAGGAATGGCGTCGGCGGCCCGGTTACGCCCCTCAACGGCCCAACAACACGGTCCCCTCCTCGTCCCAGAGCAGCGAGAAGCGGAATCCTTTTGCCCTTTTCCACGTCTAATGGTCGGAAACCTGGGTCATACCGAGGGCGCTAAAGGCATCGATGGCCCGTGAGAAGATGGAGGTGGGACATGCAAGATTGGTTGTTGGCACAGTCCGATGAAGGCATGGAGGATGTCTCGGGCCCCTCCAGCGTGGAAGGGATAGTTGTTGTAGAGGAGGAGACGGGTAGCGAGGATCTGCCCCAGACTGGGGATTCCACTCTCAGGCAGTATATGAGGGAGGTCAACGAGATCCCTTTGCTCTCCCACGAGGAGACGGTGGAGCTTTTCAGGTCCATGGAGACCAAACAGCGTTCCCTGGAGGAGCTGAGTTCGGGGGAGGTCGACGGTTCCGATGACGAGACCCTCAGACGCGCCCTTCAGCAAGAGATCTCCGCCATCAAGGAACAACTCGTCACCGCCAACCTGAGGCTCGTGGTCTTCCTCGCCAACCGGTATCAGGGACGCGGTGTGGCCATCCAGGACCTCGTTCAGGAGGGAAACATAGGCCTGATCAGGGCCATCGACAAGTTCGACTACCGTTTGGGTTACCGATTCAGCACCTATGCGACCTGGTGGATTCGCCAAGGGATGCTTAGGGCGATCCAACAACATGGCCGACTGATCAGGATACCGAGCCACATGTTAGAGAAGTTTCACCACCAGGTGCGCTCGGCCGACGCCGCCAGGGGGCGGGTGGATCGAGCGTCGGAGGACCCTGCCGAGGCCGAAAAAGGGGACCAGCCGGAACAGGAGATCCGCCTTCTGATGGACGTCATGAGGGATCCCATATCGCTAGATGCGCCGGTTACAGATGACGGGTTGGACTTGGAGGAGATAATAACGGATGAGGAGGCTAGGCACCCGGAGGACCAGGTCATCGAAGAGGATCTGAGGCGGAAGCTCCGCACTTCCCTGACCAACCTCCCCTTGAGGGAGGAAGTCATCCTGCGGATGCGGTACGGGATCGACCTTCCAGATTCCCATACCTTGGAGGAGGTCGGACAGCTCTTCAAGCTCACCAAGGAGCGCATCCGCCAGATCGAGGCCAGGGCCCTACGCCGACTGCACACGGCCTATGCATCGTGACCCCCTGATCGAGGCTGGGAGAAATCCCGGGGTTGGGAAACGACACAGCAATGGGGAGAGGGGCCGCCCGGATCTCATAACGCCCTGTACCTGGCGTATTCCTCCATGATCCTTCGGGCCCTATGAAGATACGTGTGCTGGGAGAGGACCCTGGCCATGGCCCTCTCCCCCCTCTCTCTGGCCTCTTCAGGCTCCCGGAGGCAGCGCTCTTTGACCTCCAGGCATTCCTCGAGGTTGCGGAAAAAGAAGAGTTCCTTGTCCACATCGAACAGCTCGGGCAGCTCCGAAGACCACTCCGTGATGACGCTCCGTCCGCAAGCGGAGCCATCATAGACCCTTTGGGTGAGACCGCTACGCGACTGGGGTTGGCGCACATCCAGGACAAAGGCACTGCGGTTGTAGATTTCGCACACCTCATCCCCGTACGGCACCGGCCCTCGGTATATTTCCGGGCCCACCTTATCCCTCCATCCTTCATCACCGAAGACCGCGGAGCCGTTTCCAAGCGATCGGCACACCAGCTCTGAGCGCTTTCGGATGCCCAATTGACGAACGCAGGCCATGACCCAGAGCTTCCACAGCGGATCTCTCTCGAGAACGTCCTTGGGCAGTTGGGACAACCGGGTTGCCTCCGACCACGCCAGCGAGTGAGGTGACTGTAAGAGGTCCTTCGAGTAAGCTTGCCACAGCCGTGCGACCTCTCCGTCGAGATCCTGGAGATCCTCGGCAACGCTGTCCAGGAGCTGGTTGCCGTGGGCCGTGGAGCCCACAAATACGCCTCCGGGGAAAAGGGGTTGGTGCCCGGACGGTTTCATCCGAAACAGGGACGGGTCCGTGGCCAGGGGGAGGTGGGTCACAGGCCATCCGTCCCATGAATCATATAGTCCTAGGATCGCCTTGTCCCAGCAAAAGGCCAAGGTCCAACAAGGATCGCAGAGTTGCGGGAAGCCATACCCCTCCGGGTCATCCACGAACCATACGATCCAGGGGATCTTCAGGAGGTTTTGGATCTCCCGAAAACTCGTCGCGAGGCATTGAGACCCCCAGAGGTCCACCGAAAAGATTGCGTCCCACTTCCCCGTCTTCGCCGTTTCGGCGAACTCGGTGAGGTCCTCCTCCGTTTCAGGGCTTGGCGTGTCGAAGACAGCTACCCCGAGAGATCGAAAGGCCCGAACCACTGAGGTTTGGATGGAAGGCAGGACGAGCCCCTTCGCCCTGAGGGCCAGGATGCTCCTCATCCCCCTCTCCTGCCGATGTCGGGGCGGTGGGTGAAAATAAATACTGGTCCCAGGAGCAATACAAGATTCCTGGGACCGCTTACCTGCGCCTGCTTGTCAGGATTCCTTGGACTGCTGCATCTTGTCCCTGAGTTCATCTATCCCGATGTAGATGGCCAAGGCCCCTCCAAGGATCAGGATGGCTGGTACTGCACCGGCCAGAAGCCAGACAAAAAACTTCCACCAGACCACGAGCAAAACAGCGCCGATCACGGTCGCGACTATCCCTCCGACCAAAGGCATCATGGCTCCTTTTCCTCCTTTCGCTCTGGGTATCGATTCGCCTTTCGAATCGGGTTTGCAAATCGTTCCTGTCATTTTATCCATGGCTCGCCAAAATGCAAGGCCAAATTGACAGGAGGATCCGCGGATAGGACAATATGCTGGGCATGAAGCCCCGGTCGCCCACGTGTGGAGGGAAAACGATGGAAGATCTCGCAACCCTTTGGAGTGAATACGGGACCTTTGTGCTCCTGGCCTTGGCGGCAATGGTGGTCCTCGTTTTGCTCAGGGCCCTGCTGAATCGACCCTCCAAGGAGGAGCTGGAACACGAAAGGCGAATGGAGAAGCTCAAGAGAGAACAAAAGGATCGTTACCGAGACCTTCGACCGCTCAAATAGGACCTTGAGAAGATCAGGTCGGTGTCCGCTGGAGGTCCAGTTTCTTTCTTTGGAGGTCTTGAATCGCTCCGTCCAGGAGTTCCAGGGTCAGGTCACGGCGCGCCTTCTCCTCTTCTGACAATCCCTCCCAGGTTGCCCAACGGCGACGCATCCTTCGCAGCTTTTCTATCTGCTCTTCGATCGCCCTGAGCCTCTCTTCCAACTCCCCTCCCCTCGCGCCCATCTCCTCCTCCTTTCGTTTCTGGCAAGGATGTATCAATCCCCGGCCCAGGGTGTCAAGGAAAGGGGACTCGCAATTGCAAAAATTCACAACTCCCGGGCGCAGGACCGGCCAAATGGACTGGAAGACAACCGGCGCCCTTGAGTCCGCCCGAAGGTCCCTCAAAGGCTCGGTCGACCGGTATCCGAACTTGACGAACGACCGGGAAGCAGTGCCAGAGAAGCGCTGCCCCACGTCACGTCGACCTCGCCGCTTCGCCGTCGTTCGCAAGGGGCGACCAGAGATCAGCGGGAGATCGGGGCCCTGACACCTCTTGAGCCTCCCGTCCACGGCCATCAAAATCAGCACCCGGACCTTCATGGCCCGACCCGTTGCGGCGCAAGGACAATACATCTCTCCATCCCCAGGCCCCGCTCCCGACGGGCGCCAGCCTATGCCCTTGCCCGCAAGAGAGGACACATCACTTGCTATACCAACCGGACATTTGACATACCTAAATTGAGCGATTTCTTGCAAAAAAATCCCACCCTTTGGGCTAAGTCCGTGGTATAACGGGGTTGTGTATGCCGCCGTATCAACCGCGCGGATAACCCATCGGGTGGGAGGCAATCATG
>Ga0068707_1001674_pt1 | contig 15512 bp, 19 predicted proteins | sample YNPNPMetaG_FD_66600 | JGI IMG/M metagenome (GOLD analysis project Ga0068707, IMG submission 66600) | Anoxygenic and chlorotrophic microbial mat microbial communities from Yellowstone National Park, USA - YNP NP MetaG | ecosystem: Environmental > Aquatic > Thermal springs > Hot (42-90C) >...
GACCAGGGTGACCAGTTTGCCCGAGTTCTCTTGTCCAGCGAAGAGATGAGCGTGAAAGAGAGGGCCGAAGCGGGTATCGGAACGGAACCAGAGCCCGGCTTTCTGCTCCTCCATCCGAATGGCCTTTTCCGGGCATTGGTAATAGCAGGTGGCGCATCCCTCACAGGCCAGCGAGTCTACATTGAGGCTGGGGGAAGGGGAGACGCGGGGACGCGGGGAGTTTCTCTCTGTCGCCGCGTCTCCGTATCTCCCCGTCTCAGAAATCGCCTCAAACCGACAGACCTGGACACAGATACCGCATCCTGTGCACAATGCGGGGTCAATCACGGCCACCTGACCACCCGTGAAGTCGTGCTCTTCCCGCTTCACCGGGTCGAGCACCAATTCCAGGTTTGCCGCGTCCACGTCGGCGTCGGCCAGAACGACGGACAGCGCCCGAGAGGCCAGGTGGGCCAACGCCGCCGTCAGCGTGGTCTTGCCTGTGCCTCCTTTGCCGCTGAGGACCACCAGTTGTTTCAACAGGCCCTCCTTTTCAGACGCGCAGCGTCGCGACCAGCCGTTGGGGCGAGAGCAGCATTGCCAGCGCCGCCCCGATGTCCGGCGCGATGACGTCGGCAGCCTGCATGCAGGAGAGAGCCAGTCCCTCAGCGCCCAGGACGGCGATGCCCAGCACCGCGCGGGCCAGCATGAGGGCATCGTTAGCCCCGTTGCCGACCGCGACCACTCGCTCGGCGCCCAGTCTCTCCACCAGCGCCGCCTTCTGCCTGGCCTCGTCCCCCGGCTCCACAGGGTGCGCCAAAGCCGCCAGGTCTGCCGCGATGGCCGCCAGCGTCCCCCGAGTATCAGCGCTGACCAGGTGCACAGCCAGATGCTGGCTCAACTGGGCAATGCTGTCCTTTACGCCGGGCAATAGCTTGCCATCCAGGGCGATGGTGCCGTTCAGGTCCAACACGAGATGTTCCAGGAGAAGCACACCGCGGGAAGGGATGGCAATCTCAACCATCAGGCTGTTCCCCTGCGGTCCTGACCCGTGCGGCGATCTCATCCCATAAGGCAGCGAAGCGCTGACGGTATTCGGGTAGCGCTTCCACCAGCGGCACACCATCCGAGTAGGCCTCGGCGATGCGACGGTCCAGGGGGATGCGCAGCAGGATAGGAAGGCCCTCTGCGGCGCAGTATTCCTCCACACCGCGATCCCCCACCCCCTCGCGATTGATCACCACGCCGACAGGCAATCCCAGTTCGCCTCGCGCCACCTCCACCGCCAGGCGCAGGTCGTGCAGGCCGAAGGGGGTGGGTTCAGTGACCATCAGGACGAAGTCCGCCCCGCGCATCGCCTCCACCACGGGACAGGATGTGCCAGGCGAGGCATCCAGAATGATGGGACGGTCATCGGCGGCAGGCGGAATGGCCCATCGCTTCAACTGGCGAATGATCGGCGCAGCCATCGCCTCCCCTATGTCCATTGTCCCCTGCGCAAACTCCAGCGGTCCGGCCCAGCCACGCTCGACAGTCCCCATCACATCCAACACCTCGCGGATGGCGCCAGTGGGGCAGTTGAGGGTACAACTACCACAGCCATGGCAGAGGTCGGGAAAGACGAGCACCTTCCGCCCGACGACGGCAACGGCGTGGTACTGGCAGACCTCGGCGCATCGCCCGCAGTAAGTGCACAGGCCCGCATCCACCTGCGGGGTCAGCCGGCCGACCTCCTTGCGTTCCTCGATGACCGGCTTCAGGAAGAGGGCCGCATTGGGCTCTTCCACATCGCAGTCCAGGAACAGCGGACGGGCCGAATTGACGGGTCCCTCGCCTGCAGAACCCTGCCGATCCGCTGTCATACTCAACGCAAGACTGACGGCGACGGTGGTCTTGCCGGTGCCACCCTTGCCGCTTGCCACGGTGATGATCATGCTCCCCCCGATCGCAACTCTAATATGGTCCCAGCCGGGCAGGGAGCGACTCGTTCCCCGAACGCCAGGGCCAGCGTCACATAGGCCGCCTGGCCGGTACAATGGTTGAGGTAGAGAGTTGGCGGCCCCATCTGTCGCAATACCTCTATGAGGCGGCGCAGGTGGGCCTCATCGGCAGCGATGAGGTGCGTCCCTCCAGCCACCGCCACCGGGTCCCGCTCGAAGACACGTCGCACGTGGAGAAGCGTGTTGAGAAGCCCCGCGTGGCAACAGCCGCAGACCAGCACCAGCCCCTGCGGAGCCTCCAGGACCAGCGCCATATCATCTCGATAGGGGTCGGCCATCCATGGCGAAGGAAGTTTCGCTCCATCCGCGCGGATGAAATGGCGGTCGCTGCGCCCCTCCGGTTCTGGGCGGTCGGCGATCTCCCCGGTGGTCCAGACACCGGGGAGGACCTCCTGCGGCTCGGTGCTCAACCGCAGGTCGGCCTGACCACGCAGTTCCTCCAGCGATAGTGGCAACCCCACTTCCCGCATCGCGCCCTCGCGGTGGGAGAAGCGTTCCCGCGGCAGGTCGGGATGGGCGTAGAGCGGCAACCCCGACCGCTGCGCCAGCAGCGCCGGAAGCCCGCCGGTATGGTCCCGGTGGCCATGGCTGAGCACCAGCGCATCAATCTCCGCTGGAGAGATGCCCGCCACCTCCATGTTGTGTAGCAGCACCTCGCCACTGGCCCCTGTGTCGAAGAGGACCCTCCCCGCGGCCGTTTCGACCAGGAAAGAGAGGCCGTGCTCCCCTCGAAAGCGGGAGTGCGGCAGGACCGCATTGTCCACCAGACAGGTCAGTTTCTCTGTTTTTCCCATCGGATGAAGGCCACCAGGAAAGGAATCGTCACCTGACACTACGGCAGCGGCCCAGGCTGGCGGTCGAAACCGCGCCACCACTGCGCCGCGTCGCCCTGCGGCGACTTCCGATAGCCCGCGCAGGCGGGCCTTGCCATGCATGGCCGCGACTTCATTCTCGCGGGGTGGCGGACGACTGAGCGGTCACACGCTATGGACGAGGTCCCCCCGGGCCACCCGTCCGCCCTCGACCACGCGGCAGAAGACGCCTTCCCGAGGCAGGATAGAGACACCCTGGAAACTGTAGGTGTGGGCGACCTCGGGCGGCTTGCCGATCTGGACTACTTCCAGCAGCGCTTTCCCCACGCGGAGACGGTCGCCTACCCGCAGTGAAAGCACATCCAACCCCTGGACCGTGAGGTTCTCGGCGAAGGAGCCAGGGACGGCACTGATACCGTGTTCCCGGTTAGCCTGCTCGATGCTTTCCAGGGCCAACAGACTCACCTCCCGCTCGCTCAATCCAGCGTGGGCATCTCCTACCAGTCCGTGCCCGGCTCGCAACTCCCCCTCGCCGACATCCACCTTGGGGTCGGAACAGCGGTCGCTTCGGCAGACGGCCACAACGCGGGCGCGCTTCATGCCCTGACCCCTCCCAACTTCTGGAGCGCCACCTGCAGGTGCTCGTTGACCGCCTTCAGCGCAGCAGCCGCGGCCTCCAGGTCTTCCTGGGCTGCACCGGCCCTCACCGCCCACTCACGGAACTCATCGGCATGTTCGACATTGTGCTCGATCCAATGGGGGATCAGCACCCGCAGTTTCTCGACCTCATCCATCCTCACCCTCCGATGGCTCCAAGATGACCCGGTGTTTCAGAAAGTCAATGTGCCGAATCCGGCCGGGAACGACGCGCGACTCCTCGAAGAAGGTCGCCAGCCGCACACCGTTCTCCACTGGCTCCAGCCACGTCACCTCTCGCGCGATCTCCCTATCTCCCAGGTACACTGTCGCCTGGCACATCTGTCATCTCCCGTGTTCCGTGTTGCGTGTTCCATCAGATGCTGCGGGTGTAGAACGTGCGTCCTTCGTATTCTGTCTCCACCAACAACCCTTCGCCGACCAGCCTGCTGACCACCTCCCAGCCCGCCCCGGTCCGGACAAGCAGGGCCTCCACTGCCTCCCTCCGCATGGGGTGGACAGCGGTGATCCGCAGCAAATCCTCCCGGGGGTCACCGGTGGCGGAGAAGGCGTCTCCTTCGTAGCCAATGAGGAGTTCTACCTCTCCCACGGCCGAGGCAAAGATCTGGTGCGCCCGCAGGACCGTCTCCTCGGCCGGGGGATGCACCCACTTCTCCGCCGGTGGGCGAGTGGGGACTGAGATATAGGCTCGCGCCGGCCTCAGGCGGGCCAGGAATGCGGCGACCTGGCGCAGCGACTCTTCGCCGTCGTTGAGCCCCTGGACCAGCATCGTCTCCGTCATCAGCCTCCCCCGATAGGATTCGGCGAAGGAGAGCATTCCGTCCAGAATGGCCGAGAGTCGCAGCGAGCGGACAGGGCGATTGATCCGGCGCCAGATTGGCTCCAGAACACTGTCCACCTTCAGAGAGACCCAATCGGCCCCGCTCAGATCCTCTCGTACATCCTCCCGCCAGACGAGAGAACCGTTGGTGATCACGGCGATGGGGATAGAGAGCGAGCGCAGTAACGCCGCCTCCTGGCCCAGATTGGCGTCCAGCGTCGGTTCGCCATCGGGGACGAAGGTCAGATAGTCAACCTGGCCCCCTGTCCGTTCCACTTGCTGCCGCACATCCTGAGCGATCTCCTCGGGCGCATAGAAACCCCGACGATTCACCTGCATGCGGAGCGTGCGCCCTAACTGGCAATAGACGCAGGAGTAGGTACAGAACTTCGGGGGGATGTTATTCACCCCCAGGCTGCGCCCCAGGCGACGGGAGGGAATCGGCCCAAAAGCGATCATCAGGATTTCCCTCACCTGCGCGTGCTCAGAGGTCGTCCTGTCCCTGGACGGGGGCTATCCGGCGCAGAAAGGCCGCCAGGTCGCCAAAAGGAATCACCATCGGCGCGTCAGGTCTCCTCTAGTTCTCGCAGCATCTCGTTCAACTCCGCTGCCTTCAGGTAACCCACCACCTCGATCCTCTGCCGGGTCACGCCCTCCACCTCAGCCACTGCTTTCCGGACGGCGAGCACCAGTGGGATGGCAATAGGGCACAGAGGAGAGGAAGGGCGGAACCTGTAACAAGCCATTCCGTCCTCATCCACCGCCAGATCCTCGATCAGCCGCATCCGCACCACGTCGGCCCCGGTTTCGGGGTCTATGATTGTGGAAAGGCGCGCCAGGATCGCCTCACGCACGGCCTCAGAACTCATCTACCTCTCCCCTGGGATAGTAGCAGGTGACCGCCATCCTGAAGACGGCGGTCATCTGCTGTCGCCATCACCGCTCACGGATCATCGGAGCGCCGCACTGCGGGCACTTCTTCTCATAGCAGGGCTGTCCCGCCACATGAGGCTCCCGATGGCCACAACTGGGGCAGACGCAATCGCCGCCTGGCCCGGCGGCGAAGGGGCCGCCCATCCGGCCCGGTCCACGACCACCGCCGCGTCCGGCGCCACCTCTACCCCCGCCTTGACCACGATTTCTGGCCATCCTTTTCACCTCCTTCCTACATCTCCAATCCTCTCAGCCGCTCCATCACCTCATCCAACTGCCGCCGCAGCATCTCCGCCTCTTCCCGCAGCCGGCCAACCTCGTCCTTCTCGTACTCCCCTTCGGCAGGAGGCTCGCCATGGCCATGCGCGACGCTCTCGGCGCACGGCGCGGCCCCCCGAAGCGCCCCACCCAGATATTGCTCCAGAGCGGTGCGCACGGTACCATAGGCCCCGGTGACGGGCTTGATGCCGTACTCCTGGAAGAAGCCGATGGCCCGGCCGCCCATCCCGCCGGTGAGCATCACGTCTGCCCCCTGGGCATGGATGAAGCCGGGCACCTGACCGGGTTGGTGGTTGCCATAGAAGGGATTGGCAACGGCCCGGACCGCTTTGACCTCCCGCCCCTCCATATCCACCAGGACGAAGTAGGGACAGCGCCCAAAGTGGGGACTGACGACGCTTTCCAACCCCCGACTATCATCTGCCGAAACTGCGATTCTCATTTTCCCTATGCTCCTTTCTCTATCTGCTCCAGCCGCTCCAGGATATTCGCCAACCGCTGGCGAAGGTCCGCTGCGGCCTGCTGCAACTGGGCGATCTCCTCCTCGCGGGAGGGGTTCGCCGCGGCCATACGGGGGCCCCTCCTGCCCATGCCGGCATGTTCCGGCGCCGTGGCCCCGCCGACCGCTGTGAGGCGACCCGCTTTGAACGCCTCCGCCGCCTCCCGAACCGTTCCTCCGCTGAAGGAGTACACCGGTAGGCCGGCGGATTGGAAGACCTGAAAGGCATTAGGGCCGACATTCCCAGAGACAACGGCCTGGGCTCCCTTCTTGATGATGAACTGAGCCGCCTGGACGCCAGCGCCGCCCCCAGAGGCCAGGGCGGGATTCTCCACAGCCTCGAGGGCCATGCTCTCCGTGTCCACGAAGACGAAGTAAGGACAACGGCCAAAGACCGGACTGGCCTGGGCTTCCAGATTCACACCGTTAGACGACACGACGATCCGCATTCGCTTTTCTCCTTGAACGACATCATGGTCATACTTCCACCCCGAACACAACGCGCATGAGAACACCGATGCCGAAACTGACCGCAGCGACACTCAGGCTCAGGAGGGCCATCTCCACAAACCGGCGTCGGAAGGGCACGTCCCGGGCAACCGAGATGTAGTAGTTGAAGAAGGCGATGATCAGGAGCGCCCCCACCAGCGTGGCCGCCAGACAGATGAGGTAGTTGCTGAACACCAGATACGGCAGGATCAGAACCAGGACGGTGAACAGATAGGCGACACCGGTATAAAGCGCGGCCCTGACTGGATCGCGGTCGGTCTCCTCGGTCCGCGTTGAAAGGTACTCCGACGCCGCCATAGAGAGCGCTGCGGCGATACCGGTGATCGCTCCTGTCATCGCGATGAGGCGCGTGTTCTGCAGGGCGAAGGTCAGACCGGCCAATGCCCCGGTCAGTTCCACCAGCGCGTCATTCAGGCCGAGCACCACGGAGCCGGTGTACCGTAACCGCTCCTCGTCCAGCAAGCCGATCAGCGCCTCCTCGTGTACCTTCTCCTCCTGGGCGATGGTGAGAGCCTGGGGAACAACCTCGCCGATACGTTGGTAGTTCTCCTGCGCCCCTTCCTCCCCCTGCTCCATGAGCCTGACGGCGAAGGTGAGGCCCAGCAACCGACCCGCCCCCGTGTAGAACCAGATCTTGGTCCGGGCCGGCTCGATCTCCCGCCCTGTGAGTCCCTGCCAGTACCGATAGTGACGCAACTCGTCTGCGGCGATGCGCTCCAGGACAGCACGGTTCTCCGGCGACCGGGTCGCTCGCGCCAGCCGGCTGTAGATGTGGTGCTCGGTGATCTCGGCCCGCTGAAACGCCGCGATGAGGCGGCGCACCTCTTCTGATAGGGGTTCGCTCATGTAAACCTCCCCCTGCAGAGCCACCGGATTGTCAGGGCATCGTCGCCTATCACGCATGCTATTTCAGGAACAGCGGGACACTCTGCGTCGCCGGGAGCCGCCCCAACACCTCCGCAGCCAGCGCATCAACAGCCTCGTCGGTGTACTGTTCCACCTGCCCCGCATCGCAGCGACGGGCCAGGTCAGGGTTCAGCGGCAGTCGCGCCAGCAACGGAACCCCCAGCATCGCCGCGGTGTGGATCGCCTGACTGGGGCCGAAGACCTCGATATGTTCGCCGCATTTGGGACAAACAGCATAACTCATGTTCTCGATCAACCCCACGATGGGGACGTTCAGGTGGTGAGCCATCCGCGCCGCCTTGCGCACCACCATCCCCGCCAGGTCCTGCGGCGAGGTGACCAGAAGGATGCCGTTGAGGGGGATGGACTGCATCACCGTCAATGAGGCGTCGGAAGTGCCCGGCGGCAGATCCAACACCAGCACGTCCAGGTCGCCCCAAACCACGTCCCCCCAGAACTGTTGAATGGCGCCGCTGATGAGGGGGCCGCGCCAGATGACCGCTTCGTCCTCGTCCGGCAGCAGGAGGTTGATGGAGATCACCTTGATGCCGGTAGCCGTCTCGGCGGGGAGGATACCCACCGGACCTATCGGCGGCGGCTCGTGCAGGCCGAACATCCTGGGGATGCTCGGGCCGGTGATGTCCGCATCCAGCACGCCGACCCGCTTCCCCTGCCGTCGGAGGGCCGTCGCCAGGAGCGCCGCCACCGATGACTTGCCCACGCCGCCTTTCCCACTCATCACCGCGACGATCCGATCGACATGGTTCAGATGGGCTGCCACTCCGGGCTGTTCTCGCTGCTGCCGCTGTTTCGGCCAGATGCGCTCTTTTTCCTCCAGCGTCATCTCGCGCAAGTTCACCTGGACGTCTTGCACGCCGTTCAGGCTCAGTACCGCCTTCCGGACATCCTCCAGAATGCGCTCCCTGAGCGGACAGGCCAGCGTGGTCAGCGCCAGCGTGAAGCGCACGATGCCATCGTCAATCTTCACGTCGTGCACCATCCCCAGTTCGACGATGCTCTGGCGCAGTTCGGGGTCCTCTACCCCCTTCAGCGCCTGCAGGACTTGTGTCTGATCAATCATTCTCTATCTCCTCAGGGTTTCAGGTGTTGCGTGTTGCGTGTTATGTGTTGCGTGTTGCGTGTTCCGCATCATCGTCAAGAGACGGAGGCCGCCGGTTCGTTTGATCTGTCGGAAAGTGGCTCCCTGGGTCAGGGCGGCCAGCACGCGATCAGGGTCGGTGACCACGGTGCCACTGACAGCGTCCACACCGGCCTCGAAGAGAAGTGGTGTGAGCGGCGCGCTGGGGCCCAGGAGGAGGACATAGGCATCGGGCTGGCACAGGCGAACGAGGTCATCGAAGGTGTGATTGATGAGCGACGTGCCAGTAAGGGCCACGACATCCGCCTGTGGCAGCACCTCTGCCGCCCGATCGGCAGAGAGATCGCCGGGACGCGGGTGCTGCTCCACCACCCAGCACTCGTCTGCCGCCTGTCGCAGCCGCTCGACGAACGGAAAATGTCCGACCACGGCAACCCGCCGCCCTGCGCCCTTTTCCACGATAACCTCCTCCGCGTTCACCTCAATACAGGAGGACTCCTCGACTTCCAGCAGGGCATTGAACGCCGCCATCCCGATGCTGGCTTCCAGCGTGCGCGGGGAACGCAATCGTTCAGCCAGCCCTCTGGCGCTGTGCTCTCGGAGATGGCCTGCGTCGGGCACGGGTGGCCTGTCTTCATGGTTTTCGCCGCGCACCGTAGACGCCAGCCCACAGCGGGGCGGGTCGTTGTCCGTCACCACCGCCGTCCAGAAGGCTCCCACCAACACCTGACGGACCGGCGCATCGGCCTGCAGGCTCTTCAACAACAGGTCAATGGTGCTCACCCTCGCCCTCTTTCATGTGCTGACGGTAGGATCCCAGCAGCCGGTCGATCAACCCTCGCGTCTCCTCCAGGTCCTGCGTCCACAACCGCAGCGCCTCGTCCCCCATGCCGGTCAGGCGGTAGACCCGACGGGGCGGCCCCTGGGTCTGTTCTTCATCCCAGAAGGAGACGACCCAGCCCCGCTCCTCCATGTCCCGCAGCGCCCGATAGATAACGCTGGGGTTCAACCCGGCGAGGTCGAACTCCCCCAGGCGTTCAAGGAGAGTGTATCCGTGGGCCGGGCCACGATGCAGGAGCAGGAGCAACGTTGGCTCCAGGAAACGCACCATCCGGCGGGAACACCCCCGCCACCGCCAGGCACCTCCAGGCATTCGATACTCCTCCCTGCCAACAAGTATAGCATAGTATTTGCATATTGTCAATAGCAAATATGAGAATAGTGGAGAGGGCGGGGTAGACCGATGTGTTCTCAGAAGGATAGCCGGCCGGGGGAAGTTTGCGGGGGCGCGCCAGAGCACTTTTTCACCAGGCCGGCAGGTTACACAGGCCACCGGGGCAAGAAGGCCCCTGACCTGAGTCAAGAGGCGGCGGGAACAGGCCGAGCGATTACGGGTTACAACGCCCGCTCAGCGCACATCCGGCACACCCTTTGTTGCATGTCGCAGCAACCTGCCGCAACAACCCCTTCCGCGCCAGGTCGTCCAGCATCACCTGCACCAGGGCCGGCGTGGTGTCCAGGGCCTTGGCCAGATCAGACACACGCCACGTCCCTCCCTCCCGCAACAACGCCAGCAGCCGCTCCATCATCTCCCCATCTCCGCGTTCCCACGTCTCCCCATTGCCGCGCACCCACATCACCACCCCACCGCCACCGCTGCCCGGTATACCGCCATCCCTACCACCATCGAGACGACCAACAGGAAGACGAGGCTGAACGCTGCCCACCGGTATGACCCCGTCTCCTGCCGCACGGCCGCGATCGTCGCCACGCAGGGGACAAACAGCATCTGCACGGTCAGAAAAGCCAGCGCCGTCGAGATGGGAAAGGTCATCGCCAACATCGCCGCTAACCCTTCTCCCTCGCCCGTCCCCATCAGCACGCTCAGCGTGGCAATGGAGTTCTCCTTGGCAACAAAACTGGTCAGCAGGGCGACCAACAACCGCCAGTCCAGCCCCATCAGCCGGCCCACCGGCTCCAGCCACCGCCCGACAGCCGCCAGGTAACTCTGCTCCACACTCCCACCCGGCAGCGCCGACAGCAGCCAGACCAGCACAGAGACGACGACGATCAGCGTGCCGGCCTTGCGCACGAAAGCCAGACTGCGCTGCCAGACCAGCAAACCGATGGTGCGCCAGTTCGGGAGGTGGTAAAGGGGCAGTTCCATGATGAACGCCGCCCGCTGGCCGCGGAAGAAGAGCCGGTTGATCACCATCCCCGATAGAGCCAACACGACCAGGGCCAGGGCGACCATGCCCCACGAGACCAACGTCGCCGCCGAACCGAAAAAGGCCGGCGCCAGGAAGGCAATCACCGCCATCCGCGCCGTGCACGGGACGAGCGGCGCCAGCAGGATCGTCAGCAAGCGCGCGCGACGGGACTCAATCACCCGGGTGCCCAGCACCGCCGGGACGTTGCACCCGAAGCCCAGGAACAGCGGCAGGAAGGACTTGCCATGCAACCCCATCAGGTGCATGAAGCCATCCATCACGAAGGCCGCGCGAGCCATGTAGCCCACATCCTCCAGCATCCCCATGACGGCGAAGAAGATGACCAGGATCGGCAGAAAGGTCAGCACCGTCCCCGCCCCGCCGATGATGCCGTCCACCACCAGGCCACTCAGCCAGGCTGGCGCTCCCGCCAGCGCCGCGCGGGCCAGTCCGCCCAGCCCGCCGACCACATACGTATCCAACCACCCCTGCAGCGGGGCTCCCACAGCGTAAGTCAGCCAGAAGGTGAAGCCGAGGATCGCCGCCAGCACCAGTAGCCCCCACAGTGGATGGGTGGCCCAGCGATCCAACCGTTCGGTCAGGCTGATCGGTCCGGCGCGAGGACGGGTCACAGCAGTGCGGATCATCTGGCCGATCCACTCGTACCGCCCACTCGCCACAGCCAACAGCGCATCGTCATGGGCGCGCAGCACATCGTGCAGCCTCTGCCAACTCTCGGACGGCAGGCTCTCCTGCATCATCCGCGTGATCTCCGCATCTCCTTCCAGCAACTTCAACGCCACCCAATCTGCCGGATAGGGCGGCGGCACGTGGCTGGCGACGATCTCCTCGATCTGCTGCAGGACCTGTCGGTGGTCGGCGCGCACCTGCGGCGGATGGGGAGCACAGACAATGTCCCCCCGCGCCACCCGCTCCACCGTCTCCGCCAGTTCGGGCACACCGATCCCACGGGTGGCGATCATTGGCACCACCGGCACGCCGAGCATCTCCGACAACACCTGCGGCTGAATCTCCATCCCCTCCTGACGGGCCACGTCCATCATATTCAGCCCAACAACCACCGGCGCGGGGAGGGCGAGCAGTTCCGCCGCCAGGTAGAGGCTGCGTTCCAGGATCGCCGCATCCACCACCGCCACCACGACATCTGGCCGTTCGCGGATGATGAACTCGCGGGCGATCACCTCCTCGGCAGAGTTGGCAGTCAGGCTGTAGGTGCCCGGCAGGTCCACCAGCCGATAGGTCACCCCGTTCCGGGTGAAGGTTCCTTCCTTTCGCTCCACCGTCTTGCCGGGCCAGTTACCGACATGCTGGTCGAGGCCAGTGAGCAGGTTGAAGACGGTGGACTTGCCGACATTGGGCTGCCCGGCCAGCGCCACTGTGACGACGCCGTCCGATCCCGGCGTCGGTGCGACGTGCGTTTCGCCCAGGGAGTGACAGGTACTCACGCCGCCCCCCGGCGCACGTAGATCCTGCTCGCCTCGCCCCGCCCCAGGGCGATCCGGGCCTCGCGCACGAGGGCGATCAGCGGCCCATGCCCGAAGTTCTGCACCACCGTCACCTGAGCGCCAGGCGTGAAGCCCAGTGCAGCCATCCGGCCCAGCAACCCGCGCCCGCATGCCACCTGCGCCACTTCGGCATGCTCCCCTGGCTGCAACGCGCTCAACGGCACCAGCCCGTCCGCGAACGCAGACCACACGCAACCCGTTCTCTCTCTCCGATGCCTTCTCATCGAGACCTCACCCTTCGCCGTCCTCAAACCCGGAACCCGACCCCTTATCCATTCGCACTCCCACATCGCTCTTCCCCAAGACCCTGTGCGCTCCGACAGGCGGCGCAGTAACCGGTGATGGAGAGGTGGGTTTCACGGACCCGCACGCCTTGCTCCTCCGCCAACCGACGGACAACCCGCGCGACCTCTGGCGCGTCGAACTCGATGACCCGCCCGCAACCCAGACAGCTGAAGTGATAGTGCGGGCTCCGCGGAGCCGCCTCGAAGTGGGCATGGCTCTGGCCCAGACGGTGCTCATTCACCAACCCCTCTCGTTTGAGCAGCGCCAGCGTCCGGTAGACCGTCGCCAGGCTGATGCGCGGGTCGCGGGCCCTCACCTGGTCATAGACCGCTGCAGCGTCCAGGTGCTCGTCGCTCTCCTGGAGCACCTGCAGCACGGCCCGCCGCTGGCGGGTCATCCGCGCGCCGGTGGACTGCAAGCCTGTGAGCAAATCCTGTCTAGCCATGCATCTTTCCTGATAATAGTTCTTAATATCAATTATACACGATTTCGACCGAAACTACAAGTGACAAAAGTCACACGGGAACGGTTGACAGGGAAAAGGGAGATGATAAGATAGGCCCGTCTGGCCGACAGCCCAGGAGTCACATGGTGACAACACCGATCACGAGAAGTGCGGAATGGCGCGAAAGGCGCGAAATGCGCTCGCCGCCTCCACGCCTTTCGCGCCTTTCGCGCCTTTCGCGTCTTTCGTGTCTTTCGCGTCTTTCGCGTCTTTCGCGTCTTTCGTGTCTTTCGCGTCTTTCGTGCCTCCTCATCGCTCTCCTGTCCTGCGCTCTCCTGCCCACCCCCGCCCCGCCTGCCGACCTCTACCTGGCCCCCGCCGACGTCCTGCTCTACCCTGGCCCCCCGCTCTACAGCGGCGATGTGGTTACCTTCGACATCACCCCCCACAACGCCGACCAACTCCCCCTTGCCGATCTGGGTGTGCGCGTCTCTCGCCTGACCTCCGAGGGGCCTGAGGTCATCGCCGAGGGGCCGGTGGGCCAGCCCGCCTTCGACCACGCCCCCCGCGCCCGCCTGACCTGGGCCTGGGATACCACCGGCCTGGACGGCGAGCAACGGCTCAGGGTCCACCTGGACCCCGACGACCGCATCCAGGAGGGAGACGAGGACCCGGCCAACAACGTCGTCACGCTCACCGTCTCGCTGCGGCCCGCCGCGGCGCGCCCGGCGCTGGAGGCCCAGGCCACCTGGGTGACGACGACCACCTCCTGCTGCGTCCTGCACTATCTGACCGGCAGCCCTGCCGCGCGCGATCTCCCGGCCCTGACGGCCCAGGCGGAGCAAGCCGCCGCCCTGGTGCAGACGCGCCTGCACCTCACCGCCACCCGCCCGATCTCCCTCTACCTGGTCAGCCGGGTCATCGGTCAGGGAGGGTACGCTGCAGCGGCGGTTACCCTGTCCTACCTGGACCGCAACTACGCGGGCCGCGACCTGCGCCTGCTGCTGCCCCACGAGTTCACCCACATGAGCGACGGCCCGCTCGCCAACGGCACGCCCTCCTTCCTCCGCGAAGGGCTGGCCGTGTGGGTGGCTGGCGGTCACTTCAAGCCGGAACCCATCCCCCAGCGGGCTGCAGCGCTGCGCCGCCTGGGCGATTACGTCCCCCTCGACCAACTGATGGAGGATTTCTACCTCCACCAACACGAGGCCGCCTACCTGGAGAGCGCGGCCTTCGTCGCCTATCTGGTCGAGACCCACGGCTGGGACCGCTTCCTGGCCGTCTACGGCGGCTTCGGCGAGGCCAAGAGCCTGGACGCGGTCCTGCAGGCCACGCTGGGCGCCGACCTGACGGCCGTGGAGGCGGACTTCCTGCGCTGGCTGGACGCCCACCCGCCGACCCCGGCGCAGGAACGGGACGTGCGGGATACCATCCGCCTGTTCGACGCCGTCCGCCGCTACCAGCAGGCATATGACCCTGGCGCCTACTTCATGAGCGGATGGTTCCCCGATCCCGTGGAAGGGGAGCGGCGCGGCATCGTTGCTGACTTCCTGCGCCGCCCGACCGGCGCCGAGAGCATCGCCCTGGAAGTGATGCTCCTGGCCGCCCAGGAGGGGTTGGCAGCGGGGGACCTCCCAACGGTGGAGACACACCTGGAGGCAGTGGAGGCGGTGCTGATGGACGGGAGGTTCACCCACCCCCTCGCCGTGCGGTACCTGGCCGTAGTCGAGGCATCCGCCGCCCATGGCTACGAGGCGCAGCGGGTCGCCCTGGACGACGGCGCGGCTCACGTCTGGGCCACCGCCAGCGACGCGACGTTAGTGGAACTGCAGGTCGGCGGGTTGGCGCAGTAGACCATCCTCGCCGGTGCGTTGCAATAAGGTATCATCTGTGGCATAATGTGACTGCTACCGTGTTGATCGAAGGCTGCGCCCGAAACGGCCGAAGAGAGTCAGCGGACAGCAGATGAAGCGGATTTGTCCACAGAAATCCGCTGAATCTGCTCAATCTGCCGACCGATTCCTCGCTTTTGGCACTCTGAGCCAGGAACAACCCTCAAGAGGGAGACGACCAGGGAGCAGAGGATGGCAGAACCCGAAGACCTGGAGCAGTGGTTTCCCCGGCCCGCTGGGCCCGCCCCGGCCTCGCGCCTGGGCATCGTCGTCGGCGGGAGCCTCTCCAAAGGGCTGGAGGTCAAACTCGACCCGCAAACGCAGATCGAAGGGTTGGCCGTGGGGCGGTACGTCGTCGTCCATGGGCATACCGGGCGGCGCTTCTTCTCCCTGGTCAGCGACGTGGCCCTTGACGCCGCCAATCCGCTGATCGAGAAGTCCCCTCCCGACGTCTCCGACCCCTTCATCGCCCAGGTGCACCGTGGCACCACCACCTTCGGCCGCATCCACGTCGCGCCGATGCTGGTGTTGGAGCCGGGGGAGGATGAGCCGCGGCCGGTCAAGACGATCCCCGAACATTTCTCGGAAGTGGTCGAGGCCACGCCCGAAGACGTGGCGTTGGTCTTCGGCGACGAGCGCCGCGAGGGGTACTTCACCATC
>Ga0068707_1001675_pt1 | contig 15511 bp, 10 predicted proteins | sample YNPNPMetaG_FD_66600 | JGI IMG/M metagenome (GOLD analysis project Ga0068707, IMG submission 66600) | Anoxygenic and chlorotrophic microbial mat microbial communities from Yellowstone National Park, USA - YNP NP MetaG | ecosystem: Environmental > Aquatic > Thermal springs > Hot (42-90C) >...
TTCTGCGCGACCTCCGTGTATGGACCGCCATCCGTCGGATTCCATTGCCACGTATCATCAGGATAAGGGATCCCCGCTTCGTCAAAGAGGTTCTTGTTGTAGAACAGCCCCCACGTGACGTAGTCTTTAGGCAGCACGTAGACGCCGCCCTCCCATTTGAAGTTCTCGAGCACGTTGGGGAAGAAGTCCTCTACATGGAACTCCGGATCGGCCTCGATGTAGGGATTCATGTTAATGATCACTTTGCTCGCTGCCCAGCGAGCCGTGTACGCCTCGCCGATGTTAACGAGATCTGCTACCGCGCCGCCTGCTGCCTCGGTTTGCAGCTTGGTATAGTATTCGGCGAATGGTACGGCCGTGACTTCGACCTCGATGCCAGCGTTGGCGTCAGTGAATGCAGCAAAGGCCTTCTTGTGGAGCTCCAGTTCTTCGCCGCCCGACCAGGTCATAAGCCGCAATTTCACGGTTTCGGCCGCGGCCTCCGGTTTGGCAGCTTCCTGTGCGGGAGCGGCTGGTTGGGGCGCCGCCGGAGGCGTGCAAGCAGCCAGCGCCAACATTCCCGTTACCCCTGCACCGATCTTCAAAAAATGCCGACGAGAAACTTGACGTGTTAAGCTCATGATGCTCCCTCCTGTGTTTCTAGATGATCTTTGAGCGCTTGTCTGTGGTATGATGGATCTGTGGATCGAGACGGAACGATATACTACTCTGGAGAAGACAGCGGCGGTTTTCACGATCCATTATAGAGGTGTGACGCCGCCCTGTCATCCGCTGCTGCGCCATATCTGTGCCATCCTGTGACGTGCTGGGAGCTCTGCCTATGGAACAGCGTGCCCAATTCGAACAAAGCGTCGCCGAAGCGTACGATCGCCTGTATGATCTGGTGTTCCTGCGCACCCACCCGCTGGCCGATCTCGTCACCCCTGACCCGGCCGTGAGCCGCAAGGAGAAGGCCTGGCAGCTTAACCGCGTTTTGACGGATGTGGTGGAGGAACTGAACCCCGGCCCGCAGGCGCCGGTCTTCTCGCGCGAATGGCGCCGCCACCGGCTCATGGTGCTGCGCTATCTCGATGGCCTCGACCCACAGGCGGTGGCCGATCAGCTCGCCATCAGCCGCCGCCATTTCTATCGCGAGCACGAGGCGGCCATCCAGGCGATCGCGAGCATCCTGTGGAATCGCTATGTGGCCCGAGCGGCGCCGCCCGCTCCCCCAGAAGCGTCGGTTCCCCCCGACCGCATCGAACTGCTGCGCCTGGAGGCGGCCCGCGCCAATCAGGCCAGCCGCTACGTCCCCCTCGCCGAGACGATCGCCCGCACGATCCCGCTCGTGCGCGAGATGGCGCGCCGCAAAGAGGTCGATCTGCACGTCGAACTGGATAGCGCTCCCGAGATCGGCGTGGATCATAACTTGTTGCGCCAGATCCTCCTGGGCCTGCTCAGCGCCCTGATCGATTGGGCGCACCCGGGGGAGATCGAGGTGAGCGCGACGACGGAGGACGACCGCGTGCGCCTGCAGTTGCGCAGCCGTCGCCACGCTGGCCGCGTTGACGATGACGATGCGCCACCAGCGACGACCGACCTCTCGCTGTGGCAGGAGCTGGCGGCCATGCAGGACGCTTCCCTCGCCGAGGTGCGCGTCCAGGGCCGGTTGGTCGGCTTCGACTTGACGCTGCCCACGGTGCCCGCGCGCACGATCCTGGTCGTGGACGACAACGCCGATGTGCGCCAGCTCTTCCAACGGTACCTCGTCCCCCATCATTATCGTGTGGTCACAGCGCAGACTGGCGCCGAGGCGATTCGATTGGCCCAGGAGCTGCAGCCGTTCGCCATCACCCTCGATCTGATGCTCCCCGGCCAGGATGGCTGGGACGTGCTGCAGGTCTTGGCCAATCAGCCGCAGACCGCGCACATCCCCATCATCGTCTGCACCGTGCTCAACGCCAGGGACCTGGCGTTGTCGCTGGGCGCGGCTGCCTTCCTGGAGAAGCCGGTGACGGACCAGACACTGCTGGCGGCGTTGCAGGCGCTCGCGATGTTGCCTCCCCGCTGACAGCAGCGCCCTCCTCTCCTGGCGCTTACCCCGAATGTCGGTTCTGTGGTAAAATAATGAGTGAAAGAGCAGATTCCAAAAAAACCTGGCGCCGGGCCTGCCGCACACTTACAGAGGGAAAAGCGTAGCCTTTCACCATGCCTCCTGATCGAGCGCACCAGACGCATCCGGCGGAGATTTCCCGGATGAGAGTGCACGATGTGGTGCGAATATGCCCAGGTCTCCTGTCTTGTATACGGGTATGCCCTTCTGATCCGTGGTCTGGCCGTCTTCGCCCTGGGCCTGGCCGTGATCCTTGTCCTGCCGCGCAGCCGGGACATTCCCCTGGGATGGTCTTTTCGCTACGTGGGCGGGTTCGCCATGGCCCAAAGCGTATCCGTGTGGCTGGGCGCTCTCCAGGCCTGGCATCTGGCCAATAGCCCCGCTATAGCACTGCTCCGTATCCTCTTCCGCCTTGTCGCTGTCGTTTTTCTCCTCTGGTTCGGTTGTTATGTGTTGGCGCAGCGCCCGCACCCGCTTGTCCGCCAGCTTCGACGCCTGCCCATCCTGGCCAGCCTGCCGGTATCCTTGTGGACCGCGATGGTCTGGATTGACCTTGGGGCGAGCGGGGCCGAACTGAGCCGTCGGGTCGCTCTGGGACTCCTGTACTTGCCCGGCATGGTGTTGGCGGCCATCGCGTTTTGGCAGATCCACACGGAGATGGGCTGCATAGGGCTGCAGGTGCCCGAACGCGACGCCCGTCTGGTATCGTTCACGATCCTCGCTGAGTTTGTGGTGGTCAGCCTGATCGTTCTGCCCGTCGCTTTGACTGCTCATGAGCCACGCCCGTGGGCCCTCCAGATCGCATCGGCCGCCGAGTTCGTTCGCCCCCTCGTTACCATCGCGCTGGCGGTCGCAGTCATCCGCTTCCTGCGCCTGTTCGATTGGGTGCGCGAGCGGCGGATTGCGGCCATCGAGAACGAGCGCGCAGAGGCGTTGCGCAAGGCGGAGGAGGCGCAAACGCGGCTGGAGCAGGAGATCTCTCGCTGGAGCGCGCAACTGGCAGTGCTCACACGCTGGCGGGCGACCGCCAATCACGGTCATGAGCGTGATATGGTGCTTTGGCGAGAGAGCGTCGAGGCCGTGAGCATGGCCTACGAGCGGGAGCGGATCAGCCAGGAGTTGCACGATCGAATCGCCCAACTGTTGGGATATTTGCACCTGCGCGCCCAGTCAGCGCGTCAAGCCCTGGCGGCCGGCCGCGTCTCGGAGGCGAGCCTGACACTGCAGCACATCGAGCGACTGGCCGAGATGGCCTACAGTGAGGTGCGAGAGGCCATCCTGGGCCTGCGATCATCTCGTTGTGAGAATGTTGAAGAGGCGCTCAGACAGTACCTGGCCTATTATCAGGAACGATGGCGCATCGGCGTGGAGTGGTCTGTAGAGGACCGCCGGGCATTGCAGCTCTCGCCGCTGGTGGAGCTACAGATGGTATGCGTGATCCAGGAGGCGTTGACGAACGTGCGCAAGCACGCCCAGGCCGACCGGGTTCGCCTCGTGTTGACAGCCGAAGGGGATTGGGCAGTGTTAACCATCCAGGATGATGGGATCGGATTCGACCCGGAGCGCACGGAAGCGGGACACTTCGGCCTACAAATCATGCAGGAGCGTTGCCAGAACGTGGGCGGCCAGTTGCGGGTCGAGAGCGAGCCTGGTCAGGGAACGCGGCTGGAGATACGATTGCCTCTGCAACGTCTGGCTGGGATAGCGGAGGAGGCGTGAGATGGAGCCGATCCAGGTGTTAATTGTGGATGATCATGCCCTCTTCCGGCAAGGGTTGATCAGCTTGTTGAACACATACAAGGAGATCCGAGTCGTGGCCGAGGCTGGCGACGCCGCCGAAGCGCTGCGCCTGGCGCGCCACCATCGCCCTGATCTGGTGCTGATGGATATCCGTATGCCGGGCATGGATGCCTTCGAGACCACGCAACAGATCAAGCAAGAGCTCCCCGACACGCGAGTGGTGATCCTCACCGCGTCGGAGGATGAGAATGACCTCTTCGAGGCGATCAGGGCTGGCGCCGAAGGGTATGTGCTCAAGGACGTTCGCGTCGAGGAGTTGGTCCGCATGTTGGCCGGCATCTTCCGCGGCGAGGCGCCGATCTCCGGGGTGATGGCGGCCAAAATGCTCAACGAATTCGCCCGACGGATGCAATCTCCTCATGCCAGGCCTGATCCCCTTGAGTTGACCGAGCGCGAGCAGGAAGTCCTCGCCCTCGTCGCCCAAGGCGCTGCCAACGCGGAGATCGCCCAGCAGCTTCACATCAGCGAGAACACCGTCAAAAAGCACCTGCGCAGCATCCTGGACAAACTCCATCTCGAAAATCGGGTGCAAGCCGCCATCCATGCGCTGCGCGAAGACCTGATCAGCAGTACACGCCTGGAATAAGCGCGCCGAATCTTCTCCTGGAACGTAACTGTTCAGCCTGGCGACTGGAAGTCGCGCCTGCCGGCTTCCAGGTCCGCCGACGCGGGCTGCCTGGAGCCTCCAGGCAGCGGATCAATCCGACGCCTGGGTAAGGAAACCCGAGCGGCAGGTTTATCCATGGCCTGCCGTCCGTTGCAACGGATGGCGCTGCTCGCCAAGGCGCCCAGCAAAGAGAAAATGTCAGTGAATCAGAGGCGCGGCTTCTAACCGTCGGCCGTATGGTCACCTGGAACTTCGATCAGGCGGTTGATGATCTGTCGTCAGCGAAGCTCCCTCCTCCCTTCGCGCTCCTCGCCCTCCACTTTCGGGTCATGGTACACTTTTGGGTCATGCCAATAGTACCCTTTTTGCCCGTCTCAAGATGGTCCACTTGAAGGTGGCGCCCTGTCCTTTGGCGCCTTATACTCGACCTGGAGAACTCGTGCAAAATCGCACAAAATGTCTGCCGGCCTCTGAGCGGCGTGACGATGGGGGATGTCTCGGGACATGGACGCTCGCGCGGTGTCCGTCATCTCTCCTCTTCAGCCCCTGCCGACATCGTCCAGCGCCCATTCCGGTTGAGGGGTAGGGGGCCGCGGCGCAGGGCGAATGGAGGAGGCTCCTGTGGTGCCTCCGGAGCTTTTCCGCCAATTCTCTTTCTTCAAGCCGATCGACGAGCGACAGCTTGCGCAGTTGGCTGCCATCGCGGCCGAACGAAGCTATCAGCCCGGTGAAATCCTCTTCGAAGAAGGGGCCTCTGCCGATTGGCTCTATCTTGTCCTGAGCGGCGCGATCGAGCTTTGGATGCGTGTGGATGGGCTCGGCCGCGCAGTGCTTGTGGACGTGGTGGGGCCTGGCGGCATCATCGGCTGGTCTACGCTGGTGCCGCCGCATAAAAACACTGCCTGCGGCAAGGCGAGATGCTCAAGCCAGGTGATCGCCATCGACAGCAGCCAGTTGAAGCAGATGGTGGAAAAGGATCATTCCCTGGGGTTCTATGTGTATCGACAGGTAGCGTTCGTGATCGCACAACGCCTGCAAGATCTGCGATGTCGCCTGGCCGGGCTGTTGCGCGCGGCCGCATGAGGGGCGATCACACCAGCCTTCGGAAGGCGTGGGGGAGATATAGCCATGATCAACGCGACGGCCGTCCTTCCCTGTGATGTGACATGGGACACATTTGTGGAAACCGACGCGGGACGAAACGCGCTGTCCTGCATCCAGTGTGGCATGTGCGCGGGGACGTGCCCCTATGGCGACGCGATGGACTATCCACCGCGGCGTCTGATCGCCATGTGGCAGGCGGGGCTGGTCGACCAGGTGATACGCAGTCAAAGCCTGCTGTTGTGCGTGACCTGCTACGCGTGCGCTGCCAAGTGCCCGCGAGGCATTCAGCTCACGCAGCTCCTGCTGCCGCTGGTCAAGGCGCTGGCTTTTGAGGCGATGCCGGAGGTCCCCGCCGAGTTACAGAAGGCGCTGATGAACACGCTCCGCTACGGAAACCCCATGGGCGAGTCGCCGCGCAAGCGCGCCCAGTGGGCCGACGGCGCCGGCGTCCCGGTGCGCGTGTTGCCGCTCGACCCCAAGCCGGTGGATGTCCTCTGGTTCGTGGAATGCTATCCATCCTACCACCCGCGTGGGATCGATAACGCCCGGGCGACCGCGCGCGTTTTCCATCGGCTGGGCGTCGATTTCGGCATCCTGGGGCCAGAAGAGAAATGCACCGGCGAATGCGCGCGCCTCGCTGGCGAGGTTGGGCTGTTCGATGCGTTGGAGGAACAGAACCTGAAGGCCCTGTCGCGCTGCTCCTTCCGACGTCTGGTCACCACAGGCGCGCACGCATACGACGCCTTTAAGCATCAGTACTCGTGCCGCGGGTTCGCTCGTCCTGTCGATCATACGGTGACCTTTCTGGCCGAGCGGCTGACAGAGGTGAAACCGCTATTGCACAAAAAGCTGAATCACGTGGTGACCTACCACGACTCGTGCACGCTGGGGCGTCACAACGGCATCTTCGACCAGCCGCGGGCGTTGCTGCGGGCGATCCCGGGCGTCAAGCTGGTGGAGATGGTCCACTATCGAGAGGGCAGCCTCTGCTGCGGCGGCGGGGGCGGCGGCATGTGGCTGGATACCTATTACAAGGCCAAAGGATTGGAGCGGCTCTCCGAACGCAGGGTGCGTGAGGCCGTCGCGGCCGGCGCCGATGTGTTGGCCGTGTCGTGCCCCTATGAGGTCTCGCGATTCGAGGATGCCCTAAAAGTCCTCGGCTACGACCAGAGGATGATCGTGCGGGACGTTACTGAGCTGCTGGATGAATCCATGGGAGGGATGCAGTCGCTATGAACACCCTGGTCGTGCTGCGCATGGTGCCTGATGTGGTGGAGGAGCTGGTGGTCGACGCCAGCGGCAAGGCGCTGGACAGCCAGTGGCTGCGATTCATCCTCAACGAGTCGGATGAGCACGCGCTGGAGGAGGCGCTTCTCCTCAAAGAACAGTTGGGCGGCGTCGTCACTGCAGCGGCGCTCGACGCGCCAGAGGTGGACGATGCCCTGTTCACGGCGGCGGCGAAGGGCGCCGATCGCGTGATGAAAGTGGCTCGCCCGCCGGACGGGGCAGGCGCGTGGGCGCAGGCCGCGATCTTCGCCCGGCTCGCTTCCTTGTCCGGGTATGATCTCATCCTTACGGGTGTGCAGGCCTCGGATGAGTTGGATGGGAGTCTGGCGCCGATGCTGGCCGCGCAGATGCAATGGCCCTACGCAGGACCCGTCGTCGCTGTTCGCGCGGAGCCTGCTGCCAGAGAGGTCATCGTGGAGTGCGAGGTGGGCGGCGGGGCGCGCAGCGAATTCCGGGCGCCGCTGCCTTGCGTGTTGGGCATACAGGCCGCCGAGAAGCCGCCGCGCTATGTCGCCGTGTCGCGGCTGCGCCAGGTCATGCGCACGACCCAGATCGCAGAGGTCGATGCCTCTGCCGAGGTCCCAGCGCCGTGGGTGACTGTGAGCACCTTGCGCCAGCCAGAGGTCTCCGCCAGAGCGGAGATGCTGGAAGGCTCGCTGGAGGAGATCGCCGAACAATTGGCGACCATCCTGGCCCAAAGGGGGATCCTATGAGCGAAGGCAGCGTGTGGGTGTTGGTGGAACGCCAGGACCAGAAGGTCTCGGATGTCGCCTTTGAGGTGCTGGGCCTGGGCCGCGGCGTCGCCCAGGCGTTGGGCGAGCCTCTGACTGCTATCGTCTGGGGACGCCAGGACCGTGACCTTGTGATGGAGTTGAGCATAGCGGATGAAGTGCTGTTCATGGATCATCCGGCGCTGCACCAACCGACGCCTTACACCTGCGCGCAGGCGCTGGAGCCGCTCTTGCGCCAGCGGGAGCCTGAGCTGATGCTCGTTGGGCTGACCAACGTCACGTGGGGCATCGGCCCCTATCTGGCAGCCCGACTGCAGTGGCCATACATCAATTTCTGTTGCGGGTTGCGCGTCGAGGATGGGCAGGTCCTGGCTACGGCAGTGCTGTACGGTGGGAAGATGGAAGCGGAGGTGAGAGTGCCAGGCCGTCCCACCCTGGTCGGCGTCATGCCGGGAGCCTTGCCCGCCGCAAGAGAGAAGAGGGATCGCGCGCCGAGAGTGGAGGAGATCTCGCCATCGTTGCTGGAGGGACAACCGATGGTGGAGTTCCGGCGCGTCATCCAGCCCGAGACGACCGACATCGATATCACCGCGCAAGAGGTCCTGGTGGCTGTGGGTCGTGGGATCCAGAGTCAGGAGAACCTGCCGATGGCCGAGGAATTGGCACGGCTCCTGGGTGGGGCAGTGGCGGCCTCGCGGCCGGTGGTCGATCAGGGCTGGCTCCCTCTCACACGACAGGTCGGGCGCTCGGGTGCCATCGTCAAGCCCAGGCTCTACCTGGCGCTCGGCATCTCTGGCGCGCCCGAACATGTCGAGGGCATGCGCAACGCGCAGGTCATCGTCGCCGTGAACACAGACCCGAGGGCGCCCATCTTCAACATCGCTCGTTACGGCGTGGTGGCAGACGCGCTCGATTTTATGTCTGCGTTCGCTGAGGCGGTGCAGCACAGGAAGCAATTGGCGTAGAGGGATGGGCGCTGCGGCGACGCCGGGGATATGAGGTGAGGTGATCGAGATGGAGAACATCCCCTTCCGCGAGAACTTTTGGAACATCCCGGAGGCGCTTCACATCGTCGCCTACGTGACCATGGCCGTCGCCGTGTTCCTCCTGTTGTGGCAGATCGGGCAGCGCGTCGCGATGTGGCTGGGCGGTGCGCCGCTCGATCGCCGTGATCGCCTGGGCCAGCGTCTGTGGCGGCTGGCCCTCTTCGTCGGGGCGCAATGGCGCCTCTTCCGTCGTTCCTTCGGCGGAATCATGCACGCCGGACTGTTCTATGGGATGCTGGTCCTGTTCATCGGGACGGCGGTCGCGACGGTAGATGCCGACATTGTCCCCATCCTGCGCGGGCCGATCTACCTGGCTTTTGAGTTTGCCTTAGATCTGTTTGGGCTTTTCCTGATCGTGGGGGTTGTGATGGGGGCAGGACGGCGGATCGTGCACCAGGCTCGCGGCGGGAGGACCCGGATCGGCGGCCCCACGCTCGAGCGGCGATTTTATTACACGTTGGGCCTGTTGTTCGTCGTCGCCGTCGCGGGGTTCCTGGTGGAGGGTGTTCGCCTGGCCGTGATGCAGCCCTGGTGGGGGGCCTACTCCTTCGTCGGATGGGGCGTCGCTCAGGTGTTCCTGGCCACGGGCTGGACGGAGCCTGTGTTGCGATCGGTCCATGCTGGCCTGTGGCTGTTCCATCTTTTCTCCGTCGCTCTGCTCATTGCCCTCTTGCCGCGAACGAGTTTGTGGCATGTGCTGGCTGCCCCAGCGAACGTCTTCTTCTCGTCGTTGGAGCCGAAAGGCCTGTTGCCTGCGGCGCCGGCACCCACTCGCGATGATGGTTCAGGGGTTGGTCACATTGCTGACTTCCCCTGGAAGGCGTTGCTCGATTTCGATTCCTGTACCGAGTGCGGCCGTTGTGAGGGCGTGTGTCCTGCGGCCACTTCCGGCGCGCCGCTCAGCCCGCGATCGCTGATCATTGCTCTGCGCGAACAGATGCTGGCCAACCATCGGCTGCTGCAGGCGAAAGGCAGGGAGCGAATCCGCCTGTTGTGGGCGCGCAACGGCGATGCGTCCGTTCGTCACGATGGGGTGAAGGGGGGCCATTCGTCCACGAATGGCCCAGCAGCATCCTTCGCGACGGATGGCAAGTCATTGATCGGCGACGTCATCTCGCCCGATGCACTGTGGTCATGTACGACGTGCCGCGTCTGCATGGAGGAGTGTCCTGTCCTCATCGAACATGTGCCTACTATCGTGAACATGCGTCGCTTCCTGGTAGGTCAGGGCCAGATCGAGGAGCGGCTCCAGGATGCGCTCACGGCGCTGGCTCGCTACGGCAACTCGTTCGGCCAGTCGGACCGCGCGCGGGCGTTTTGGACGCGAGGGTTGCCGTTCAAGGTGAAAGATGCCCGCCATCAGCCTGTGGAGTACTTGTGGTTTGTCGGCGACTACGCCTCGTACGATCCGCGCGCCCAGGAGGTGACGCGGGGAGTTGCTCATCTCTTCCATGAGGCTGGATTGGACTTTGGCATCCTCTACGAATCGGAGCGGAACTCTGGCAATGATGTGCGTCGGGTGGGGGAGGAAGGGCTGTTCGAGCTGTTAGCGGAGAAGAATATCGCAACGCTTCGGCGCTGTACGTTCGCGAAAATCGTGACGACAGACCCGCACAGCTACAACGCGCTCAAGAACGAGTATCCGGCCCTGGGCGCGAGCTATCCGGTGGTGCACTACACGGAACTGCTATGGCAGTTGATCCAGGACGGGCGGTTGCCATTGCGGGCGCGATTGAGCGATCGCGTCACCTATCAGGACCCATGCTACCTGGGGCGGTATAACGGCATTTACGAGGAGCCGCGCCAGATTCTGAGGACCTTGGGGCTGGAGATCGTGGAGATGCCCGAGAATCGGGAGCGCGCGCTTTGCTGCGCGGCCGGTGGCGGGTTGATCTGGCTCGAGGATCGGCCGGGCGTCCGGGAACGCCCCACGGAGAGGCGGGTGCGAGAAGCTGCCGCGCTGGATGGGGTGAGCACGCTGGTGGTCGCCTGCCCGAAGGATATGGCCATGTTCCAGGACGCGGTGAAGACGGCTGGACGTGAGGGGAAGCTCGTCGTGCGCGACCTGGCTCAACTCGTGGTGGAGGCGGTGCAGCCGGGCAGCCTGTACGAGGTCAAGCCGGCGCGCGTCGAGTTGCTCAAGGCGGCATGATCGCCGCTGCCAGGAGAGCGCCATGCGTGAAGGGACTGTGACGAGGGGAAAGCTCTGACCCCGGAGGTGGAGCATGATGGGAGATCGCTCCGGACGCCGCATTGGCGTCTACGTCTGTCACTGTGGGACCAACATCGCCGGGACGATCGATGTCAAGGCCGTAGCAGCCTATGCGTCTCGATTGCCGGGGGTTGTCGTCGCGCGGGAGTACAAATACATGTGCTCCGACCCTGGGCAAGAGCTGATCCGAAGGGACATCGCGGAGCACCAGCTAGACCGGGTCATCGTAGCGTCGTGTTCACCGCTGCTCCACGAGCATACGTTCCGAACTGCGGTCGAGGCGGGTGGGCTGAACCCATATTTTGCCCATATGGTGAACATTCGAGAACATGCATCGTGGGTCCACGAAGACCATGCTGCGGCTACGACGAAGGCCCAGGATCTGATCCGCGCGGCCGTGCAGCGGGTGGCCTATCATCGCGCCCTGGAAAAGAAGTGGACGCCGATCAGGCCGGACGTGCTGGTGGTGGGCGGGGGGATCGCCGGCATTCATGCAGCGCTGACGCTGGCGAACGCTGGCAAGCATGTCTACCTGGTGGAACGGGAGCCGACCATCGGCGGACATATGGCCAGGTTCGATAAGACTTTCCCCACACTGGATTGCGCCGCGTGCATTCTGACACCCAAAATGACCGCAGTGAAGGCCCATCCCAACATCACCCTGTGGACATACTCCGAGGTCATTGCGGTAGAGGGATTCGTGGGCAACTACCAGGTGACGGTGAAGCGCAAGCCGCGCTACGTGGAAGAGGATCTGTGCGTTGGTTGCTACCAGTGCATCGAGGCATGTGTCTACAAGGACGCTCGTTTCCCCAACGAATTCGAACTGGGACTGAACCGACGCAAGCCAATCTATATCCCCTTTCCGCAGGCTGTTCCACTGGTAGCTGTCGTTGACCCGGAGACTTGCATCATGTTCAAATCGGGCCGCTGTAAGCAGACCTGTCTGGAGGCTTGTGAGCGCGGGGCGATCAACTTCCGGCAAGAGGAGCGCATCGAGCAGATCGAGGTGGGCACCGTGATCCTGGCGACCGGCTTCCAGACTTTCGATCCCAGTGGCATTCCGTACTATGGGTATGGCCGTTACCCCAATGTGTACACCAGCCTGGAGGTAGAGCGGCTGCTCAACGCGGCCGGGCCTACCGGCGGCCAGGTGATCCTGCGCAACGGCGAGCGCCCTCAGCGCGTGGGCATCGTCCATTGCGTTGGCTCGCGCGATGAGAATACGAACCGCTGGTGTTCGCGCGTCTGTTGTATGTATTCTCTCAAGCTGGCGCATCTGATCAGGGAGCGGACGGGCGCGGAGGTATACAATTTCTACATTGACATCCGCTCGCCGGGGAAGGCCTTCGAGGAGTTCTATAATCGCGTCGCCTCAGAGGGAGTGCACTTCATTCGCGGCAAAGTGGCTGACATCTACCCCGAGGATCCCGCCAGCCAGGATGGGCGTCTGATCTTGCAAGCAGAGGACACGCTGCTGGGGATGGTGCGCAAGATCCCCGTGGATATGGTGGTGTTGGCGGTCGGCCTGGAACCCCAACCCGATGCTGACGATGTGCGGCGACTCTTCAATATCTCCTGCTCCTCTGAGGGATGGTTCCTGGAGCGGCATCCCAAGCTGGCTCCGGTGAGCACCCCGACCGAGGGCATCTTTGTGGCGGGGGCGTGCCAGGGGCCTAAAGACATCCCGGATACGGTGGCGCAGGCGGGAGCCGCCGCCGCCGAAGCGCTGGCGCTCATCGATGCAGGATCGATCGAGCTGGAGCCTAACACGGCGTTCGTCCTTCAGGAGAGGTGCTCTGGCTGCAGGATGTGTATCTCCGTATGCCCTTATAACGCGATCGCGTTCGATCAAGAGAGGGGAAAGGTTACCATCACGGAAGCGTTGTGCAAAGGGTGCGGCACGTGCGCGGCAACGTGTCCAGCGGGGGCGATCCAGCAGAATTTGTTCGAAGAGGCGGAGATCTTCGCGGAGATCGAAGGGCTTCTGGCGATGGCTACGGCTTGACCTCTCAGGGGGCGCTACGCTGGCGAGCGTTCCGTGATCGAGCGCAACGGCGAGCCTATCGCCGCGATCATCTCGCAGGCCGATGATGCTCAGATTGGGTCCTGGCCGAAGCGATGGCTTGCGAGTTCTGGACGGCTGGCGAAAGGCTATCTCGCGCCGTAGCCAGCGAGCTCCCGTGGGTGCGCTGGCTGGGCGACCGCGTCTAGCATCCCCTGCACCCACTGCACCACTTCCCCGGGCCGAAATCCGTCCGCCCTGGCGATCTTCACTTCTCCCCGCAGCGTTTCCAGCGTGTTCATCTCATCTTGCGCCGAGACGACGACGATGGGCAGGTGTTGGCCCACCGGCGTCGCGCGCACGCGCTCGATCACTTCGAAGCCGCTCATGTCGGGCAGCATAAGGTCGAGGAGGAGCAGGTCGGGGCGTCGGTAGCGCAGCAATTCCAGCCCCTCCTGGCCGCTGTAGGCGCTGATAACCTGGTAACGCCGGATCGGGTTGTCGAGGAGACGCCCCATCAACCGCACGAAGTCGCGGTCGTCATCGACGACGAGGATGTGATCGATCTCCTCGCCGAACTGGCGCAGCACATCCCACAGGCCCTGGCGCGAGACCGGCTTGATCAGGTAGCCGTCCACAGCCAGCCGTTGGCGCATCGGCTCCTCGCCGGGGAGGGGACAGGACATGAACCAGGCGCCGGGCACCCCCCAGGCGTGGCCCAGTCGATCGAGGGGCATGGGCGGCGTCACACTGGCAGCGTCAAGGATGACAGCTTGCGGCGTCAGTTGGCGCGCCAGGCGCTGCCCCTGCTCCAGATCGCGCGCGACGACGGTGCGGCAGCCGCGCAGATAGCGCGCCAGCAGGGCGCCCGCCGCCGGACTGGGGGTGACGACAAGGAGCGCCCGATCGGCGGTATTGACCTCCGAGACACGCGCCGCGCTGGCCAGGTCGCCGCTAACCGCCGACGCGCGCGCCTGCAGGGGTAAGCTGAAGGAGAAGGTGCTTCCCTGGCCGACGATGCTCTCGACCCAGATGCGGCCGCCGTGCAGTTCAACGAAGCGCTTGCTGATGGCCAGCCCCAGGCCGGCTCCCTCGTGGCGTCGGCGCGTCGTTGCATCGATCTGCCGAAACTCCTCGAAGAGGCGCGGCAGGTCGTCGGCTGCGATCCCTACGCCGGTGTCGGCCACCGCGAACACGATCGCGTCCCCCTGGCGGTGCACGCTCACCGTGACGCCCCCGCGCTCGGTGAAGCGGGCAGCATTGTTCAGCAGGTTGAAGAGCACCTGGCGGATGCGCGTGGGATCGACCCACAGCCGCGGCAGGTCTGGTTCGCACTCCAGGCGCAAGGTCAGGCCGCGCGCCTCGACCAGGCTGCGCGCGGTGTTGACAGCCTCCTGCGCCAGCGTGGCCGGGTCGACCTCCTCCGGCAACAGGCCCATCTGCGCCGCTTCGATGCGCGCCAGGTCGAGGACGTCGTTGACCAGCGTCTGCAGGTGGCGCGCGTTGCGATAGACGATGCTCAGATCGCGTTGATAGGCAGCGGGCAAGGGACAGCCGTAATATTCGGGCGAGTGCGCCATCAGTTCGGTGAAGCCAACGATGAGGTTGAGCGGGGTGCGCAGCTCGTGGCTGATCGTCTGCGCGAACTGCTGCTTGAGGCGGCGCGCCTCCTCGGCCTGGTCGCGCGCCAGTCCCAACATGTAGTTGGCGCGCTCGAGGCGGTAGGTGGCCTCGTCGAGGGCTTTGAGCGCCCGGCGCAGTTCAGCCTGCCGCGCGCGCGCTGCCAGCTCGTTGTGCTGCGCCTGCTGGTAGCCGCTCCAAACCCAGGCCAGCGCGGTGAACAGGTTGCGCGCCGATAGCCAGCACGCCAGCGCGGTCAGGGTGACGACAACGCTGGGAGCCCAGACGCCAGCCACGGAGGAAAGGGGCAGCGCCAGGCCAGTCGTGCTCACGATGAGGATCAAGGCGACGGCGACCAGGGCGACGGCGAAGACGGCCAGCGGTCCGAACAGGACGCTGGCGAAGATGACAGGGATGACGAACAGCGAGGCCAGCTCGGACGAGCCGAAGGCCCACAAGGCGCCTGCTGCCCCGCCCAAGGTGCCGACGATGACCGTCCCGGCGGCCAGGTTGGGGCGCCGCTGCCTGAGCGCGTAGCCGGCGGCCGATCCGATCGCAAGGCTGAGGCTGCCCAACCAGGAGGCGAGGGGCGCGGCCGCGCCGGTGACCGGCCAGATCACGAAAGCCAGCCACAAGTAGCCCACTCCTGCCGTCGTCCAGGCGATCAGGCGCAACGACTCGGTTTGCAGGTGAGTCAGATTGGTGCGCAGGTCGACGTCTTCGCGGCGATTGTCCATAGCCTCCCCCGTCGATGCAGTTGGGTTATCGAGAGTATGGCATCGCCAGAGGATCTGCGCAAGGCGAGGGGCTGTGCGACGCGGAGGATCGCCACCGTATTCGCGGAGAGCTACTGCGCACGCCGGGTGGGAGGGCTGCGCTCGTTCGAGGTTACTTTGTACCTTGCGGCGATGGGGCAGGGAGCGCCACCGTGAACGTCCCCGTCACGACCAGCTCTTGCACCGGATGCTGCTTGTTGAAGCCCCCCGCGCAGTTGCATCCTCCGCTCG
>Ga0068707_1001678_pt1 | contig 15509 bp, 16 predicted proteins | sample YNPNPMetaG_FD_66600 | JGI IMG/M metagenome (GOLD analysis project Ga0068707, IMG submission 66600) | Anoxygenic and chlorotrophic microbial mat microbial communities from Yellowstone National Park, USA - YNP NP MetaG | ecosystem: Environmental > Aquatic > Thermal springs > Hot (42-90C) >...
GCAGGCCTCGTCGTAGCAGGCCTTGTAGGATTCCTTCTTTTCCTGTAGCAGCCTTTCCTTCAACTGGGAGCGCGGCACAACTTGATAGCCCCGCTCGGCAAGCAACGTACCCAGGTAGTTGCTCAGCCTCTCGAGCGTTTTTTGCGAAAGCCCCGCCCCCTGGTCTTCGATGTCGAACACCGCCACGATGGGCTTTTCCTGAGCCCGTAAAAGCGCGGGAAAAAGCAACATCCCCAAAACAACCGTCACGATGCGTGTCATTTTCTAACCTCCGATTTTCCGAAATAACACCGTAAAACAACGCCCCGGTCAAGCAAGCGGGCCTGGTGCTCCCTTATGAAAATTTTTCTACCTTCCGGCCCGATTTTCGTTCTATCCTCTTGCTCCGGAATTTCGAGCGGAGGTGAAACATGAAAACCCGATTCAATTATCCCACCCGCATTCTCTTCGGTGAAGGAGTTCTAGGCGATCTACCGCCTTATCTGGAATCGCTCGCAGTAAAGCGCCCGCTTCTGGTCACCGACCGCGGCCTGATGAAGACAGACATACCAGAAAAAGTGGTCTCCCTGCTGCGTTCCGCCGGCTTAGAAACCCGCATTTTCAACGCCATCGACCCCAACCCCACCGCCGAGCAGGTGGAACAGGGAGCGGCTGCCTTTCGCGAGCACAATGCCGACGGCATCGTGGCCCTGGGAGGCGGCAGCCCCCTGGACGCGGCCAAGGCCATCCAGCTGCGCATAAACCACCACTTGCCCTTAGAGGAATACGACGATCTCAAAGGAGGAGACACCAAGATCCTGGGAGAGCTTCCCCCTCTGGTGGCCATTCCCACCACCGCCGGCACCGGCTCGGAAGTATCGCGTTCGGCGGTTATCACCATCGGTGCGGTGGGTCGCAAGGTGGTCATTTTCTCTCCGCGGCTGATGCCGGCGGTGGCAGTTTGCGACCCCGAGCTTACCTACGGCCTTCCTGCGCGGCTTACCGCCGAGACCGGGCTGGATGCCCTGAGCCACAATCTGGAAGCCTACCTGGCCACCGGCTACCATCCCATGGCCGACGGCATCGCCCTTCGGGCCACGGCCATGATTTTCGAAAATCTTCCCCGAGCGGTGGCCAACGGCCGCGATGTCGAAGCCCGGCGGGAAATGCTCATGGCCTCGACTATGGGTGCGGTAGCCTTCCAGAAGGGCCTGGGCGTCGCTCATTCCCTGGCCCATGCGCTGGGTGCCATCTGCGGTATAAGCCACGGCCTGGCCAACGCCATACTGCTTCCGACGGTGGTAGAGTTCAATGCCGAGAGCGTCCCGAACAGGGTGGAAGACCTGGCTCGGGCCGCCCACTGCCAGCCGGCCAACGATTCTACCCTGGCCGAGACCATCAGAAAAATCGCCGCCGGGGCCGGGTTACCCCTAAAGCTTTCCCAGGCGGGAGTCGAAGAAAAACAGCTAGCGCCGGTGGTGGAAAAGGCGTTGCAGGACGGCTGCCACCAATCCAATCCCAGGCCCTGTGATGCCGCGGCCATGGAAAAACTGCTGCGCGAGGTATGGTGACCCACCATGGCACGCATAAAAGCCATAACCTTCGACCTTTGGGACACCCTGCTTGTCGACGACTCGGATGAACCCGAACGCCAGCGGCTGGGCCTTCCGCCCAAAAGGGTGGCCCGGCGCCAAGCCCTGCATCAGGCGCTTTGCGCCCAGCAGGACATTTCCCTGGAGCGGGTGGAGACCGCCTGCGACGCGGTGGAAGCCGCTTTTGACAAAGTCTGGAAAGAGATGCACGTGACCTGGACGGTAAAGGAACGGCTGGAGCTGATACTGCGGGCACTTAGGCGCGCGCTTCCCGAGCGGGAGGTGGAAGAGCTGGCGCTTCTTTACCAGCGTATGGAGCTTCAGGTGCGGCCGCAATTTCACCCCCAGGTCAGGCCGGTGGTGGAGGAGCTCTCGCGCCGTTACCGGCTGGGGATAATCTCCGACACTGTCTTTACCCCAGGCTGGGCGCTTCGGGAGCTTCTGGCAGACGCCGGGCTGAAAGACTATTTCCAGGTGCTCGTCTTTTCCGACGAGCTGGGCATGGCCAAACCGGCACCCGAGGTTTTCCATAGGGCGGCGGAACTTCTGGGAGCGACGGCCGCCGAAATGGTTCACGTCGGCGACCGGGAGCTGAACGACATTCAAGGACCCAAGTCTCTGGGGTGGCGCACCGTGTTGATAACCGCCATAAAAGACCGGGGAAGCTCCTACACCCAGGCCGACGCCGTTTGCCGCAATCTGGCCGATCTGCCGGCCATCATCGAACAACTGGAGGGATGAACCAGAGATGGAACTAGCGTTTCTGATAGTTGATGGTTATCCACCCGACGCCCGGCAGCACTTCGACGCCTGTAGTTGCGACCAGGCCTGGCAGCAGTACGCCCGCATGCTAAAGAGCCACCTCCCGGAGGCCAGGTTCGACGTGCTGTTTCCTTCCGATCCCGACGCCTGCCTTCCCCAGGGTGCCGCACTTTCCAGCTACCGCGGGGTTCTTTGGACGGGCTGCAACCTGACCATCTACGAAGATGACCCGCGGGTAAGGCGCATGATCGAGCTCCAGAAAGAGATTTATCGGGCGGGGGTGCCGGCCTATGGAAGCTGCTGGGGCCTGCAGATAGCCGCGGTGGCCGCCGGGGGCGAGGTAGCCAAAAACCCAAAGGGGCGCGAGATGGGCCTGGCGCGAAAGATCATGCTCACCGAAGAAGGTCGCCACCATCCCTTTCACCGGGGAAAGCCGCAGGTCTTCGACGCCTTCATTTCCCACTACGACGAGGTGACCCGATTGCCCTCTGGCGCCAAGTGGCTGGCCACCAACGATTTCACCCGGGTCCAGGCGGCAGCGATAACCCATGAAAAAGGCACCTTCTGGGCGGTGCAGTACCATCCGGAATACGATCTTCACGACATGGCCCGGCTGATCTACGCCCGCACCGACCGGCTGGTAAAAGAAGGTTTCTTCCAGAGCTCGACTGAATTGCAAGACTACGTGGACAAACTGGAGCAGCTCCACCGGGAACCGTCCCGCAAAGATTTGCGCTGGCAGCTGGGCATCGACGACGACGTCATCGATGCGAAGCGTCGCCAGATTGAATTCCACAACTGGCTTTTTGAACTGGTCCTGGCCCGGAGGGCTTAGCCCGTGCCCCCGGCGCCCCTGAAATCCTGGCGTCGGCTGCAGATTAGCATCTTTGTTGCCACCTGGACGGCATATGCCGGGCTTTACTTCTGCCGGATGAACTTTTACGTGGTCAAGGCCTCGCTGGAGCGGGAGCTGGGCTTTAGCGCCATCGAGCTGGGTCATCTGGGTACGGCCTACCTGGCCGCTTATATGTTAGGACAGTTCGGTGCAGCGCTTTTCGGCCGCTGGCTGGGACCCAAGAAACTTTTGCTAGCCGGCACCGGTATTTCGCTAGGGGTGAATTTCCTCCTCGGCTTTTCCCATGTCTGGTTGAGCTTTCTAGTGCTGGTGGCGCTCAACGGCCTGGCCCAGGGCACCGGCTGGCCGGGCTGCATCGGATCGCTCGGCTGGTGGTTTGAGCGGCGCCAGCGGGGAACGGTGCTGGGGATATGGGCCACCTGCTATCAACTGGGGCCTTTTCTGGCCAGCAACTTCGCCGGACTGATGCTCGGACGGGCAGGTTTTCGCTGGGCTTTCTGGGCAGCGGCGCTGGTGTTGCTGGCGGTCTGGGCACTGGTCCTGTGGCTGCATCCCAACACTCCGCAGGACTGCGGTTATAAGGTTGAGCAAGACATAAAAGAGTCAACGGCGGGGTCGGCCGAGCCCGCGGAGGGCTGGTCGGGTGCTGTAGTCGTCACCGTGCTGATGATGGGTGGAATCTACTTCTGCATAAAGTTTTCCCGCTATCTGCTATTTTCCTGGTCGGCTTATTTTCTGGAAAAAAATTTCGGGCTGAGCGGGGAAAAGGCCGCCTATACCTCAACCGTTTTTTATGCCGCGGGGTTTGCCGGGACGCTGCTTTCGGGCTGGATAACCGATCGTTTCTTCGCCGGCAGGAGGGCCATGGTAGCGTTGGTCATGATGCTGGGCATGTGCCTGTGCTTTTTGGCCATGGCCGTGGGCGGAGGAGATCTTTCCTGGTTCGTCTTCTGGTTGGGAGCGGCGGGCTTCATGCTCTATGGCCCAGATGCGCTTCTTTCGGGCGTGGGCGCCATCGACGTGGCCCGGCAAAAAAAAGCCCTGGCCGCCGCCGGCATAATAAACGGCATGGGCTCGGCGGGCCCGCTTTTTCAGGAAGAAGCGGTGGGCTTGCTTTACCAGCACAGCGGCCGTATCGAGTCGGTGCTCTGGCTGCTTCTGGCGGTGGCGGCGCTGAGTACCCTACTGATGGCAATCCTGTGGCTGGGTAGCCGCCGCCGACCAGAGGGGTTTTAGCTGGGCGATTGCCATTTTTCTCGTTCTGGGCTATGGCCGATGGGTATGCGCAGTTTCATAGCCATTCGTTTTTCGCCCGAGGTCGACCGGGAATTGCTGCGGATCAAAGAGCGGCTACGCCAGGCCGACAAACTCCGCGGTATCAAATGGGTCGAATCCGGAAACATTCATCTTACCCTGCAGTTTTTGGGCGAGGTGGAGGAAAAGCTGCTGCCTCAAATAGCTTCCGGCCTGCGCAAGGTGCTGGAAGATTTTCCGGCCTTCGAGGCTGAGCTGACGGGGCTAGGCGCTTTCCCCGACATGTCGCGGCCGCGGGTAATCTGGGCGGGAATAGCGCAGGGAGCGCGCCAGCTGGAAGAACTTGCTGCGCGGGTGCAGCAGGCCAACCGCTCCCTGGGCTTTATGCCCGAGGACCGGCCCTTTAGGGCCCATGTCACCCTGGGCCGGGTAAAGGGCCGCTGCGACGTCCGGGCGCTTTCCGAGGCCATGCGCCAGGCGGGCAAGGAAATAATAGGAAAATGTCTGATGGGTGTGGTAGAAGTGGTGGCCAGCCGGTTGAGCCCGCAGGGCCCCAGTTACCGGACGCTTGACGCGGTGGCGCTCCGGGGCTACCTTGCGCAAAACCTCATCCGGCCCTGGGAGGTAAAATGAGCGAGAGTCAGGAAAAAACCAAGTCGCTGGAGCTGGCCATCAGCTCCATCGAAAAGCAGTTCGGCAAGGGAAGCATCATGCGCCTAAAAGACCAGCCGGCTCAGGCGGCGGAAATTCCGGTGATTCCCACCGGCGCGCTTTCTCTGGACGCCGCCCTGGGCATCGGCGGCGTGCCCCGCGGTCGGGTGGTGGAAATATTCGGCCCCGAATCCTCGGGTAAAACCACCCTGGCCCTGCACATCATAGCCCAGGCCAATCGCCTGGGTGGGGTAGCCGCCTTCATCGACGCCGAACACGCCCTGGACGTCCAGTACGCCCGCCGCCTGGGGGTAAATACCGATGAACTTCTGGTCTCCCAACCTGACACCGGAGAACAGGCGCTGGAGATAGCCGACATGCTGGTGCGTTCGGGCAGCCTGGACGTACTGGTAATTGACTCGGTGGCCGCCCTGGTGCCGCGGGCGGAAATAGAGGGCGAGATGGGCGATAGCCACGTGGGCTTGCAGGCCCGGTTGATGTCCCAGGCGCTACGCAAGCTCACCGGCTCCATTTCCCGTAGCCGCACCTGTGTCATCTTCATCAACCAGATCCGCATGAAGATCGGGGTGATGTTCGGCAACCCGGAGACCACCTCGGGCGGCAACGCGCTCAAATTCTACGCCAGTGTGCGGTTGGATATCCGCCGCATCGGCGCCATCAAGAAGGGCAACAACGTGGTGGGCAACCGGGTTCGGGTCAAGGTGGTAAAGAACAAGCTGGCCCCGCCCTTCAAAGAATGCGAGTTCGACCTGCTCTTCGATCAGGGCATCGACCGGCCGGCCGACCTGGTAGATCTGGCTGCCGGGCTGGAAATAATCGAAAAAAGCGGCTCCTGGTATTCATTCGAGGGCCAGCGGCTGGGCCAGGGGCGGGACAACACCAGGGACCTACTGGCCCAGGACGCAAAACTTGCCGAAAAGTTGGAAAAGAAACTGCGCGAGAAGCTGGCCCTGCCGCCTCCGCCCCAGGCTTCCCCTCCTTCGGAAACCAAGGAAAAAGCCCGTTCCGAGGGCCGCAAGACCGAACAGCGTGTTTGAGGAACGTTTATCAAAAGAAATGATTCTTCTGAATGTCGCTGGCGGGCGGATTTACCGCACCAGATAGTCGAACAAGCGGGCGAGGAGCGGTAAAAGATCTCTTCTTTCATCCAGCCAGCGAAGGGCGATCAGAACCACCGCGTCATTGTTCGGAATCTTCAAAAGTGTTCTCGAAATGCAACAGTTCCTTCACCTGTTCGAAGTTATATCCCCGGGCCAGTAAAAACCGCTGGGCCCTTGCAACCAGCCGTCGGTCTCCTCCACTAAAAACCTCCGGGCTGAATTTTTTGGCCAGTAGCCGCCGGGCGCGCCCCAGCAGCCCTTCCTCTCCGTAAGCCCCGGCGAGCGCTTCTTCGGCCTGCTCGCGGGAAATTCCCCGCCGCCCCAATTCGAAGATTATCCGCCGCGGGCCGTATCCCCGCCCCTCACCGAGGATGCGGGCCAGCTCCCGGGCAAACCGCTGGTCGTCCACCAGGCCACAACCCTCCAGGCGCTGGAGCGTTTGCTCTATTGCCTCGTCGGCGAAACCAACTTGTTCAAGCCGCCTGCGAATTTCCGCGTTGGAGCGAGCCCGTCGTTCTAGAAGGCGCAGGGCTTTTTCATAAGCCGCTTCTCGCCTGGAATTTTTGCCTTCTTCCGGCAAGCATCCCCTCGGCCTGCGCAACTAAAAACGCTCTATGGGAATATCCCCGCCATCCGCAGCAGGAGGAGTGTTCTGGCCGCCGCCTTGGCCGCCGCCACTTGGGCCCGGGCCTGCTTTGCTCGAACCCGCCTGTTCGAACTGATCCCAGCGGGAATCGGAGGTGCCTGCCACGCCCGATACGCGCAGGGCGAAGTCGTCGGGGTTGGAGCACTGGCGTAAAGCCTCTTCGTAGGTTATCAGCCCCTGTTTGAAGAGCACCATCAGCGCTTGGTCGAAGGTCTGCATGCCGTAGGCGATATGCCCCTGGGCCATGGCATCGGGTATTTCCTTGGTGCGGTCTTTGTCTTCGATGAGCTCGCGCACGCGCGGAGTGCAGATTAGTATCTCCAGCGCCGCCACCCGACCCTTGCCGTCGGCACGGGGCATGAGCCGCTGGCTTATCACCGCCCGCAGCACCGCGCCCAGCTGCATGCGGATCTGCTTCTGTTGGTAAGGCGGGAAGACGGCGATGATGCGGTTGATGGTCTCGGCCGCGTCCAAAGTGTGCAGGGTGCTCATCACCAGGTGTCCGGTCTCGGCCGCCAGCAGCGCCGTCTCGATGGTTTCCAGGTCGCGCATTTCGCCCACCAGGATTACGTCCGGGTCCTGGCGCAGGGCGCTTTTCAGCGCCTGGCTGAAGCTTACCGTATCCACCCCCACCTCGCGCTGGTTGATGATGCTGCGCTTGTCGCGGATGAGAAATTCGATGGGGTCCTCGATGGTGATGATATGGCAGGTCTGGTGGGTGTTGATGTGATCGATCATCGCCGCCAGGGTGGTGGATTTACCAGAGCCGGTGGTGCCGGTTACCAGAATGAGCCCGCGCTCCTCCAGGGCAATCTTTTCCAGCACCTTGGGCAGCAGTAGCTCCTCTATGGTAAAGATCTTGAAGGGAATGACCCGGAATACGATGCCGATGGTGCCGCGCTGCTGGAAAACGTTGACGCGAAAGCGTCCCAGCCCGGGCACGCCGTAGGCCAAATCGAGTTCGTTGTACTGCTTGAAGCGTTCCTTCTGATAGTTGTTCATGATACCGAAGGCCATGCGGCCTATTTCCTCGGGAGCCAGCCGGCGGGCGTCCTTCAGGGGCACCAGCTTGCCGTCTATGCGAAGCATGGGCGGCAGCCCGGCCTTCAAGTGAATATCAGACGCCCCGGCACCCATGGCTACTTTCAGGATGTCGTTCAGTTCCATGATTCCTCCGCTTTTTGAAGCAGCAGGAAAGATATCATCAACCACCGGGCCGGTTCAAGTTAGAACCGGATCCCGGCGAGCCGGCTTCCCCTGCCACTTGTGGGCTGGGATGTTCCGGCAGCTGTTCCAGGGCCTGGCGCATCTGCGCCCGTACATCAAGAAGCTGCTGCAGTTCCTCCAGCTCCCCTTCATCTATGGTCTCGCTCTCGATCTGGCGCTTCAACTCGTCCAGACCCATTTGCCGCTTAGCGTCTTCCAGCGAATGGCGCAGGCGAGCCAGGGTTTTTCCCACGGAACGCGCCACCTGAGGCAACTGCTTAGGACCAAGTATGATTAGCGCCAGGGCCACTATGACAATCAGCTCCCAGGTGCCGATGTTGAACATGCCACCTCTCCGCGGAGCGGGCCGGCGGGCGGGAATTATTTGTTTTCTTCTTCCCGGCTCTGGACCTTCTCCGCCGGCTGTTTGTCAGACTGCAAGCCGGCCGAACCGGGAAGCTGCTCAATACGCCGTGATTCGCCCTCAATCTCCTTGGCTTCGCCTTTGAAGGCCTGACGGAAATTGCGTATGGCTCTACCCATGGCATCGCCCAGCTGGGGCAACCTGCCGGCGCCGAAAATCACCACCACGATCAGAAGGATTATCAGCAGCTCCCAGATGCCTAGCGTGGCCAGTTGGTATCTCATGCTTCCTCCGTTTAGGCTCAGGGAGCCACCAGAAAGCGCAGGTCGCCGTCGCCCTCGGCCAGGTTGAGGCCGAAGACCACATAGCGGCTCCCGCCCTCCGGCGGGGGAATTTCCTGCCAGGTCTCGGGCGGGTCGATATCGGCGTTTAGACCGGACTGAGCCAGCTTGGCCAGGGTGTTGCCGCAGATTATGTTGCAAAATTCCTTTACCGCGTCCTCCACTACCTGCTCGGATTCGCGGGTGGCGTCTTCGCGTAATATCGCGCTAGCAATGGCCACGGCCACGTCGCTGGAGGGACTTAGAAGAAAGCGCACCTGTGGCTCAAGTTTGAATGGAACACACACGGTAAAATGATAGGCCGCCTGCGGCCGGCCGTCCGAAACCAGTTCTCCGCCAGAAATCTTGGTGCGGATCCCAACCACCCGTTCGAACATTTTGCGGGTCAAATCCACGGCCACGGCTAGCAACTCCCGGTGGGGCACGCTTTCCGGAACCGCCACCCGCTCAATCTCGTAAACCGCCTGTTCCTCCCTAAAAATAGCCAGTTCGCGTTCCAAAATATCCTCGGTGATGTGACCCAGCTCCAGTAGCGCCTCGCCCAGGTAAAGGTGGTTATTCTTCTGGTAGGTGAGGATCTCATCGGCCTGCTGGCGGGTTAGAAAGCCCATCTCCACGGCCAGATCGGCAAACTGTTTATCGGTAGAACGCTGGCGTTGGTTGACCTGCTCCACCTGCTGTTCGGTAAGATAGCCTTTTTGCACGGCCAGCACGCCGAACTTGGGATTGCGGTAATTCTGCAGTTCCAGGGCTTCGATGAGCTGCCCACGGGTTATCACCCAGCGATCGATGAGAAACTCGCCGAAAAACTGTATGCCCATAGCCGCTCACTCCTCACTAAACACGCTCTGCAAAATAGCCTTCAGTTTCTCCGGTTCGAACGGTTTGGAAACAACATTACGAGCCCCAAGGCGTAGGGCTTCTTCCACCTTCTGCGCGGCCCCGCCAACCGAGGAGACCACCACCACCCGGGCCTGGCTGTCCATGCGCATCAGGGTGCGCAAAGCCTGAATACCGTCCATCATGGGCATGACGATATCCATGAGCACCAAGTCCGGTTTGAGGATTTTGTAAAGCTTGATGGCTTCGGCCCCGTTCTGGGCGTGGCCCACCACCTCATAACCGCCGATTTCCTGCAGCATTTTCTGCAGCTGACGGTAAATCGCCACACTGTCGTCCACAACCAGGATTTTTTTCATTGCGCTCTCCTCCCCCTGGTGTAGTTTACCTTATCGCAGCACATGAAAGCATGATACGGCTCAGTTGCTGCTTTCGTCAAGCAAATTGCCCTTCGGTTCTCTAACCAACAATAAGTAGCTTGATCGCCGGTCGGATGGTGTATACTACCCCTGTCATGGCAGCTCTGCCTTCCGGAAAAGCCAAGCTGCGAAAGATCCTGCTTCTGCAGCCTTCTTACATCGGCGACGTGGTCTTTGCCTCCCCACTGGTAAAGGCCATCAAGCGGCGCTATCCCGACTCGCGGATTTCACTGCTGGTGGACGCGCGTAGCCGGGAAGTGGCCCGTTACATTCCCGGTGTAGACGAGATTCTTTCCTTCGATCGGCAGCGGGCCGACCGTGGTCTAACCGGGCTGCTGCAGACGGCCGGGCGCATCCGCCGGGGTGGCTACGATCTGCTGCTGGCCCCGCATCGCGCCGCCAGAACCTCGCTGCTGGCGCTTTTTTCTGGAGTGCCGCTACGGGTGGGCTACGGTGGCGTGCTGGGCCGACTGGCCTATCACCTCAGGGCGCAGCGCCAGAAGGACGAACCCTGCGAGCTTGCCCAGGACGCCGGCCTGCTGAAGCTACTGGGCATAGAGCTCGATGACACCCGCTTGAGCCTGCACCGACCCCGGGGCCTGGATGCCTATCTGGAAAGCTTCTTTTACACCAACGGCCTGAAGCAGAGCGACCGGCTGGCGGCTCTGTGCCCGGGGGCCATCATAGAAAGCAAGCGGTGGCCGGCGGTTTATTTTGCTTCGCTGGCCGAAATGCTCAAGCTGCGCGGGCTAAAGCCGGTGCTTTTCGGCGGGCCGGCCGAAAGCCGGCTGGCGTTGGAGATCATGGGCGCCTGCCGGGAAAAAATCTACTCCTGCATCGGCAACCGGCTGGAAGAAGCGGCGGCACTGCTCGGCCGGTGCGAGGTGTGCGTGGGAGGGGACTCCGGCCTTACCCACATGGCCCGGGCGCTCGGGCTGCCCACGGTAATTATCTTCGGTCCCACCGACCCTCGTGCCCACCGCTTCGAGGAACACACCCGGGTGCTGACAGCTTCGCTGCCCTGCCGGCCGTGCAGCCGCAAGGGCGGGCCGAAGCGCTGTCCCTACGGGCATCACGACTGCATGCGCTTGGTAAGCCCGGAACAGGTAATAAAGGCGGTGCGCCAGCTGGTAAACCTCAAGACTCCCCCGCCCCCGGCCGAGCCCGTCGGCCAGCCTGGGAAATAAAAACCATGCGCCGCTTGCGTGGTTGGGATCGCTCCCTGCTGGCGGGCGCCGCCCGGCGGATGTTCGCCACTCGCACTGCCACACCCCTGCCTCCCGCCGCGTGCCAAAGCATCCTGCTGGTGCGAGTGGACGAACGCCTGGGCAATCTTATTTGCCTGCAGCAACTGATAGACGCGTTGCGCGCCGCCCGGCCTCGGGCCGAGCTGGCCTTGCTGGCCGCCTGGAAAATGCGCCGGGTAGCCCGTTGCCTTCAAGGGCTAGATCGGCTGCACCTTATCGACAAGCGCTGGCCTCTTACCCATCCGGTTCGTTGGTGGCGCGCCATAGAAGAAATACGCCACCAGGGTTACCAGCTGACCGTCGATGCCAGCGCTTGGCACGAGTTTTCTTTCACCCACGCTGCCCTGGCCTGGTGGTCGGGCGCCCCTCACCGCATCGGCTACCGCCGCCCCAACTCTTTGAGCGGTTTTCACGACATACTGGTCGACCCCGGGCCGGAGACAGAATACGAAGGGCGACAGCGCCAACGTCTTCTCGATCCTCTGGGAATCTTCACCGAACCGCCGCCCCCGCGCACTGCGCTGGGGTTGGAACAGAAGGAATACCAAACCCGTTGGCTGGAGCGTCATCTGCCCCACCACCCTTGGGTGGGCATCTGGCCCGGGGGGCGCAAGCGCGAGCGCCGCAATCCTCCAGAACTGTTCGCGCGCTTGGCCGGTGAGCTTAGCGTAAGCCACGACGCTTCTTTCCTGGTGCTTTGGGGGCGCGGGGAAAGGCCGCTTGCCGAAAAACTGGCGCAGTACATCGGGCCGTCCGCCTGCCCTGCGCCACCGACCGATTTAGAACAGCTGGCCGGGCTGCTGCGCTCGCTGGAGCTGTTCATCACTAACGACACCGGCCCCATGCATCTTGCGGTGGCCGTCGGCACGCCCACCCTGACCCTCTTCGCCTCGGGTGAGCCCAGCCGCTGGGGGCACCCCGGGAACAAGGTGCGCAATCTGTATTACAACGGTCCCCAGTCTTTGCCGCTGGCGTTGCAGGCCGCCCGGGAACTTCTCGGTTAGAAGATTTCTATCTTTTCACCCTTTTGCGAAATCTGGCGAGTAACCAGCCCCTGCAGCATCCTGCCGAAATACTTCAAATACATAGGATCGAACCAGTGGCGCCACTGCCCGCTCATGAGTTCGAAGGCGGCGTCTGCACCCAGCCCGCCCGAAAGCAAGTTATGGTAGGCGTCGGCGATGGCCACCATGCGGGTGCAGGGCGAAAGCTCGAATTGCTTTTCCACCAAAATGGTCTTTCCAGAAAGGTCGGTAATTGGCCGGCCGTAGGGAATGGCCAGTTCGCGCACGGTCAGAATCGCCGAAAGCAACTCAGCCGTCGCACCACCAAAAGAAAGCAGGATCTTGGCCCCGGCCAGCGCAAAATTCTCTCTCGGCTGGTCCGGCGTGCCTGGATCTATCGTTGCCCGCTCCTCTTCCGGTAGCGCCAGACGCCCCACCTCGTGAAACAGTGCGGCGTAGGCCACCTGGCGCATCTGGGTTTTGCTAAACCCCAGCGCGTTGGCGAAGACCACCGAAAGCATGGCGACGGCGGCCGAGTGATGGACCAGGTAATCCTGGCCCCGCACGGCGCTGAGCAAACCCAGGAACTGACTGTTTCCCTCCCGGCAAACGTCAACCAGATCCTGCAGTATAGGATTGGCCCGCAGCGGCGAAAGCCGCGGCCCCTGACCGTGCATACCTCGGGTAAAACTCTGCAGGAAAAAAATGGCCCGGGCGTAGACCACCAAGGCATAGCGTTTGCGGTCCAGTTGAATAGAAGATGGCTCGCCACTGCTCTGCTTGTCTTCGGACGAGCGCAATATTTCCCGCATTTTTTCATAGCGCCGCAATTTCAGGGCCGCCAGCTTGTAGGCCGAAACTCCGCTTTCACCTACCGGCTCGGTGTTGTGAGCACTGAATATGTAGATGAAATTGCGGATTTCTTCGCTGGTTGCCGGCTGTTCCAGAAAAAAGCCGCCCACATTGCAGCGTTCCATTTCCTGGCGCAGGCCGCGCAAGCCTTCCAGAGCCTTGGCCTCCAATTGTAGCTGCTGGCCGTTTAGGTAGTAAGAATTCTCGCTCAGGGTAAGCTCCACCCTCCCCTCGGCCGCCAAAATCTCGTTGACGCAGGTCACCGTCTCCTGAATGGGCCTGTGGAATATGGTATTTTCTGGAGAATAGAGCTTGGCGTTACGCACCAGCATCTGCAGCAATCCCAGCAGGCGCCTTCCGTGCATTTGCAGGCGCTGGGAAGAACTCTCGCCGCCGGCTTTATCTTGCCGCTCCATCCGCAGATTCCTTGAGCAATCGCTGGCGCAGGCTGGCGCAAGCACGCCGGGCGATCTCAGCCATTTCCGCCGGCTTTATGCCCCGCTCCAGCTCAGTCTTCAGAAAGCGATAGGCGGCCAGGGTACCGCTCGCGGCCAGGCCGCTTATCAGGTTCTTTTTCAGGTTTTCTTCGCGTTTTCGGCCCAGCAGGCTGGAGGCATGAAGAATACGCCGCAGCTGCTCGCTCGCCGCGGCATCCGCCACCTGCACCAGGGCGCCAAAGATCTCGGCCTGCTCCCGATCAGGCCGGTCGGCGAAGTCGGGTTTGCCGAGCATCTCCAGTAGCGCCTGCCGGGCCAGCTGCGGGTCGTACTGTGGCAGTACCGAAGCGGCCGCCGCCCGCACCTGAGCGTCGGGATCGTTGAGGGCTTTTTTGAGCTCAATCGCCGCCTCCGGCCGGCCGCTTGCGGCCATGGCGCGCAACGCGTCCAGGCGCAGGGCCATGTTGGGATGTTTGAATACCCTCCCGAGAAGCTGGGGCAGCTGGGCAGGATTGAGCCTTACCAGCAACTGCATGACGTCCCGCACCAAATTGGGTTTGGCGCTTTCCAAAAGCGCCGCCAACTGCTCTTCCTTACCCTTGGCCAGCGACAGGATGGCTTCGCTCACCACCTGTCGTGCCTCGGGTCGGGTGAGCCTTTCCAAAAGCTTTAGCAGGCCTTCGAAAGCGCTTTCACCCAACCACTGAAAATAGCGCATCAGGCGCTTCGCGACCTCTGGGCCAGGGCGTTTTTCCAAAATATCCCCCAGCCTATCTATGGTGGCCGATTCGGCCAGGCGCTTTTTTATCTCCTCCAGCGCCTGTTCGCCCAGCTGCCCCACCTGCGGCCCAGACGGCGCCCGCACCAACGCGGCCAGACCATCAACGAGCCAATCCATACCGGCCAAATCCTCGGCCAACAACAGGACATCGAAGGCCTGTAGCAGAGCTCCCAGCAAGTAGTCGGCAGCCTCGTCGGGCACACCCGAACGCAGCACTTCCAGCCACAGCTCCGCCAGCTTGCGGGGCTGGCGTTCCCTTTCATAATTGGCCAGCTCTTGCTGAAGACAGGTTTTTTCTTCCTCCGAAATCGGTTCGCGCTTGAGCACCAGCCCCTGAGCCTGGGTAGCGCCATCGACCTGCAATTCGAAATCATCCAGAGATAGCCGGGCGTATTTCTGAACATCGTGGGAGGTAGTGCTCAGGCGGCTTACCAGGTACTTTACCAGCTGGTCCACCTCCTGCCGCACTTCTTCCGAGTCGCTCTTTCCCAGGGCAAAACTGTCAATCACAACGTATTCGATGTGCTCGAACTGCTGCTGCCAAAGGAGGCTGACGATATCCAGGCCGCGCTGACGAGCCTCGGCCTCGCCCAGAAAGCACATCACCAGCCCAAGTAGCTCCTTGGGTGTAAGCCCCGGGCGCAGGTTGAGCAGACGCACCCCGGCCCGAAAGAGCAAAAAGGCCAGGTTCTGCTCCGAAAGAGGCTCCTGGTAGACCACGGTGTTTTTGTACTTCAGCCGGTCCTGCTCCACCAAAAGCGACACCCCCGGCCCGCCGGCCAACACCTCACTCAATTTCTCATAGGCGGGGCGCAAATACTCCAGATAGGCCGAGGTCTGATGGCGATAAAAGCCGATGGTTTTGAGACCTTTTCTGAGCCGGGTAAAAAATTCTTCCAGCCCGGCCGCCGTCTCCTCTAGCTCCTCCACGCCCTCGCCCGCCAGCGGGTCTTTTATAATTTCGGAATCCATTTTTCCTTTAACTATCACCTGCCCACCGGCGTGGTCAACAACCCCTTCATTCCCGCATAAGCAAGTTCCCTCATTCCCGGATAACGAACTCACAAAAAAGTGAGCACCTCCTTTAGGCCGCGCGAATTCAGTATTAGACGCGCGCGTCCAAATGGCAACATTGAACCCCGGAGGTGCTCGATGAA
>Ga0068707_1001684_pt1 | contig 15484 bp, 13 predicted proteins | sample YNPNPMetaG_FD_66600 | JGI IMG/M metagenome (GOLD analysis project Ga0068707, IMG submission 66600) | Anoxygenic and chlorotrophic microbial mat microbial communities from Yellowstone National Park, USA - YNP NP MetaG | ecosystem: Environmental > Aquatic > Thermal springs > Hot (42-90C) >...
CCATGATGATGCGGCACATCGTCTGGCGGGTGCGCGAGGAGGTGGGCGATGGCAGCGCGACGACGGCTGTGCTGGCCCTGGCCATCGCCAAAGAAGTGCAAAAGATGATCATCGCCGGCGCCAACCCCATGCTCCTCAAGCGCGGCATCGAGCGCGCCGTGGATGCCGCCGTGCAAGCCCTGGAGGCCATGGCCATCCCTCTGGAGGGAGAGGAGCGCATCGCCGCGGTGGCCACCGCAGCCACGGGCAACGAGCGCATCGGCAAGATCCTGGGCGAGATGTACGATTTTCTCGGCCCCAACGCCAACATCGTCATCGAGCCGTACATCGCCCTCTATCACGATCGCGCCTACTACCAAGGGGCCCGTTTCCGTGGCCAGATCGTTTCTCCCTATCTGATGACCGATGCCACCCGCCGGGTGGCCGTGCTCAAGGATCCCTACATCGTCGTCACCGATATGTCCTTCGAGACCGTCTCCAGCGTGCAGGGGATCTTGGAGCAGGTGTACAAGGCGGGGGGCAAGAGCGTCTTTATCATCTGCAAGATGATGGCGGATAAGGCCATCGGCGTCTTGGTCGCCAACAACGAGCGCGGCACCATCCAATCTTGCGCGGCCAACATTCGCTACCTGGGCGATGTGCGCCGGGGCACCATCCAAGACATCGCGATCTTGGTGGGGGCCAAGGCCTTTGTGGATAGCGAGGTGACCCCGCCGGAGAGCATCACCCTGGCCGATATGGGGCGCGCCGATACGGTCATCGTCACCTACGATCATTACGATATCATCGGCGGCAAAGGGGATCCCAAGGCCATCCAGGCGCGGGCGCAGGCCCTGCGCAAACAACTGCGCGAGACGCTGGATGTGGAACAGCGCCAGAACCTGCGGGATCTCTTGCGTCATTTCTCCGCCGGCATCGGCGAGCTGCGCATCGGTGCCTTGACGGAGCAGGAGCGCAAGGCCGAGCAAGAAGTGGCCGAGCAAGCGATGAAGGCCATCAACGCCGGCATGGAAAGCGGCGTGGTGCCCGGTGGCGGGGCGGCCTATCTGAACTGCATCCCCGCCGTGGAGGCTTTGGAGGCCGAGGGCGACGAGGCCTTTGGCATCCAGATCGTGGCCCGCGCCCTGGAGGAGCCGATGCGCCGCATCGCGGCCAACGCCGGCGTCCATCCGCCCCTGGTCATCGCTGAGGCGCGCCGGGCCGGCCCGGGTTATGGCTACGATGTGCGCCAGAAAAAGGTCGTCAACATGATCGAGGCGGGGATCGCGGATCCCGCCCTGGTGGTCAAGCGCGCCTTGCAGAACGCCGCCAGCGGCGCCCTGATGCTCTTGACCACCGAAACCCTGGTCCTACACCGAAATCCCAAGGAGAATTTCAACCCATGAGCATCTCGACCAACGCCCTCAAAGAGACTGCCAAACCGTGGGAACCGATGGGCCCCATCGCCTCCGGTGGGACAGTGTTCAGCCTGGCCATCTCGCCCATCGCCGAGGCGATGCGTTGCTGGGCCGCCACCGGTTGCGGCGTCTTTTTCTCGGATGATCTGGGCCAGACCTGGGCCCAAAGCCTGAACGGCCTGACCACCCCCTTGCTGAGCGCCCTGGCCGTCGCCCCTAACGGCGCCCTCTTTGCCGGCGCTTTGGGCGGGGACCTTTTTGCCTCGTTCAACTTTGGCCGCAGCTGGACGGCAGGGATGGTGCCCAGCGAGCGCAAAAAGACGGTGACGGCCATGCTGGCCTCACCCAATTTCAGCAAAGACGGCTCCGCCTTTGCCGCCACCGATGGCGGCGGCCTCCTGGTGACCCGCAACTCGGGCCAGACATGGGAGGATAGCAGCTTTGGCCTGGGCAGCGCCACCGTCTTGGCCCTGGCCGCTCCGCTGGATTGGTCGCGCCGCGAGACCATGTTCGCGGCCACCAACGAGGGCGTTTACTATTCCCCCAACGGCGGCCGCGCCTGGCGTGAGACGGAGCTGATGTTGGACGATGATGCGGTGGATGTCCTCGCGGTGAGCCCGAATTTTGAGGAGGACCACACCGTTTACGCCGGCACCGAGGCGGGCGATCTCTACTGCTCCACCGACGGCGGGCGCGCCTGGGACCTTTGGCAAAAGGCCCTGGGCGGCGGCCCCCTGAACTGCCTGTGGCTTGCTCCGGATTTCGCCACCAGCGGGCGCATGGTGGCCGGCGTCGGCGCGGCGATCTATCTCTCTGACGATCGGGGCCGGTCCTGGAGGCTCGTCCAAGAGATGCCCACCTCCGTCTTGGCGCTGGCCGGCAATGCCTCGGTGCTCCTGGCCGGCTTGCACGATCGTGGCATCTGGCGCTCCACGGACGCCGGCCAGACGTGGGCTCCCTCTGTCGAAGGGCTGGCGGCCCGGGGCTTTGCCCGGCTTTTGGCCCAAGATGGGATGCTCTACGCCCTCGGCCCCCAAGAGGGCCTGTGGAGCTCTGCCGATGGCGGCCGCTCGTGGCAAGGGATCCCCGGCCTGGGCGCGTATCTCCCCTTAACCACCGTCTTTATCCGCTCGCCCCAGGAGCTGTTGGTGGCCAGCCAAGAGGCCGGCCTCTTGCGCACCACCGATGGTGGGAAGACGTGGACGGTCGTCAGCTCTGTGGCCGGCATCCAGGCGCTCTCCCTGGCCCCCAACGACGGCAGCGGCTGGGCCGGGACCATGGATGGCCATCTCCTCGCCACCCAGGATGGCGGCGCCACCTGGCAAGAGGCCGCCTCGCCCTGCGAAGGGCAAGAGATCCTCAGCCTGGTGGTCTCGCCGAATTATGGGCAAGACCACACCGTGCTCATGGGCACGGCCATCCCCGGCACGGCCAACCGCGATCCGCGGGTGGCCCTCTGGCGTTCCACCAATGGCGGCGGCACCTGGCGCCAGGTGACCACCCAGGCCTCCTTTGCCCGTTGGATGGATATCGCCTTGCCGTTGGGCGTCCAAGAGAACGTGGCCGAGCAGGCCATTTTGGCCACCGGCGCCTACTGTCTGCGCCCCTTGCGGCGGGCCAAGGATGTGTGGATCAGCACCCGCATCGACCCCAACGGCGCCAACACTTTGGGCGTGATCATCTTGGGCGAGCTGGACGAGGGGGGCGTGCTTTTTGCCGCCACGGGCACGGGGATCTATCGCTCCATTGACGGCGGGCGCACCTGGCACGCCTATATGGATGGCCTTGAGGCGGAAAGCTTTATCAGCATCGCCGCCGCGCCCCAGGGAGAGACCTACACCCTTTACGCCCTGAGCTTGGGCGGCGCCTTGTGGAAACGCGAGTTGGCCTGAGGGCCGGGTACCTTGCGCCATGCATCCGGGGATGCCTCGGACGAGGCGTCCCCGGATTTTTGGGGCTGTGCTCAAGAGTGGGTATAATGGTCCTGGGTCCACAGGACCCCTAGAAGCGGAGCCCCATGCCACGCACCTACATCGCCCTTGACCTGGAGTTCACCGGCCTCGACCCCGATCGGGACGAGATCATCGAGATCGCCCTGGTCAAGTTTCAGGGGCACCAGGTGGTGGAGAGCTTTGCCAGCCTGGTGAACACCCAACGGCCCATCCCCCTCAAGGTGCAGCAATTGGTCGGCATCTCCCAGCTAGAGATCGGCCGCGCCCCCACGTTGCGCGCCCTTTCGGGCAGGATTCTATCCTTCATCGGTAGTTTGCCCCTGGTCGCCCACACCATCGCCATGGATCTGCGCTTCCTAAGGCGCCACGGCCTGGATCTGAACAACTTGGCCATCGACACCTTTGAGCTGGCCACGATCTTGGTGCCCGAGGTGCAACGCTACAGCCTCTCCAACCTGGCCGAGTTTCTGGGCATTCCCCTGGAACAGAGCCACCGCGCCTTGGCCGATGCCCTGGCCACCAAGGATCTTTTCTTGGCGCTGCTGGAGCGCTTGGAGCGTTGGGAGCTGCCCTTGTTGGAGGAGGTGGTCACCCTGGCCGAAAAGAGCGCCTGGCCCTTGCGCCATCTCTTCCGCGAGGTCTTGCAAGAGCGGCGGGAGCGCCAGGCGGGGTCGTTCTTCCGGGCCAAGGAGGCGCGCTCTTGGCGGTTGCCCCTGGCCGCGCCGGAGGAGGATTTCCCCCCGCTGCGGCCCGCCGAAACGGTCACTCCGGTGGACGCGCAGGCGCTGGCCGCCATGATCTCGCCGGGGGGCGCCATCGCCAAGGCCTTTCCCGGCTATGAATACCGCGAACAACAGATCGAGATGCTCAAGGCCGTCGCCGAGGCCTTTAACCGGCCCCACCACCTTTTGGTGGAGGCGGGCACCGGCACGGGCAAATCCCTGGCCTATCTCTTGCCGGCGATCTATTTCGCCGTTCAGAACGGCCGGCGGGTGGTGGTTTCATCCAACACCATCAATTTGCAAGACCAGCTCTACAACAAGGACTTGCCCGACCTTCAGCGGCTGCTGCCGGTGGGGTTCCATGTGGCCTTGCTCAAGGGGCGCAGCAATTACCTTTGCCTGCGCCGGTTGGCGCTGTTCCGGCGTTCGCAGCAACTGAGCGAGGACCAGGTGCGGGTCTTGGCCAAGATCCTGGCCTGGTTGCCCTTCACCAAGACGGGAGACCGGGTCGAATTGGTTTTGCTCAACGAGGAGAACGCGGTATGGGCTGACGTGCAGGCCGACGCCCAGACCTGCCTGGGCGATCGCTGCCCTTACCGCCAGGAGGGGAGCTGTTTCTTTTACCGGGCCCGGGCCCGCGCCGAGCGCGCCCATCTGGTCATCATCAACCACGCCCTGCTCCTCTCCGATCTGGTCTTGGAGAACCGCATCCTGCCAGAGTACAAACATCTCATCATTGACGAGGCCCACCACCTCGAAGACCAAGCGACGGCACAATTCGGCTTTGAGGTGGGCCGCCGCGAGCTGTATGCTTTTTTGGTGGGGCTCAGCTTCGAGGGGGGCGATATGCCGGGGGGACTTTTGGCCAAGGTGCCGGCCATCTTTCAACATCCCCAATGCTCTCCCACGGCGCAGCAGGCCCTCACGGCGTTGATCCAGAGCCTACGCACCGAGGTGGATACCGCCCAACGGCGGCTTTATGAGCTCTTTAACGGCCTGGAAGGCTTTTTGGCCAACCATGTCGACAAAAATACCAACCTGGCCGAGGGCTATGACCAACATATTCCCCTCACCTCCGGCCTGCGCACCCAACCCGATTGGAGCGCCGTAGAGATCGCTTGGGAGAACTTTGCCGCCCCGTTACGCCAGGTGCTGCGGGGATTGGAGCGGCTGGCCTCCCAAATCAACGCGCTTGACCTGGGCGAGGACGCCGCCCGCGACGAACTGGTCCAAGAGATCGAGGCGCAGCGCCAGCGCGGCCAAGAGATGTGGGCCAACATGGACAAAATCCTCATGCAGCCCGACGCCCAGGGGATCTACTGGATCTCGGTATCCCGACGGGAGCAGGAGATCACCCTCTGTAGCGCGCCCCTGCACGTCGGCCCTCTCCTGCGCGAGCGGCTCTTTGCCCAGGTGGATACCCTCGTGTTGACCTCTGCCACCTTGCGGACGGGCCAAGATTTTCATTTCATCCAGCAACGCCTGGGCTTGGAAGATCCTGTGACCTTGGCGTTGGATTCGCCCTTTGACTTTCGCTCGGCGGTGTTGCTCTACGTGCCCAAGGATATCCCCGAACCGAGCGAGCCGTATTACCAAAAGACCGTCGAGCGCGCCCTGATCGACCTCTGCCGCGCCACCGAGGGGCGCACCTTGGTCCTCTTTACCGCCAATAGCCAGCTCAACGCCACCTATCGCGCCATCCAGGGGCCTTTGGAGCAGGAGGGGATCATTGTCTTGGGGCAGGGCTTTGATGGCTCGCGCCGGCAGATCTTGGATAGCTTTCGCACCACCCCCAAGGCCGTCCTTTTGGGCACCAGAAGCTTTTGGGAAGGGGTGGATGTCGTCGGGCAGGCCCTGAGTTGCTTGGTGATCACCCGGCTGCCCTTCGCCGTCCCCACCGACCCCGTGCTCTCGGCGCGGGCCGAGACCTTTGAGGATCCTTTTAACGAATATTACCTGCCCGATTCCATCTTGCGTTTCCGCCAAGGGTTCGGCCGGCTCATCCGCAGCAAGACCGATTATGGCCTGGTGGTGGTGCTGGATAAGCGCCTGCTGACCAAACCCTACGGCAAGCTCATCCTCCGTTCCCTGCCCCCCTGCACGGCGCGCCAAGGGCCGTTGGAGGCGCTGCCGGGCCTGGCCCGGCGTTGGTTGGACCCCCAAACCCGTGCCGAGCTCGAGGTGCCCGCGAAAGGCTAACGAGTACGTGCCCCAGGGCCCTGGGGCCGTTCGAGGCTGGCCCATGCCAAAGGCCTTGCCCGGCCATCAGCCTTGGCCCGTGAGACGGCGTTTGAGGAGATAGATCTTGGCCCTTTCCCCCAGGAGGGTGATGGCGTAGCTCCGCGCAACGCGCCAGGCGCGAGATTCCCTCAAGAGCTCGTCCATCAGGGTGACCTCGCCGGTGACCAGCGCCAGACGTCCTTGCGGGGCCAGGACTCGCTCGGCCTCGGCCAAGAAACGGCGGTACAGGGATACATTCTCCTCGTGGCTGCCGATCTTTTTGCCAAAGGGCGGGTTGGTGGCGATGACATCCACACTGTGCTCCGCCAGGGGCAGGTAGCGGGCGTCCCAGCGCAGCAAGTGGCAGGGTTTATGGCGCGGGCCGATGTTCTCCGCCGCCGCCCGCAACGCCGCCGGATCCAGATCGCCCCCCACCAGGAGCTTGTGCCGGGCACAGGAGCCGCGCTCGATGAGCAGCGTCCCCGCGCCGCAAAAGGGGTCCAGGAAGATATCCGTCGCCTGGGGCTCGGTGAGCCAGACCATGGCCGCCGCCACCGAGGGGCGCAACGAGGCCGCGATGTGGGCCGCCTTGTAATCCCGGTGGCGCATGGTGGCGTCGGAGAGGCGCAGGCCACAGATGCAATCCAGCCCGATGAGGTTGACCCACACCTCAAAATCCTCCCCCTCCTCCACGGCCTGCCATCTTGAGCCGGAGCGTTGGCTCAGGGCCTTGGCTACCGTTTGGCCCAGCTCGAGACGGCGATAGGGATGCCCCTGGCCGGCCAGGCGGGAGATGACGCGGAACCGCAGTCGCCGCTTGCCTTCCCGGTGGTGCAGCGCCTTGTGCAGGGCCAGCCCTTCCTCCAGGGCGCGGCTGGTCAACAGGGCCTGATGGATTTGCTCCAACCCCTGGTAGCCCCGGGCAATCCGCAGGCGCTCCACCAGGAAAAAGATATCCTCGGTGGTGCGCAGGCGCAAGAGATCGGCCGGCGGCCCGGCGTAATCAAAGAGCACCAGGCCGTTTTTTTCCGGGATCACCTGGCTGGCGATCTTGGCCGCGCCCGCCGCCCGCTGCTGGATCTCGCTCCAGGCGATCTCCTCCAGGCCGGGCATGGTGTGGGCGTAATAACAGCGTTTCTGAGGGCTTGTCCCTCTTGTCTTTTGCTCCATCATGCGCTATGCTAACCCTATCCTGCACGAGAGGGGTGCGCCATGACACGAGATGTGGCTTTGGAACGGGAGCTCCGCAGCGCCTTGGACGCCGTGCCCATCGTGGATACCCACGAACACCTGGATACCGAGGCCGAGTTCGCCGCCCAGCCGGTGGATTTCGGCCGCCTCTTTTTGCACTATGCCAACTGTGACCTGATCTCGGCGGGCTGCCCGCTGAGTGATATGCTGCGTATCCAGGGCGATCCCTCCCTCAGCCCCCAAGAAAAGTGGCGCCTCATGGCTCCCTATTGGCCTTATGTGCGCGCCACGGGCTACGGCCGCTGCTTGGAGGTGGCCATCCGCGATCTTTACGGTCTGGACGGCCTCAGCGCCGAGACGGTGGAACCTCTTTCGGCGCGGATGGCCGCCAACCGCCGTCCGGGTTTCTACCGGGAGGTGATGGACAAGGCCGGCATCGCCGTGGCTTTGTGGCATCGGTTGGAGCGCCTGGGGCCCATCCCCCGCATGTGGACGCCCGAATACGATCGCTCCCTTTTTGTGCAAGACCTGCTTTCGCCCTTTGTGGACCTGGCCGAGACCACCTGGCGCAGCGGCTGGGGGCGCGAGATCCTCTGCTTGGACGATTATCTGGAGGCCATCGAGGAGCGTTTTGCCGCCTATGCCGCCCAAGCCGGCGCCCTAAAGTTCGGTTTGGCCTACAGCCGCCCGCTATTCTTTGAGGACCGCGCCCGCGGCGAGATCGAGCCGCTGTTCAACCGTCTGCTCAACACCGGCTGGGAACGCAACGTCAGCATGCCCTCTCTGGCCGAGATGCGGGCCATCCAAGACTACCTGGTGCATTTCAGCCTGCAACAATGCGCCAAATACCGGCTGACGGTCAAGTTTCACACCGGCCTGCAAGAAGGGAACGGCAACACCATCGGCAATTCACGGGCGGCGCTCCTCAGCAACCTCTTTTTCAAGTATCCCAAGGTCAAGTTCGACATCTATCATATCAGCTACCCCTACCAGGAGGAGCTGATCACCCTGGCCAAGAATTTCCCCAACGTGGCCATTGACTTTTGCTGGATGTGGATCATCAATCCGGCGGCGGGGCGGCGGGCTTTAAGCGAGTGCCTCGACGCTGTGCCGGCCAACAAGATCCACGGCTTTGGCGGCGATTTCATTTTTATCGAGGGCACCTACGGCCACGCCATCATGGCCAAGGAGAACATCGCCCGCACCCTGGCGGAGAAGGTGGCCGATGGCGACCTCACCGCCGAGCGGGCCATCACCCTGGGCCGTTGGCTCTTGCACGATAACCCCATCCACTGGTTCGGCCTGCGCGAGAAGGTGCCCGCGGCCGTATTGCGCGACTGAGCTTAGGGTTGCTGCCGGCGGCCGGCCTCGTAGATGGGGCCATAGATCTCTTGATCAAAGGGCACACAGCCCGTGGGGCCGTGGTCGCGCATGATCTGGGTGCAACGGCTGCAGGTGATGCATACCCGGCGGGGATCCAACTGGCCGCGGAGCAGCAGGTCCCGGGCAAAATCAGGATAAGCAAAGGCCTCGCGCCCCACGCCCACCATATCGGCCCAGCCGCGCCGCACCACGGCGGCGGCCACGTTGCCCAAATATTGCCGCAACCAGGAGTACCCCGAACCCACCACCACCAGCTCCGGATAGGTCTGCTTCACCTGGCGGGCCAGGTTGATCAAGCGGGCCACGCCCTCCAAAGGATGCTCCTCCGGCGTGTAGCCGCCCACCACGTTGGCATCGAAGGGGCGGTTGATGTGGGGCGTAAAGTAGGGGTTGCCCGCCGTGACGTTGATCAACACCACCCCCTCCGCCAGCAAGAGGCCGATGAGGCGCAGCGGCTCGCTGAGATCGGGGATCTTGGGGTCCTCCTTGGAGACGCCCCAGCCCCAAGGATAGGGGTGGCCGTCATAGACGTTGAGGCGGATGGTCAGCTCCAACTCGGGGAGTTCCGCCCGCACCCGGCGGACCACCTCCAAGAGCAAGCGAGTGCGGTTCTCAAAGGAGCCGCCATAGCGGCCCGGCCGGGTGTGGGCGGCCAACAGTTCGGACATCAGATAGCGGTGGCAGCTCTTGATATCCACCCCATCAAAGCCACAATCGCGGGCCAGACGCGCCGCCGCGAGATACCGGTCGGTCAGGCGGTCCAGCTCCTCGTCGGAGATCAAAGGGTAATCGGGCGGCAGGCCCTGGACCTTATCCAGGATGCCGTCATGGTGGGCCAGGATGGGGGCAGGCTTATCCACCGGGCGGCTGTAGCGGCCGGAATGGGTCAATTGCAGCACGGTGAAAGGTGTATAGTCAGCGCCGTTCACTTCCTTGCCCGCCGCCAGGGCCTGCTGGCGCAGGGCGGCAAAGGCGGCGGCGTTCTGGGGCACCAGGAGCAGCTGGCGCGGGTTGGCCCGGCCCTCAGGGACGATGGCGGTGGCCTCGAACCAGAGGAGCCCCGCGCCGCCCCGGGCAAAGCGCAGATAGCGGCGCACGGTCAGCTCGCCCGGCTTGCCCTCGGGCGTGCCATCGCAGCCCTCCATCGGGTGCACCGCCAGGGCGTTGGGGGCCATTTTGCGGCCGATGCGCACCGGTTGGGCCAAAGGGGTCATGTCCATCTCCATGGGCAGATTCAGCCCCAGCTCGGCGATCTTGGCTTGCAGGGCATCCAGAGTTTTGAAGCGAAAGCGTTCGTGGGCCATGCCCTCTCCTTCTGCGGGTTTTGGTTGAGGCAAACCATAGCATGAGGGGAGGGGATTGTCAACCCTTTGCCATCCTGCGGGGCCGCCGGGCATGCTTGCGGGCATGTCGCCGTCGGATGGCATCCGACGGGGGCATTTCTCGACACCCTCACACCTTCTCGATTTGACTTGTGGCCGTCGCTGTGTACAATAGAGTTATCGCCGGAGTACATGTAGGAGAGGTAAAAAATGCCATTTCGTCTTGGCCCCTGGGAGCTGATCATCATCCTGCTCATCGTCATCGCTGTGTTTGGCGCGGGCAAATTGGCCAGCCTGGGTGGCGCTTTGGGCAAGGGCGTCAAAGATTTCCGCGCCGCAGTGAAGGATGCCTCCAAGCCGGAGGAAGAGGAAGCCGAGGAAGAGGACAAGCAAGCTGCAACCAAGACAGATGAGGAAAAGGGCAAGAAGGAATCCTAATCCGCGGCCCTCGACAGGTTAAGCGAGAGGAGAAAAGTTATGCCGCACCTAGGGCCGATGGAGTTGGTGATCATCCTGCTCATCGTGATCATCATCTTTGGCGCCGGCAAGCTGCCAGAGATCGGTGGGGCGCTGGGCAAGGGCATCAAAGAGTTCCGCAAGGCCACCAAAGAGATCGAGGAGGCCAAGAAGGATCTCGAAACTGCTGCTACCGAACCCGAGAAAAAGGACGAGACCGCCAAAAAGGACTGAGGCGACGCCCTGTGTGGTTTGGTGCTGCGTAGGCAGGGGTCATTCACCCGGCAGAGCGATCCCTAGGATTGCATGCCGGGTTTGTCTTGTATCATTGGGCAATGCTCCCTGGTTGCCGGCAAGTCAGGGCGAGGGGGCAAGTGGGAGGATGGCATGGTCAAACTGAGCGGTTTTGCCGACGAGATCTCGCCCGACCTCAATGTCCAGCTCGACGTCTTGGAGGAGCTGAACATCCATTATCTCGAGTTGCGCGGGGTGTGGGGCAAGAACGTCCTGGCCTTGAGCGACCAGGAGGTGCAGACTCTGAAGGCGGAGCTGGATAACCGGGGCGTCAAGGTGTCGGCCATAGGGTCGCCCATCGGCAAGATCAAGATTGACGATCCCTTTGAGCCCCACCTGGCCGATTTCCGCCGCGCCATCGCCTTGGCCGAGTACTTGGAGGCGCCTTATATCCGCATCTTTTCCTTCTTTGTGCCCGAGGGCCAGGCCGATGCTTACCGTTCCAAGGTGTTGGAGCGCATGCGCGCTCTGCTCAAGGAGGCGGAGGGACACCCCGTGATCCTGCTACACGAGAACGAGCGCCACATCTATGGCGATATCCCCCGCCGTTGCCACGATATTTTGGCCACCTTGGCCTCGCCCCAGTTGCGGATGACCTTCGATCCGGCCAATTTCGTCATGTGCGGCGTGCGGCCCTTTGCCGAAGGGTATCGCATGCTCAAAGATTATGTGGAATACGTCCATGTTAAGGACGGTCTTTTGGCGGAAAAGCGGGTGGTGCCGGCGGGCAAGGGCGATGGCGAGGTGCGGGAGCTGCTCAGCGCCCTGAAGGCGCGAGGGTTCGACGGTTTTCTCTCGCTGGAGCCTCATCTCGCCCAGGCGGGAGAGTTCAGCGGGTTCAGTGGGCCGGAGCTATTCGGCGTGGCCGTGGGCGCTCTACGGGGCTTGCTCCGAGAGCTCGAGATCGAGGCCTAGGGCGGGAAACGCCGCACGGAGGGGGAAACGATGCCAGAGGCAAGCCCCATCGTCAAGGTTGTCGTGCCGGTGGCCGGCATGGGCACGCGCTTGTTGCCCGCCACCAAATCTCAACCCAAGGAGATGTTGCCCGTCGGCCGTAAGCCGGTGGTGCAATATGTGGTGGAAGAGTTGCAGGCGGCGGGGTTGCGCCAGATCCTCTTTGTCACCGGCCGGAAAAAGAGCGCCATCGAGGACCATTTCGATCCGGATCCCGAGCTGGTGCGCCTCCTTTCCACCGGCGGCGGCTATGCGTTGTTGGAGGAATTGGCCTTCACCGAGACCGAGGCCAGCTTCTTTTACACCCGGCAGAGTGTGCCGCGCGGCCTGGCCGATGCCGTGGATCACGCCCGTCAATTCGTGGGGCAGGACCATTTCGTCGTCGCCTTGGGCGATTCGATCATCATGGGGCGAGATGGTTACACCTTTTTGCGCGAGATGATCGCCGTCCATCAGCAGAGTGGCGCCGCGTGCACCATCGCTGTGGAGGAGGTAGATCCCGCCGACGTGTACCGCTATGGCATCGTCAAGCCCAAGGCCGGCGTGCAGCCCGAGGGGGATTTTGAGCTGGAGGATTTGGTGGAAAAGCCCCGTCCCGAGGCTGCGCCCACCAATTTGGCCATCGCGGCGCGCTATGTCTTTAGCCCGGTCATCTTTGAGGCCATCCGCCGCACCGTGCCCGACCGCAACGGCGAGCTGCAGCTGACCGATTCCATCCGGCTCCTTTTGCAGATGGGCTATCCGGTGCGGGCCATGCGTCTGCGCCCGGGCGAGCGCCGCTACGATATCGGCAATTTCGAGAGCTATTTCAAGGCCTTTATTGATTTCGCCTTGGCCGACGAAAAATACGGTTATTTGGTGCGCCAGTATCTCAAACGTAAAGTGCGCGAGTTCTAGCACCATGCCTGTGATCCAATGTTCCGCCCCCGGCCGGTGTGGGATCATCGGCAATCCCACCGATATGTACGGCGGCAGCGTCATCTCGTGCTCCATCGGCGCCAGGGCCCATGTGCGCATCGAGCCGGCCGATCGTCTGGAGCTGTGCACGGGCGAGGCGCGAGTGGTCATCCGCGATGGGCGCGACCTGATGCTCCGGGGGGATCAGTTCGATGTGGCCCGCGCCGTCTTGGATTACCTGCACGATGACCGGCTGCGCTGCCGGGTGACGTATTGGACCGAGATCCCTGTCCGGGCGGGCGTGGCCGGCTCGACGGCGCTGACGGTGGCCATCCTTTATGGTCTATTGCGCTTCAAGGGGCTGGATTATAACCGCTATCGCGTGGCGGAGGTGGCGCGCTACATCGAGCTGAACCATCTGCGCATCGTCTGTGGTTACCAAGATGCGTACATGTGCACCTTCGGGGGCCTGAACTATATGGATTTCCGCGATAAGCAGTTCTATCGCGAGGCCTCCGAGGAACTCTATGCCACCATCGAGCCGTTGCAAGGGTTCGTCCCGTCCTTGCCCTTCGTCTTGGCGCACACCGGCGTGGCCCACTCGTCGGATGCGGTGCACAAGCCGCTCCGCGAGCGTTGGCTGGAGGGCGACCCGGAAGTGCGGGCGGCCTATGAGGAGATCGGCCGTCTGGCCCGCGAGGGGAAAAAGGCGCTGCTCTTGGGCGACTGGCCTCGCTTGGGCTGGCTGATGAACCGCAACCACGCCATCCAACGGGATTTGGGCGGCTCGGGCGAGGCGAATGAAAAGTTGATCGCTGTGGCCTTGGCCCATGGCGCTTTGGGGGCCAAATTGGCCGGGGCAGGCGATGGGGGGACGATCATCGCCCTCCATCCCGAGCCGGCCGCGATGATCGCCGCCTTGCGCGCCGCGGGCAGCGAGCTCATCTTTTATCCGCAGCCCGCGCCGGGGGTCTGTCTGGAGCCGGCTGAAGAAGAAGGCCCCAGCTCAGACCTGGCCAAGGACGCTTTACCCCATGAAAACAGAAACTTCACGGAGGTGCTTGAATGAGTACGAAAAGAACATGGCAACCCAAAAAGCGCCGGCGGTTGCGCGTCCACGGTTTTTTGGCCCGCATGGCCACCAAGGATGGTCGCCGCGTGCTCAAGGCCAGGCGGCTCAAGGGACGCAAACGTCTGACGGTGACGCGGAATTACCCCATCAACCACGGGGGCTGAGCGGCTGTTGTGCTGCCACGACCCTATCGCTTGACCCGGAGCGCCGATTTTGCGCGGGTGCGGGCCGAGGGGCGATGTTGGTCCAACCGGGAACTGGTCTTGTGTCGCAGCGCCAACCAGTTGCCCCATAGCCGTTTCGGTTTTGCCGTGAGCCGCCGTTTGGGCAAGGCCGTGACCCGCAATCGGATCAAGCGTTTGCTCCGCGAGGCGGTGCGGGCCGAGTGGCCTCGTATCTTGCCGGGGTGGGATGTGGTGTTGATCGCCCGGGCCGGAAGCGCGGCGTTGGATTATTGGGCCATGCGGGAGGCGGTGTGCCATCTCCTCCGGCTGGCGCAGCTGCTTGCGGCCGAGCGGGCCGGAAAGCATGAGCAGGGATGAACACCATCTTGGAGCGCGCCGTTTTGGCGCTGATCCGTTTTTATCAGCGGGTCATCTCTCCTTTGTTCCCGCCGAGCTGTCGGTTCGTACCCTCGTGTTCCCAGTATACTTATGAGGCCGTGCAACGCTATGGCGTGTGGCACGGCCTTGCCCTGGGCCTAAGGCGCGTGCTGCGCTGTCACCCCTTTCATCCTGGAGGATATGATCCCGTTCCCTGAAAAGGGGCGGGGGTGTAGCGCCAGGAGTTGGGTGGGGCAAAAGGATGGGGCATGACCAGTCGCAGATCAAGATCAAGAAGGAGCTACAGTTTGAACAAGTATTTGCAGAGAGGGCCCATCGCCCTTTTGGTGATCCTTCTGGCCCTGGTGGCCACCGGGTGCATGCCCGCCGGCAGCATCACCAATCCCGGCTGGACGGTGGTGGCCGCCGCCGGCGAGGAGGTCTTTGCCGTCTTGGCCACGGGACAGGTGGTGGCTCTGAAGGCGCAAACGGGCGATGTGCTCTGGCAGTTTCCCTCGCAAACATCCAGCGGTGGCGTGGGCTGCGCCCTGGCCAGGCCCGCCGGCGACCCGGAGCAAAAGCTGTTGGATGCCGTCTATGGCCCGCCGGCGGTGACGGACGAGCTGGTCCTTGTGGCCTCTTATGACCAGCACCTGTATGCCTTTGAGCGCGCCACGGGCCACAAGGTGTGGAGCTTTGCCGCCCAAGGAGCCATCATCGGCGGTCCGGCCGTCTATGAGGGCATCGCCTATTTTGGCTCTTCGGATCGCCACGTGTATGCCGTGGAGCTCAGCACGGGGAAAATGGTGTGGGATGCCCCCTTTGAGACGGGCAACTGGGTCTGGAGCACGCCGGTGGTGGACGCGGAACGGGTTTATGTGGGCTCTATGGATCACTCTGTTTATGCCCTCGACCGCTCAACCGGAGCGCCGGCCTGGAAGCGCGATGTGGGGGGCTCGGTCCCCGGCTCGGTGGCGCTGGCGGAGGGTGACCTCTATGTGGGAGGCGTGGATAAGCAGCTCCATGCCCTGCGGGCCGCGGATGGCGTGGAGCAATGGGTGAGGCCGGTAGGCCATTGGGTG
>Ga0068707_1001685_pt1 | contig 15478 bp, 11 predicted proteins | sample YNPNPMetaG_FD_66600 | JGI IMG/M metagenome (GOLD analysis project Ga0068707, IMG submission 66600) | Anoxygenic and chlorotrophic microbial mat microbial communities from Yellowstone National Park, USA - YNP NP MetaG | ecosystem: Environmental > Aquatic > Thermal springs > Hot (42-90C) >...
CGTTCTCACGGCGCTGGGCCTGTGGAAGTTGCGGCGTGCGTGGTGGGCGTACCGAGTTGCCGAGGTAGTGGCCATTCTCATTCTCGCACCACTGTGGTTCGTAGCTCGGGTGATACTCCCCTTGATCGTGGCCTCGATCTACTATTTGGCGGTGGCCTTCGTCCTCACCTGTGTGGTGTTTGTGCTCGCGGTTTGCACCGTGAATGTTGCAAGAGAGCTCAAGGCCAGGGTGGGGAGATGAGTCCTGGTGGTCGGCTAGGTCCGCTGCTGGCGCGACGCTGCAACGCAGGGTCGCTCGGGCAGTTGGCGTCGCCCCAGCGCCGCCTGCGGCGTCGGCAGCGAGGCACGCAGCACCCCGGAGGTTGCCCGGCTTGACCGCGGGCTTGGCGCTCGGCGTTGGGCAGGGAGCGCCGGGGAGGTTGGGAACGCACCGTTGCCGCTGCCCAGGGGGTTGACGGGAGGGGGTGCGGTGGGGGATGATCCACCACCTCGTGGGAGGGAGCATCGCCCCGTGGGAGGGATCATGGAACGCCGAGCACGGTTGGAGCGAACCCCAATAACCTCGTCTTGCCGACCGGGTCCTGCCCGCTTCCCCCGGTCTCGAGGCCTGTCCTGCCCCGCCAATAGCTAGGGGGCTGCCCCCGCGCTGGTCCGGCACCGGGCAGCCTCCGGAATCGCCCGCCACAACTGAAGGAACAGAAAACCACGGAAACCGGCCCGAGCCGTCTCGGGCCGAGGCCAGCCGTGCGACGCGTGCGGTACTCGCCGGTCTGGCGGAGGAGGTACGACCATGACGATCCGTTGTCGCATTCCTGCCACCTACTCGCCCCTCCTGGGGGTTCTCGATACCGAGCGAGCCATCAAGCTCGTCAAGGACAGCTTCGAGCGCGAGCTGGCGGCGGCGCTCAACCTGCGGCGGGTGACGGCGCCGCTGTTCGTCCCCGCCGGTAAAGGGATCAACGACGACCTGAACGGCACCGAGCGGCCCGTCTCCTTCCCGGTGCCGGCGCTGGGCGGGGCGCGGGTGGAGATCGTGCAGTCCCTCGCCAAGTGGAAGCGCCTGGCCCTGGCCGAGCTGGGACTCGGCCCGGGGGAGGGGATCTACACCGACATGAACGCGGTCCGCCCCGACGAGGAGCTGGACGAGCTGCACTCGATCTATGTGGACCAGTGGGACTGGGAGCGGGTGATTGCACCCGAGGAGCGGACGGTGGCAGTGCTCGTGGAGACGGTGCGGCAGATCTACGCCGCGCTGCGGCGGACCGAGCTGGCCCTGTGCACCGCCTTCCCCAGCCTGAAGCCGTGGCTGCCCGAGGAGGTGAGCGTGGTGCACGCCGAAGAGCTGGCGCGGCGTTTCCCTGAGCTGTCCCCGCGAGAACGGGAGCACCGCGTGGTGGAGGAGCGGGGAGCCGTGCTGGTGGTGGGCATTGGCGCGGCGCTTGCGGATGGCCGGCCGCACGATGGACGGGCCCCCGATTACGACGACTGGATCACCCCCAACGGCCACGGCCGGGGTCTCAACGGCGATCTGCTCCTGCGCCATCCCGTGCTGGGGGGTGCCTGCGAGCTGTCCTCCATGGGCATTCGCGTCACGCCGGAGAGCCTCCTGGCCCAGCTCGAGGAGCGCGGCTGCCTGGAGCGGCGCAAGCTGTACTTCCACAGGAGGCTGCTGGCTGGCGAGCTGCCGCTCACCATGGGCGGCGGCATCGGCCAGTCGCGGCTGTGCATGCTGCTGTTGCGCAAGGCGCACATTGGGGAGGTGCAGGCGTCGGTCTGGCCGGAGGCCATGCGGCAGGCGTGCGAGCGGGCCAACATCCGCTTGCTGTAGGGCGTCGGCACGTGGCGCAGCGCCGACCGGCGGGTTGCCAGGCCCCTGCAGCAAGCCGTCGCGCTGCCCCGAAATGGCGCTTGCTGCGGTAAGCTGCTCGCGGCAACAGGGGGCGGCCGCGGGCGGGGCAGCGGCCAGCCTGAAGGGACGGCGAGCGGGCTCGAGATGCCGATCAGCGGAAACCTTCGCACCATGCCCGTGGTGGATCTGCTCCAGTGGATCTCCGTGGCGCGCAAGACGGGGACGCTCATCGTGCGCGGCGAGTGGAAGCGGCGGATCTTCTTCGAGGACGGGCAGGTGACGCTGGTAGCTTCCGATCATGCCCGCGAGCGCCTGGGGTACTACCTGGTGGGGTGGGGGTACCTGAGCGCCGCGCAGCTCGAAACACTCTTGGCGGAACAGCAGGAGCGGGGGCAGGCGCTGGGGGATCTGCTCATCGAGCGAGACCTCGTCCCCAAGAACGAGCTCGTCCGCATGCTGCGCGTGCGCGCCGAGGACATGATCGTCAACCTCATTCTGGCTGGCGAGGGGGATTTCCGCTTCATTGACCAGACGATCCCGCTGCGGGCCAGCGTGGAGGTGCGCTTCCCCGTGGAGCAGCTGCTCTTCGAAGCGGCGCGGCGCGCCGACGAACTGCGACGTCTGCGCGACGTGGTGCCCAGCGAGCGGCACGTGCCCCGCCTCCTGGACGGTTCGTTTGCCCAGCGGCTCTCGCCCCAGGAGCGGGAGGTGCTCGCCTTCGTGGACGGGCAGCGCAGCATCGAGGAGGTGGCCTTCGCAGCGCGGGTGGCCGAGTTCCACGTGGCCTCGCTGGTATTCCGCGGGGTGGAGACCGGTGCCGTGGCGCTGGACCCGCCGGCCGAGGCGGAACCGGCGCCACGGACCGAGACCGGCGAATGGTCCGATTTGCTGCGCGAAGCCGAAACCTGCATCACCTTTGGTGATCTGCTGTCAGCGTACTCCCACCTGGCCAGGGTGCAGAGGAACTGCGCCCAGGTCGGCGAGGCAGTGCGGCGGGCGGAGGCGATGCAGGCACGCATTGCGGCACTGTTGGATCGCGCCCTGCCCGAGAGCGAGGATCTCCTGCAGCTCGCCGTGGATTTTGGCGAGCTCACCAAGCTGCGCTTCTCGCCGGAGGAAGCGTTCATCATTTCGCGGGTGGACGGTCGCTACACCATCGCCCAGACACTGTCGCAGTTTCCTGGCAACCGCTTGCTGGGCCGGTTGATCGTGCACGAGCTGCTGCAGCAGGGGATCCTCAAGCTCTCCTCGCAGAAGGGTCTGGCGCGCACCCGCAGCTGAGGGCGCGAACCGGCGGGCCTCACCACCGGCCAGTGGCCTGGGGCAGCGAGCGCTTGGACCGTCAGCGGCTGGGAGGACGGGGCAGCACGGGGTGGGAAGAGGAGACCAGCTCGGTTTCTTCCGCACGGCTCGTGTTGCGCCCCGCCTGTTTCGCGCGGTAGAGGGCTCGATCGGCCAGTTCCACGAGCTGGGCGGGACTCTGCTCGAGGGTGGGCCACGTGGTGGCGACGCCGCAGGAGATGGTCACCACCCCGCCTGTGGGGCTGGCAATTTCCAGCGCCTCCACCCGCCGGCGCAGGCTCTCGGCCACGGTCAGAGCCCCGAGCCGATCGGTGGCCGGGAGAATGAGGGCAAACTCCTCGCCGCCGTAGCGGGCCACCGAGTCCCCCACCCGCGGCAAGCCGTCGGCGAGGGCGCTGGCCACCGCCCGCAGGCACTCGTCGCCCCGGTGGTGGCCGTAGGTATCGTTGAAGAGCTTGAAATGGTCGATGTCGATCATGCCCACGGAGAGCAGCGAGCCGGTGCGCACGGCACGCTGCCACTCGGTGGCCAGTCGTTCCTCGAAGCGGCGGCGGTTCGCCACGCCGGTGAGGGGGTCGAGGTAGGAGAGTTCGAGGAGGAGCTCGTTGGCCTCGCGCAACTCTCGGGTGCGGGCGTCCACCAGGGTGGCCAGCTGCTGTTCGCGGCGGAGGTGTACGCGTATGCGCGCCCAAACCAGCACGGTCGCCGAGCCGGCCACCACGGCGGCGACGAGCAGGGCGAACCACCAGCTTCGCCACGGAGCCGGGCGAACCACGAACGGCAGCTCCACGGGGCCGGACACGTTACCCGCCCAGTCCCTCCCCCACACTCGAAACACGTAATCCCCGGCTGGCAGCAGCGGGTACTCCCGCTGCCACGCCGCGGTCCACGGCGACGGAGCTTCTTCTATCGGGAGCAACTGCGTGCGGTAGCGGGTTTCGTCTTCGCGGAAGAAGCTCAACAGCGCGAATTGGAAGGCAACGCTACTGTGGCGATGCCCGAGAACGGCGTGGGGCAGCAGCGGTGTGCCGTCGCTCGCGAGGGAGGAGCGCAGCCAGATTTTCTTGCTGGCGCGATCGACGCGCTCCTGGGAGGGGTCGAAGGCCGCTGCCCCCAGGACAGTCCCCACCCATACCCGGCCCTGGGCGTCCACCAGGGCCGCGCCGCGGTTGCCCTGGTTGCTGGGAAGTCCGTCGTGAACGGTGAAGGTGGACACCTCTAACGGCGATGCGCCGGCGGTCGCGGCCAGGTTAGGGCTGATCCGGGCTACCCCGCCGTTGGTCAGCAGGTAGAGGCGCCCGGCGGGATCCTGGACGATGTCGTAGATGGTGTTGTTGGGGAGTGGTGGGTCGCTGTCGGTGGTGAGGGTGAGGAAGGTCGTGGCTGCATCGGTAAGGCTGAGGCGCGTAACGCCCCCGCCATCCGTGCCGATCCACAGGTACTCTCGACCAGCTCCCTCCCTGGTTTCGAGCAGGGCTTGGACGGCCTGGTTGGGCAGGAAGCCGATGTCCAGCGGCTCGAAGCGCTGGCCGTTCCAGCGGGCCAGCCCTGCCGAGGTGCCAATCCAGAAGGTGGGGCCTGGGTGGAGAGTGCCGCTGGGAGCGAAACACAGCACCGATTCGCCGGGCAGCCCGTGGGTGCGGTCAAACTGTTCCCAGCGACCACCGCTGAAGCGGGCGAGGCCCGCCCGCGTACCCACCCAGACGGAGAGCGAGCCATCGCTGCTGCGGCTTGCAAAGAGCGCCTGCACCATGTCGTTGGGCAGGGCACCGGAGCGGGTGTCGAAGGTTGTCCACCGATGGCCCCTGAACCGGGCCACCCCCCCGTGCCGGGTGCCCACCCACAGGGCGCGCTCCCCGCTCTCCTCCTCGGTCTCCAGCAAGGACTGGACGGTGTCGTCGGGGAGGGCTCCGCTGGAGCGATCGTAGGTGCGGCACTCGCGGCCTTCGCAGCGGACCACACCGCCACCGTCCGTGCCGAACCACATCACCAGGGCGCCCTCGCGGCTGCGGCTCTCGAGGAGGGCGGTGACGGGCACGGTGGGCCGTGTGCCCAGCGGCGAGAACTGTCGCCACTGCCCCTCCTTGAGGAGGCCCAGTCCCCCGTTGCGGGTGCCCACCCACAGACCAGCCGTTCCCTGCTCGGCGGTGGTGTGGAGGAGGCTGTACACGGCGTTGGAGGGCAGGCCGCTTTCGGCCGTCACCACGGCGACCACCGTGTCCCGGACCTGGGCCAGGCCCCCGCCGTCGGTCCCCACCCACACGGTCCAGTCGCCGCTGGTGCCAGGATCCGCCGCGAGACTGGTCACGTAGTTGCTGGGGAGCCCCGCCCCTCGGTCGATGCGCTGCCAAGTGGCGCCGCGCCGCCGGAAAACCCCTGCCCCGTACGTCCCGACCCACAGGGTGCCCGACGCACCGCCGCCGCCAGTTTCCAGCAAGCTGTTGACGGAGACCGAGGGGAGGCCAGGCTCGACGACGAACTGGGAAGCCCCCTCCCGCAGCGACGCGAGGCCGGCCTCGGTGCCCACCCACAGCACCGGCGTGCCGGTTTCGTCGGTGGTGGGCAGGAGCGCCCACACGGTGTTGGCGGGCAAGTTGGTGTGGGTGTCGAAGGTGGTCCACCTGCCGTGGAGCCAGCGGGCCACCCCCCCGCCGTGCGTGGCGACCCACACCACCGGCGTGCCATCGCCACTGCGGCCCTCGGCCAGGGCGTTGATGCGGAGATGCGGCAGCTCCGCGGCAAAGACGGTCCAGGTGTCGTCGTCGAGGCGGCACAAGCCAGCGGCCTGGGTGCCCAGCCAGACGCTCCCGTCTTGGCTTGCCAGGAGCGACCTCACAAAGTTGGACTGCAGGTGCGTAGGTGGGTTGACGGGGGTCCAGGAACGCCCGTCGTAGTACGCAGCCCCGTCCTGGGTGCCGACCCAGAGCATGCCGCGGCGATCCAGGGCCAGGGCGTGGACCGTGTTCTGGGGCAGACCGTCCACGTCCCGCCAGAGGCGGAAGGCGTAGCGACCCGAGTCGAAGGGATCGGCAGAGGCTGCGCTGACGGTGCGCGCGGCGAGGGCCGCGAGGGGGGTTAGCAGGAGCAGCAGGGCGGCCGCCAGGAGGGGGAGCACCGCAGCGGTGGGCTGCCAGCGCAATCCCTCCGCGCTCCAGCGCCTGGCTGGACGGGCCGAGTTGGGGTGGAGGGCCATGGGGTGCGGGCTAGCCCCCTTCTTCTTCGGAAGGGTAAAGCACCGGCGGCTGGGCCGGTCCCCCCGGTTCGAAGCAGCGGCGGCAGCGCGCCTCGTAAATGTCCGATGCCCCCACCAGCACCTGCTCGGTGGCTTCTGTGAGGCGCTGCGTGTAGGACGCCGGGCCGCCGCAGCGGGCGCAGATGGCGTGCATCTTCTCCACCTCCTCGGCGATGGCCAGGAGGTGAGGCATGGGGCCAAAGGGCTCACCGCGGAAGTCCATGTCCAGGCCGGCCACGATCACCCGTTTGCCCAGATCGGCGAGGCGGGAGCACACAGCCACCAGGCCGTCGTCGAAGAACTGGGCCTCGTCCACGCCCACCACTTCGGTGCGCGGGTCCAGGCGTTCGAGAATCTCCGCCGCGTTGCGGACCCGCTCCGAGTCCAGGCGCCAGCGCGAGTGGGAGACCACCTGGTTCACCGCAAAGCGGTCGTCCACCACCGGCTTGAAGACCTGCACCCGCTGGCGGGCGATGATGGCGCGCCGCAGCCGCCGGATGAGCTCCTCGGACTTGCCGGAGAACATGCTGCCGGTGATCACCTCAATCCAGCCACCCCAGAGGTTGGGAGGACGCATCACTGGACTCTAGCGCACCGCTCCTCCCCCGGCAACGGTGGGGACTCGACTCCGAGGCGCGGGCAGAGGGGGGCGAGAGGACAGCGCCCGCACCCGGGACGGCGGGCGGTGCAGACCCGCCTCCCGTGGGCAATGAGGCGGTGCCCCAGAGCGATCCACGCGTCCTGGGGGAAGAGTTCCATGAGGTCGCGTTCGATAGCCTCGGCGGTGGTCCCACTGGACAGCCCCAAGCGAGCTGCCAGGCGCGCCACGTGGGTGTCCACCACGACGCCGGTGGCGAGAGAAAAGGCCGTTCCCAGCACCACGTTGGCGGTCTTCCGTCCCACCCCGGGCAGCGAGGTGAGCTCGGCCATGGAGGGGGGTACCTGGCCGCCGTGGCGCGCCACCAGCGTCGCGGCCAGCGCCAGCAGGGTGCGAGCCTTGTTGCGGTAGAAGCCGGTGGAGTGAATCAACGCCTCCAGCTCTGCCGCCTCGGCGCTGGCGAGGGAGGCCGCGTCGGGGAAGCGGGCGAAGAGGGCCGGGGTGACCGCATTGACGCGGGCGTCGGTGCACTGGGCGGAGAGGATTGTGGCCACCAGGAGCTCGAACGGGTTGGAAAAGGCCAGCTCGCAGGTGGCGTCGGGGTAGGCTGTCGCCAGGGCGGCTTGGATGGCTTGAGCCCGGGCTTGCTTGGCAGGGAGCGTTTCGCTCATGTTGGCTCCCGGGGTGGTGGGGGAGGGGGAGAGAGGATGCGATCGGGGCTGGGGGCGAGCAGGCCGCCGGAGATCACCATGCGGATCGCCTCCTCCACGGTGAGCGACGTCTCCTGCACCACCGCTGCCGGGTAGATGAGGTAGAAACCGGTGGTGAAGTTGGGGGTGGTGGGCATGAACACCGACACCATGGGTTGCGCACCAGCGGCGGTGCGCTGCTCGAACTCGGCGGTGAGGAAGGCAATGCTCATGGCGTCCCGGCTCGGGAAGGGGATGAGGACGACACGCCGAAACGCCTTGCTCCGGTCGGCGGTGAACGCTTTGGTGATCTCGCGGGCGCCGGTGTAGACGGGGCGGACGAAGGGGACGCGGGAGAGAATCCGCTCGCCAACCCGCAGGATGCGCCGTCCCAGTACGTTGTGGGCCAGCACACCGAGCAGAAAGACGAGGACGATGGCAATGGCGGCGCCGACACCGGGCACCGAGTAACCCAGGAGCCGGGCGGTGATCGGGTACGACCACCGGTCGAGCAAGTTGAAGATGAAGCGAGCAAAGAAGATGGTGACCACGAGCGGGAACGCGACGATGGCTCCGGTGACGAACCGGCTGCGGAGGTAGCCGAGACAGCCCGGACGTGGCTCCGGCGCCGACGGCGGCAGCGGGAAGCTCCAGGAACCGCTGGAAGAGGAGGTATCGTTCCCCACGCCCGCATTGTACGAGAGCCGTTGGAGGCCAGGGGAGGGGCGCTGGGGAGCGGGGTTTGGCGTGGGCTACACTGCCACCGTGCGGCGCGACGAGATGGACCGAGGGGGGGCCGTGGCGGCGGAGAGCGAGGCGGGGCTGAGCGCCCTGTCGCCGGTGGTGAGCGAGGAGGAGACCAGCGAGTGGCGTCGCACCCTCCCGGACGCGGTGGCGGTCACGGGTGCCACGGGTTTCTTGGGGTATCACCTGGTGGCGGCACTGGAACGCTGCGGGAGGCGGCCCCGCTTGCTGGTGCGGGATCCCTCCCGGCTCGCGCCGGAGCTTGCCGCTGGTGCCGAGATCGTCACCGGCGACCTGGACGACCGGGCGGCGCTCCACCGCCTCGTGGCTGACTGCTCGGTGGTGCTGCACCTGGCGGGGGTGGTGCGGGCGGCACGTGCCGCGCACTTCCACCGCGCCAACGCTCGGGGCACGGCCAACGTGGTAGCAGCGGTGCGCGCTCGAGGCAGCAAGCCGCGGCTCGTGTACGTGTCCTCGCTGGCGGCGGCAGGCCCCAGCCCGCGGCCCGAGGGGCGGGGGCCCGAGGAGCCTCCCGCCCCCATCTCGATCTACGGGCGCTCCAAGCTGGATGGCGAGCGGGCGGTTCGCAGTCTCTCCACTCCCTGGGTGATCCTCCGGCCGCCCGCCGTGTACGGTCCCAGGGACACGGACATGCTGCAGTTCTTCCGCCTCGCTGCCGGGGGGGTGGTCCCGCTGCCGGCGGGGGAGCGGTTCGTCACCCTAGCCCACGCCAGCGACGTGGTGCGGGGGATCCTGCAGGCCGCCTCGGGGCGGGTTGACGGGCGCATCCTGCACCTGGGCGAGCCAAGCCCGCGCCCGATGCAGACGCTGGTGGCGGAGATGGCGCGAGCGGGTGGGGTGGAGGCCCGTGTCGTGCCGATTCCGGCCGCCTTGATCAGGGTGCTGGGGGCCGTGGGGGATGCGCTCCACTGGGTGGGGTGGCAGCGCCTCGCCCTCACCTCGGACAAGGCGCGAGAGCTGTGCGCGCGCCACTGGTCGTCGCGAACTGTGGAGTCGTTGCAGGCCCTTGGGGTGGCGGGAACCGTGCCATTTCCCGAAGGCGCGACGCAAACTTGGGCATGGTACCGGCAGGTCGGCTGGGTGCCGCGTGCTAAGATGCACGGGGAGCGCAGCAGGCGGTGACGACAACGGGCGGAGGTCGCGTGGACATCTTCCAAAAGTGTCATGATTTCCGGGACGCGGACGTAGTCAAGGAAGCTGGGCTCTACCCCTACTTCCGGACCATCGCGTCGGCCCAGGATCCCGTGGTGACCATGGATGGGCGCGAGGTGGTGATGCTGGGCTCCAACAACTACCTGGGCCTCACCAACCACCCGGAGGTCAAGGAGGCGGCGCGGGAGGCGATTGCCAAGTACGGGACGGGGTGCGCCGGCTCGCGGTTCCTCAACGGGACCCTGGACATTCACGTACAGCTGGAGGAAAGGCTGGCGGCGTTCATGCACAAGCCGGCGGCGGTCACCTTCTCCACCGGCTTTCAGGTGAACCTGGGCGTCATCTCCTGCCTCGTCGAACGCGGGGATGTGGTGTACCTGGACAAGATGGACCACGCCTGCATCATCGACGGGGCGCGGTTGGGCTTCGGGGCGGTGGTGAAGTTCGACCACAACGACATGGACGACCTGGAGCGCCGCCTCCAGATGCGCGACCCGAAGAAGGGCGCGCTCATCGTGGTGGACGGCGTGTTTTCCATGGAGGGGGATATCATCAACCTGCCCCGGCTGACCAGCCTGGCCAGCCAGTACGGCTGTCGCCTCATGGTGGACGATGCCCACGGCATCGGCGTGCTGGGCGAGAACGGGCGTGGTACCGCCGAGCACTTTGGCCTGGAGGAGCAGGTCGATCTCATCATGGGGACGTTCTCCAAGTCGCTCGCCTCGGTGGGCGGGTTTGTGGCGGGCGAGGAGCGGGTCATCAACTGGATCAAGCACCGTGCCCGTTCCCTCATCTTCTCGGCGGCGCCGCCGCCGGCCTCCGTGGCATCGGTGCTCAAGGCCATCGAGATCATCGAGCGGGAACCGGAACGGCGGCAGCGGCTGTGGGACAACACCCGGTTCATGGCGGCTGGCCTCAAGGGGCTCGGGTTCGACACCGGCGACTCGGACACGCCGGTGATCCCGGTGATGGTGCGCGACGACCAACTGGCCTTCGTGATGGCCAAGCGCCTCCAGGAGGAGGGGGTCTTCGTCAACCCGGTGATTGCGCCGGCAGTGCCGCCGGGGGAGGCGATCCTGCGGACCTCCTACATGGCTACCCACACCCGGGAGCACCTGGAACGGGCGCTGCAGGCGTTCGCCAAGGTGGGCCGGGAAGTGGGTCTCATCCCATGACCGATCCCGGTCCCGAGATCGCCCCGGTTAGCACCGCCCGAGATCTCCGAGAGTTCATCCAACTCCCCTGGCGACTGTACGCCGGCGACCCCTACTGGGTGCCGCCCCTCGTCAAGCAGGTGCGCGCCGTGCTGGATCGGCGCCACCCGTTCTACGCCAACGGGGCGGCGGACCGCGAGCTCTTCCTGGCGCGGCGAGGGGGGCGGGTGTGCGGGCGGATCGCTGCCATCTGGAACCGGGCCCACAACGCGTTCCACGGGGACCGGTGGGGGTTCTTCGGCTTCTTTGAGTGCGAAGACGATGCCGAAGCGGCGCGGGCGTTGCTCGATACGGCGGCGGCGTGGCTCCGGGAACGGGGGTGCGACACCATCGTCGGGCCGACCAACCCCTCCACCAACTACGAGTGCGGTCTGCTGGTCAAGGGGTTCGATTCACCCCCCACCGTGATGATGACCTACAACCCCCCGCGCTACGCGGAACTCGTCGAGGGGGCAGGGTTCACCAAGGCCAAGGATCTCTACGCTTACCTGTCGCCGGTGCACGCTGGCTCCCTCGCGAGGCTGGAGCGCTTCACCCAGCGCACCCGCCAGCGCGAGCCGTTGCTGCGCACCCGCGCTCCGAACCTCGACGATTTTGCCAACGAAGTGGCCATCGTGCGCGACATCTACAACGCGGCGTGGGAGAAGAACTGGGGGTTCGTGCCGGCTTCCGAGGAGGAGTTTGCAGCGCTGGCCGAGGAGCTCAAGCCGCTGGTGGATCCTCCCCTGCTGCGCATCGCCTTCATGGGCGACGATCCGGCCGGTTTCCTCCTGGCCGTACCGGATGTGAACCCTGCCCTGGCCGTGCTCGACGGCTCCCTCGCCAACCCCATCCGCCTCCTGCGTGCCTGGCTCATCGGGCGTCGGCGCAACGGGTTGCGGCTCATCACCATGGGGGTCAAGGAACAGTACCGGCTGCGCGGCATCGAGGGGGTGATGTTCTACGAGGGGCTCCAGGCTGCTCTCGACCGCGGCTACAAGTGGTGCGAGTACTCGTGGATCCTGGAGGACAACGAACTCGCCAAGCGCACCGTGCGGCTCATGGATGCGGAACTGGCGAAGGTGTACCGCATGTACTCCCGGCCGCTGTAGGTTTGGCCAGGGCAGCTGCCCGGTTGCCAGCGGCGCTCAGGCCGCAGCCGGTCAGGCGACGGGTTCGAACACCGCAGTGAAGTGGGGGAGCACGGGGGGGCGGTGCACGAAGCGTAGCCCCCTGACGGTGCGCCGCTGTCGGTACAGCTCGTCGATCCCTTCGATGACGTAGTCCATGTGGCTCTGGGTGTAGACCCGGCGGGGGATGGCCAAACGCACGAGGTCCAGCGGCGGCCAGCGCCATGTGCCGGTGGCCGGGTCCTGGCGCCCGAACATGACGTTGCCGATCTCGCAGGCCCGCAGCCCGATGCGCTCGTAGAGTGCCACCGACAGCGACCAGCCGGGCAGGTTCTCGTTGGAGATGTGCTCGCAGAAAGCCCGCCCATCGAGGTACACGGCGTGCCCCCCGAAGGGTTTGAGGAGGGGCACGCCGCAGGCTTCCAGGTGGCGCCCCACGTACGCGGTGGAGGCGATGCGGTAGCGCAGGTACTCCTCCTCCAGCACCTCCTCGAGGCCAATGGCGAGGGCCTCCAGATCGCGGCCGGCGAGACCGCCGTAGGTCACGAACCCTTCGGTGAGGATGAGCAGCGTGCGGACCCGTTCGGCCCACTCGTCGGAATTGAGAGAAACCACGCCACCAATGTTGCCGAAGGCGTCTTTCTTCATGCTCATGAGAGCGCCGTCGGAGAGGGAGAACATCTCGCGGGCAATTTCGCGCGGCGTGCGATCGGCGTACCCGTCCTCTCGCAGCTTGATGAAGTACGCGTTTTCGGCAAAGCGCGCCGCGTCCAGCACGAGGGGCACCCCGTACCGATCGCAGAGGGCGCGGGTGGCGCGGAGGTTGGCCATGGACACGGGCTGGCCACCGCCCGAGTTGTTGGTGACGGTGATGAGGACGAAGGGCACCCGCTCCCGGCCGTGGGTGCGCAGGCACGCTTCCAGCGCGTCGAGGTCGATATTGCCCTTGAAGGGGTGGAGGTTTCCCGGATCTCGCGCCTCCGCGATGGGCAGGTCCACCGCTTCGGCGTGGGAGTCCTCGATGTTGGCGCGGGTGGTGTCGAAGTGGGTGTTGCCGGGGATCACGTCCCCCGGCTTCACCACGGCCCGGCAGAGCAGCCGTTCGCTGGCGCGACCCTGGTGGGTGGGGATGACGTGGCGGTGGCCAAAGACGGCCCGCACCGCCTCCTCAAAACGGAAGTAGCTGCGGGCTCCCGCGTAGGACTCATCCCCCTCCATAATCCCGGCCCACTGGCGGGTGGACATGGCACCCGTTCCCGAATCGGTGAGGAGGTCGATGAGGACGTGCTCGGCACGGATCCGGAAGGGGTTGTACCCGGCCTCCCGGATGAAGACCTGCCGCTCCTCCTCGGTGGTCATCCGGATCGGTTCGACGACCTTGATGCGGAACGGCTCGATGACGGTCTTCACGCACCCTCCCTGGGGCCAGCGCACGCCGGCGGCAGCATAGCAGAGGCGGGAAGAGGAGGGGGGGAGGCTTTGTTATGCTCGGCGTATGCGGCGAATCCTCGACCTCAAGACGGCCAAGGTGGCAGTGGAGCTCACCAACCGGTGCAACCTGCGCTGCTCCATGTGCCCCATGAACAAGCTGGGACGACCTGACGCGGACATGGAGTGGTGGCTCGTGGAAAAGGTGGCCGCTGACTTCAAGGCCAACGGCCTCACCGTCTCCTGGCTCCACGAGATGGGCGATCCGCTCCTCTACCCGCGGCTGCCGGAGGCCATCGACCTGTTCCCCAACTGTTCCGTGTCCACCAACGCCATGCTCCTCGATGAGCGGATGGGGAAGGAGCTCCTCGCCACCTCGCTGCGGCGCATCCGTCTGTGCCTGGATACCATCAATCCCCGCGTGTACCCCTTTATCCGCCGCGGGGGGCGGTTCGAAGAGGTGGTGGCCAACATCCGTTCCTTCCTGGAGCTCTCCAAGGGCTCGGCCATGACGGTGGAGATCCAGCGCCTCATCACCCTCGAAACGGCCCAGGAGTCGGTGCGCGCCTTCGAGGAGTTCTTCCACCTGGACCGCTACCCCCAGGCCAAGGTGATCGAGAAGACCTGCGAGCCCCTGGACACATCCGACGAGACGCCGATGCACCAGTCGTTTTACGGGTGCTTCCAGGGCTACCCCTTCCGCTGGTTCATCGTCCTGGCCGACGGGCGGGTCACCCACTGCTGCTACGACGCCCACGGCCAGCAGCCCATCGGCGACATGAAGACCCAGACGGTGCAGGAGATCGTGGATTCGGTGCGGCTCGTGGACGCCATGGCCGCCTTCAAGGCCAAGGACTGGCAGACCCTCCCGCGGTGCGGGGTGTGCTACCAGAACGCCGAGGGGAAGCCGCCCTTCTACGACCGTCTCCTCGCCCTGGGTCACCAGATCGATCGGGTAATCCCCCTCAAGCCGCTGGCGCGGCGTCTCATCAACCGCTGAACGGGGACGGGCCGCGCCCTGCTACTGCGGGGGGCGCAGGGCGGCTGTGGCCTGGCCCGTGGGGGGCACGGCCGAGCGGGCCTGGAGCTGCCGCGCCTCCTCGAAGAGGTCGAGGGCAGCCTGGATCTGCGGGTCGGCTGCCGCTGCCGCCTCGTACCCTGCCACCATGGAAACGCCAGCGCTGAGCACCTCCACCGTGAGGTTGGTGACGATGCCTGCCCGATCGCGCGGATCGGCAAGGGCAGCATCCATCTCTTTGGCGGAGAGCCAGCCCTCGCGCACGACGCGCTCGCGGAAGCGGGCCAGGGTGGCTTCGTCAGCCACGAAACTGCGGGCCGCCGCCTCCTTGTCCGCAGCGCCCGCCAAGGTGTCCACCGCAAAGTGGAAGAAGGCCGAGTTCACCAGCAACCGCACCATCCGGCTCGACAGCTCAAAACGGGGGATGGGGTGGTCCGGAACGATCCCGCCCCCGCCAAAGACGCGGCGCCCCGCGTCGGTGAAGTACACCGGCCCCTCGGGGGGCGGTGTCGGCGTGGGTGGGGGTGGAGGCTCCTGGGTGTCGGGGGGCTCGGCCTCGCTTTCCGGGTGCACGTAATCGAAGAACGATTCGTACCCTCGCTGGATGCAACGCCCCGAGGGGGTGTAGTACTTGGCGGTGGTGAGGGCCAGGCCCGCGTCCCGCACCGGGAAGATCGTCTGCACCACACCCTTTCCAAACGTCACCTCGCCCGCCAAAAGCCCCCGGTCGTGGTCCTGGATGGCCCCGGCGACGATCTCCGCGGCCGAGGCCGAGCCGCGGTTCACCAGCACCACGAGCGGTCCGCCAAAGTGCAGGCCGTCCGCCGAGACGCGGTAGTCCTGGAAAGAGTCCGCCGTTCTCCCCTTGGTGGAGAAGACCTGCTGGCCCCCCGCGAGCAGCACGCTCGCCACTTCCACGGCCGAGTCCACGATGCCGCCCGGGTTGTCGCGGAGATCCAGGAGCAGTTTGGTGGCGCCAGCGTTGGTGAGGCGGGTGATGGCAGCGCGAAACTCGGCGCCGGTGGAGCGCGTGAAGTCGGAGATGCGCACGTACGCCGTGTCGGGGCGGATCAGGAAGGCGTTGCGGATCGACTCGGTGGGGACCTTGGCGCGGGTCAGGGA
>Ga0068707_1001687_pt1 | contig 15469 bp, 11 predicted proteins | sample YNPNPMetaG_FD_66600 | JGI IMG/M metagenome (GOLD analysis project Ga0068707, IMG submission 66600) | Anoxygenic and chlorotrophic microbial mat microbial communities from Yellowstone National Park, USA - YNP NP MetaG | ecosystem: Environmental > Aquatic > Thermal springs > Hot (42-90C) >...
ACTACCACGTTGCAGTTGGAAGTCTGCACGTCGGCGATGAGTTGATCGCACTGGGCGGCGGTCTTGAACCCGCTGTGCCAAGCGTCGACCCAATAAGCGCGAAACTCAGGCGTCTGCGCGGCCGCGCCCGAGAATAAATGCAGCAAGAACACGCAGGCGGCGGGCAGGAGTATCTTACGCCTCAGCCCGCGTCCCAAACCACCGTTCATTAACTACTACTCCGGTCACCAAAGGCCCGCCCGGGATCAATCGCCCAGCCCGAGCCCGGCTCGTCTTGCGCCTGCCCGAAAGCACGAGGGCCCGGCGAGCGCCGAGCCCTGCTGCTCCCCCCTACTGCATATTACCCCCGACATGTCCGACCTGTCAACGCCCCAAGGAGTGGAACTTGTTGCGATAGAGCACGATTGGCCGCGTTCTCGCCCGTCTGCGTGCTTAGTTGAGGAGCCGCAGACAGGCGAAAACGCTGGATTCCGCTCCTGTCGCAACGGCCTAGATTTCAGCCATCAGATAACGTCGTCCGTAGCGAAGCAAAGGGTATTCCCGTCGGGTCTAGATTCCTCGCTCCGCTCGGAATGACGGTGGTGGGCCGGTTTCTTTCCAACCTAACTTCGGACACCCGGAGTGCGGTGCTCGGAATGACGGTGCTTCGCTGCGCACCACATTGTCGGGGAACCGCTTGGCCGCTGAAGGAGGCACGCTCCTGTCGCGCGGCCGCGAATACCGGCGTGTGCGCGGCTTTCTACTTCGGCTCCGCGGCCTGCTGCGCCGCCGCGGCGAGCGCCGCAGCCATCTTGATCGCTTCCACGTAGTCGATCCGGCCCTCGATCTTCAGCACCATGGCCTGCTTGATCGTCTTGCTCTCGGACTTCGCAGTCGCGACTCGGAACCCGTAGAGCTGATCGGTGTTCGGTTGGGAGTAGAGTGCGGTGAACCCTGACTGCTCGTCCGCAAGCCAAACCACGCGCGACCAGATTCCCGAAGGCAGCTTCTTTGCGTAGAAACTTGCTATCTGATCGAGCTTGGCGGTCGGCTGGGCAATATTGACCTGCAGATACTGGATTCGCCTCACGTCCTTGAAGATCTTCGCTACCCTCTCCGGATTCACGAGCTCCGCCAGGCTGCCGAGCCTATCGCCCCCCATGGTAAGCATCGCCTGAAGCATCTGGAGAAGTTCGTCGGGGGTCATGTTGATTTCCCACGTGCTGGAGCCGCCCGGATAGACCGGCAGGTCCATCGGCGGCTTCTCTTCCTCGGCCCAGGCGATAGAGCAAGACGAGACAACGATCAGCCCAAGAATCAATAACGCGGCCCGATTAATCATCCGATTCACCTCGCTCACCTATCTTACGACTAATCGGGTAAAGGAGCAACAGGGGGAGCTTGTTGCGATAGAGCACAATTGGCCGCGTTCTCGCCCGTCTGCGTGCTCAGTTGAGGAGCCGCAGACAGGCGAAAACGCCGGATTCCGTTCCTGTCGCAACGGCCTAAGGGGCGGACAAGTAACTATGATGTGAATCTAGGCACCGGACGGAGATCCTTCGCTTAGCTCGGAATGACGGTGTTGGGCCGGTTTCTCTTGTATGCTGCGGGGACGGTTTGCCGCGTGGCGGTGGGCATCCGCTTCGGCCCACGTTCCCGCAGCCGAGTCGGCACGCGGAGGCCTGCGGGAACTCAGCGTCGCGCGACGAGTTCGCCACGATTCTCGCCGGATCCCGTCGCCCGGCGACTCAAACTGCTCGACTTGCTGCCGACGCTATCCGGCGGCTCTGCGCCACCAGGGCTTTCGGCGGGGCGGGAAGATCAGTGAATCCTCGTCGAGCCGCTTTCCGCCGTCGTCCGCCGATCCGGCAGGCGGCGCAGAGGCTTCCGGCTCGCATCGGCCCGCATCGGCTTGCGCATCAGGTTCATCGACCTTGGACGCTTCCACGCTCGGCGGCTCACGCCTGCGTGCGCGATCCCAGATCGACTCCTTTCCACCGAAGACGTCCTGCGACTCCTTGATGAGCTGGTCGGTGTCGAGGCTTTCCGGCGTGCTTGTTTGCGAGCCGTCCAAAGCGATGAGCTCGGCGTCCTGGATGCCCGTCTTCTTAAAGAGCTCGTTGATGCGGGCGACTCTTTCGGCCCACTCGGCCTTCTTGGGCTCCGGCAGGGCTTTGGCCATCTCGTTGAACTCGATTGAGGTGAGAGCGATGGCCTCCTGGGTGCGGTTGAGCATGATGTTGGCGCGATTGAGCATTACGTTCAACTCGCGCTGTCTTTCGAGGAGCTCGGCTATGATCTCGTTGGTTCTCTGTTCGCGCGCCCGAGCGTCCTCGTACTGCATTCCCAGGTACTTGCCTTTTTCCCTCAGCGCGGCAAGCTGCCGACGCGCGCGGTTGAGCTTGTCCTTCAGAGCGGCGATTTCCTGCTGGAGTTCGTGGATTTCCAATGCCTTGCCTCCACCACAAACATTATCGGAGGATTCGGTTGTTGATGCAAGCGGCCCTGGCCGAGGCGCCGTGCGCGCGGAACCGGGGTCCCGTCAGCCGGAGCGCTATGCGGTGCATGTTGCCCGGCGGTCGCGCGGGCGCGTATAATGTGGCGTGAACTAAGGCCACCGTGAGGAGGATTCCATGCCCCAGCACACACAAGTCGCCTGGGACCTCAGCGACTTGTACAAAGCGATAGATGACCCCCAAATCGAGCGGACCCTGGACGAGTGCCTAGCGCGTGCGAAGGACTTCGCAACTCGCTACAGAGGCAGGATCAACGATCCGGGCCTGACCGCCGAAGTGCTTCACGCAGCTATCGCCGAGTACGAAGAAATCGCCCAGAGCCTTGCCAAGCCTATGACCTACGCCTCGCTCGTGTTCTGCGCCGACACGTCCAAGCCGGAACACGGTCGGCTGCTGCAGCACGTTCAGGAGCGCCAGACCGAGGCGGCGCTGGAACTGATCTTCTTCGAGCTGGAGCTGATGGCCGCCGAGCCGGAGGTTATCGACCGCATCCTTGAAGATACCCGTCTGGAGCGGTATCGGCACTTCGTGCGTGCTTCTAGACTGTTCCGCGACCACCGGCTCTCGGAGCCCGAGGAAAAGATTCTGGAGGAAAAGGCGAACACCGGCGCGAGAGCGTTCCAGCGCCTTTTCGAGGAATCGGTCGCCGCAATCAGGTTCAGCGTGACCGTCGAGGGCGAGGAGCGAATCCTCACCGAGCCGGAGGTTATCGCGCTTCTGCGCGACCCGAACCGCGACACCCGAAAGGCCGCGGCCGCTTCTTTGACGAAAGGTCTGAGCGAGAACTCCAGGCTCCTGACCTTCATCTTCAATACCCTGGTCTACGACAAGTCGATCGACGACCGCCTGCGCCGCTACACCTATCCCGAGCAGGCACGCAACATCGCCAACGAACTAGACCCCGAGACCGTCGAAACGCTCATCTCCACTTGCGTCGAGAGCTACCCGCTCACCGCGCGCTACTACCGCCTGAAGCGCGAGATATTGGGCTACGACAAGCTGATGCACTACGACCGCTACGCGCCGATATTCCAGTCAAAGAAGCGGCACCCGTTCGAGGAAGGACGCCGGATGGTCCTCGATTCTTTCGAACGATTCTCGCCGGAGATGAGCAGGATCGCGTCCAAGTTCTTCGACAACAACTGGATCGACGCCCAGCCGCGGCCCGGAAAGCGGGGAGGCGCATTCTGCAGCTACGCAACCCCGGACCTGCACCCGTACGTCTTCCTTTCATACCTCGAACGCCCGGACGACGTAATGACCCTGGCTCACGAACTCGGACACGGAGTCCACGGCTATCTGGCACGCGAGCAGGGCTACCTGAGCTTTTCGAGCGCCCTGCCGGTTGCGGAGCTTGCCAGCACCTTCGGCCAGATGCTCACCTTCGAGCATCTGGTGGCTGAGGCGGACATCGAGGAGAAGCTGGCTCTGTACGCCGAGAAAATCGAGGAAGTCTTCGCCACCGTCCACCGCCAGGCCGCAATGTATAGATTCGAACAAGAACTCCACCGCGCACGCCGCGAAAAGGGCGAGCTGACGACGGAGCAGATCAGCGCCATGTGGCAGGCGAATATGCAGGCAATGTTCGGCGACGCGCTTGAGTTGGGCGAAGAACACGCGTGCTGGTGGATGTATATAGAACACTTCGTCTCCAGCCCGTTCTACGTGTACGCCTACTCCTTCGGCGAGCTTCTGGTGATGGCTCTCTACTCGATGTATCGCCAACGCGGACAAGCGTTCGTGCCCAAGTATATCGACCTGCTGAGGGCGGGAGGATCATGCTCACCGCAGGAACTGCTCGCCCGGGTCGGCATCGACATCAAGGATCGAGCCTTCTGGCACGGGGGAATACGCGTAATCGAGAGCCTAGTAGACGACTTCGAAGCTCTGTACCGGCAGTGGAAGACACAACCGCGCGCCTGAGGCCGGGTTATGTCGCTGAGCCGGGACACTTACTCTAACCGGCCCGCTGCCGGCCGAGTCTAGGGCAGGTCGGCTACCACCATCGAGTGCAGACCCAGCTCGGAAACAACCACTTTGGTCCTGCCGTCCTGCTGGACAAGCTGCAGAGCCTGATTTTCCGGCTGGAGCTTCGCCGACGTGGGCGAAGTACCGCTGAACCACACTTCGATGTCGTACAGCGGCGCGATCTCGTCACGGGCCGGAACGTCTCCCGCGGGATTCGCGTGCGCCCCGCGCGTGTTCGTGGTGTTCAGGAGATGGACCACGATGCGCTTACCGCCGTTCTGCGTGAAGAATGCGGTCTGAAGCGACTTAGGGCCGACCACCGTGACGGTCGGAGGAGCGCTCGCGGCCCAGACAACCGCATCCTTGAGCAATACCCACTGGTAGGGATACGGATACTGGTAATATGCGGCATCGATACGCGCAGGGAAAAAGGCGACGCGTCCGGCCCCGCTGTTCGCGTTGTTGATGTAAAGAGGATAGCTGGCCGCGCAACTAAGGTCGCTGCACACGCTTGCCATCGTGGCGCCGCCGGTAAGCAAACTCGCGGGGAACACTTCTCCGACATAGGAGGTTAGGTGTGTGGACGGGGACAGCAGTTTGCCGAGCACCTGGATGTTTCGGTTGTATACCGTTGAGAACACCGACACCCGACACTCCAGATCGACCGGCGCGTCCGCCGACACCCTCCAGACCAGGATAGCCGTGCCCCCGGCGGGAATAGATACTCTGACCGCCGACGGATCCGCAGCGGAGTATGTCGTCCATTCGGCCCCGTTCGACGTCACCAGACTCTCGCAGTAGGCGTTCGGAATGCCGAGGCCGGCGAGGTTCGGATAGACGTCGACGTCGGTTGCGGTCGAATGGTTCATTACGGCCAATGCGTAGCCCTGATTGAAGCGATAGCCCAGCCAGTTGATCTGGCTGTGGGCGCGGGATGCTACCGAGCAGTCGCTCTCTCTGACGGAGAGAGTCGCCTCCTCACCCATCACCGTTCCACGAAACGTTTCCGCGTCGAGCGCGATCTTTCCCGGACATCTGCGATTCACCTCGCTGACGAGCCAGCGGAAACCCAGAGACGCCTGCTGAGCGGTGATCCAATCCACCCAATACTGAATGGTCAGTGGACCCTCGAGTGGAACGAATGTAATCCCTTCGAGCGGCCAGAAGCCCGCGCCGCTCGGCTGTTCGATCCACCACCCGATAACCTTCGGCGTCCCCGCGAACGGGGCGAAGAACTCATCGTTCGAGAGCACATAGGCCACGTGAGCCGCCATCCCGAACATAGGGGCCACATAGGTCGCGGGCGGCCAGCCGAGCTGCTCGTGGGCGTGGCCGTAGCTGTTGAAGTAGTCCCTAGCAGCCACCGTCCGCGTCCAGGTCCAGGTGACGGCGTTCTTGGCGCACTCCACGGCCAACGTGGACTCGCCCATCTCCGCAAACACCAGCGTGGCGATTGCGAACTCATAGGCCTCCGTGGTGAGGTTGACTTGGCCTTGGTAGCCCGATCCGTCCTCCCAATAGCCCCTGCAGAGGCGTTTGGGCAGCCAAGTTGCCGCGAACCAGTCCCTGCCTCGCAGGGCGGCGTCGAGGTACTTCTGTTCGCCCGTGTAGCGCCACCGTCCCTTCCGACCCCGTGACGGCGGCCATTCTCGTCGGGCAGAAGTTCGCTTCCAGAGCCTGCGAAGCCAGCTCATCGCTGTAGACCCAGCCGGGCAAGAACCTGAAACTCGCCCTCGTCCTAGTGGCCAGAGCCAGGTCGAGCACATTCGTGAGCTTGGCGCCGAGATCCACCCCGCTCGGCAGGAGTTCGTAGCTGAGCCGTACACCCGAACCTTCGGGAACGATCCCGATCTCCAGGATGCCCGCCGCCGTCTCGGCCCTTATGGTCAACGAGCCGCTCGACGACTCAGCCGGAGCCAGAACGAGATCGGTATTGTCCAGCTTGATGCCTAGCGTGCTCCTTATGCTCGCGGATGCGCCGGCGGGAGTGGTGGCGAGCATCAACTGCGAGCCGACGACGCTCCAATCGGTATTCGACTCCTGACCGATCAGTGTTCCGTCGGACGGCAGCGCGGAGAGTTTGTACGCTTTTCGATATGTAAAGCTCGCCTCAGTGCCCTCCCGCACGACCAGCTCGGCATAGTGTAGCCCCGCCGGTTCGGGTGCGCGCGGTATCTCGAAGCTCCTGCTTTCGCCCGCAGGGATCTGGCCGAGAGACACGGAGGTTTCTTTCCAGGAGATCGTCGTCGCAAGCGGCCCGAGGCCGTTGTTCAGAGCAGTGCCGTGCACGCCGGACGCATCGACAGTTACGTCGCTCAAGACTATGCGCGTGGACGCGGTGACGTACGCCGTAGTCGCATCCAACACCTGACCCGATTGCACCAGCTCGAGAGTCACCGGGACCCGCCCGGGACGAGTAGTCCTCACGGCCACAACCGCCTGGCCCTGGGCGTCAAGTCGCACGTTGCTTAGGGTGCTGACGTAGTCCGGGCCGGGCGCGACCCTGATCGTCATGCCGGTGTATGACGACGCGCCGCTCACGCTCGCCTTTATGCTGCATGACTCGCCGGTTCGCGCCGGGGAAGTGAGTGTTTCGGTCTTGTAGATCACGGGGCCGGTGTAGGTCTCGATCTCATAGACGCGCAGCCCGTAGTAGGCTGCGGCCAGGCCGGTGACCTCGAACTTGTAGTATCTTGCTGCGACCGCAGTGGGCAGGCCCAGCACCTGAGGAAAGTCGGCAGGCAGGTTCGCAAAAGCTCCCGCCAGCGTCCACTGCGAAGTGCTCGGTACGCGATAGATCTTAACGGACACGATGTGAGCCGGCCCACACAGAGGATCGTTGAACCGGTAGTCCCGACACTCCGGCGTCCAGAAGAAAACCACGAACTTGGACACGGCAACCGGCTGCTTGTAGTCCACGGTGCAGACGAACGGCGACGCTTCGGACGGCGTGCCGTGACGTATCCACCCGTGCGCCACGGCGGTCGGCTGGTTGGTCCCACCATAGCCGTCGAACGCGGCCTGGGCGTTCATGCTCCAGTCGGAGTACATGTCCGGATCGGTGGCGGTGACCGGATTGGCAAGGTAGTCCCACCTTTGGCCGGCAAGAACCGCCCCGCAAACCCCTAAGAGCACGAGTATCGTCCAACTCAACGTCAGTCTCATCTAGATTCCCTCAACACGGGCACCGGCCTAGGGCGCAGCGGTGAGTAGCATATCATCCGGATACCACAGGTACAGCTGCGGCGGAGCATCGCCGCCGACCACAGCGTTCAACACGACGAAGCTGCCCGGCTGGGGCAAAGGCACGCGTCCCCACGTATAGACGCTCACAGGTCCCGCGGCGCTTCCGTCATCGATCGTAAACGACGGGTTGCCACCGGGATCCACGCCGCGCACCCTGCCCCACACCCTCACAAACAGCCCGTCAAGCCCCAGGCCCGGGCCTACCACCGAAGCAAGGTTGGTGCCCAGCGGGCCGATGGGATCGCCCGACCAAGTTCTGATCGGGGGCCTGTCCAACTGCAGCACTTTGCCCTGCGCTCCCCGCGTCACGGTTCCCACCACCGAGACTTCGTCTCCCGGGCTGAACAGGGTCGGGCCGCCCTCGGCGGGTGCGTACTTGACAAGGATGCCGCAGGTGCGATCGCGCGACTCCATCGCAAACAGCGGATCGCCGCCCAACCACCGCGTCACCACGCCGCTCACGCGGCCGTAGGCTCCCTCGCCGCTCTGCTTGATTGCCGCTATGCCGTCGAAGATGGGCGGCGGGTCCCCGATCTCGTAGCTGATACGGCGAATCCAGGTCCCCGGCTCCATTACCAGTTGGAAATCCGGCCCCCTTGCTATGCCGCTTCGCAGATCGACGGGGTTGGTCACCACCGTGGCGGTTTTCCAAGTTCGGGTATTCTTTTTCACTATCGCCGGATACCAACCGAACACAGCGGGAGGCGCGCCTGCCGTCCATGGCGGACAGACTTGATACGCGCCCGCCTGGATTGTGCCCGTGCCTTCGTCCCAGTATTCTATGGTCAGGTAGGATCTCTCGACGGGCCCGTAGGCGTAGGAGTGGTCGACCGAGAACAGAAGACCACTGCCGTAGCCGTGGGACTCCTCCCACGACGTGAAAGCCGGCCTGCCCCCGACAATGCCATTGAGACTCTTGAAGTTCCACCAGTCGCTTATGAACGACTGCGCATCTCGCCGGTGGACGCCGTCCTCGACGTTCTCCGCACTGGTTGGTCCAGCGGTGATAGACGCCGAATACGGCATGGCAAACGGTTTGGGCGAGATGCTGATCTCGTGGATGTGAACCGGCGACGCTCCCGACCACAAAGCTATGCGAAAATCCGCGCCGGCGGCGAAGTAGTCCGCCAGGCGGCCGCTGTCCAGAACCAGAGTCACGCTGCGCCAGGCGCCGCTATCGTCCCGGCACACGACCTCTCGTGTACCGACAAGGCCATCCGTCGACGCCGTGTCGCAGGTCTTCTTGCCTACCTGCTGATATTGGACGTAGAAGCCCGTGGTGCCTTCGTCGAAGTATTCGATCCGCACATAGAGCCGGTCGGCGTCCCCCCAGCCGAATACCTGGCGGTCCACCCCGACAACGATGGGGCCCGGAGCCGTCACGCTCCATTTGCGGTCCGCACCCGCCGCCGGCCAGAGCACCCTGCTGACCGGCGACAGCGTTTCGATCAGCTTGAGCGTGCCGGTATCGTCCGATGCGCTGGGACCGTTGAACCGAACGAACGAAACCACGCTTGTCAGTTGGGCGTCCAGAGTCGCGGCGGCGGCCGGTCTCGGCAGCCCCGCAACAACCGCACCCGCCGCGACCACCGCTGCGATCGCCCAGCCTAAGCGCACCCCGCTCTTGCCCTTTGAGAACTCCTTCATAACCGCATCATAAGATGTGCGTGAGTCCGCCCTGCCGCGTCGACGCCGTCCTGATGAGTCGGCGAACTTGGAGGCTGTCCGAAAACTGCTGCAGCCGGTAGGTATTACGAGATGCGGCGTGTAATCGCATGTCTGGAGATCACGCGATGCTGCATTTCCAGGGAGCCTGTAACGAGCCGCAGAAGGAGCGGCGGAGCCTAGAGGCGGTATGCCGCGACGGCAGCAGGTCTGTCACGCGTGGGTTGGACCTTGCGGGAGAGAGGCGGGCTGCCGCTGCGTGTTCATTAAGTGCGAGCTCTTGCTGAAAGCTATTACGATTTCGTCGTTTGGAGCCTGTTGTGGAGATAATATGTCCGGCGTGGTACGCCAACATCGAGAAACTCACTGAAGCACTGCCCCTGCTGGCCGAGCAGGGCGTCACCGCAATCGAGATAGGAATCGAGTCCGCCGACTACTTCGAGCGCCACGACTCGAGTAAGCTGAGAACGCTTGTCGGGCAGCTCGGCGCGTGTGGAATCCGCGCGCGGTCGGTCCACTCGCCCTTTGGACCGAATCTGGACATATCCTGCCTCGACGACCGGACCCACGAGAATGGAGTCGATCGGCTGATCGACTCGATCGAGTTCGCCGGAATGCTCGGCGCCGGGACCGTGATAGTTCATGCCGGCGACAAGCTGGACGAGCCGCGCGGCGGTCGGCTCGAAAGGGCGCACGGAGTGCTGCGGGAGCTGTCGGTGGTAGCAAGGGAGTCGGGCGTCGTGCTGGCGCTGGAAAACCTGCCGCCGGACTACTTGGGGCACACGCCCGACGAAGTCCTAGCACTGCTGGACGGCATCGACCCGGACTCTCTGGGCGTGTGCTTCGACTGCGGCCACGCCAACCTATCCGGGCGCTTCGCCGAGTTCGCCGAGGCCCTGCTCCCGCACGCCGTTGTCATACACGTCCACGACAACGACGCCGGCTCGGACCAACATCGCTTCCCCGGCGCAGGCACAATCGACTGGCGGGCGTTTGCGGAGTCATTCCGCGCCGGCGGGGCAGACGCCGCGATCGTGCTCGAATGCAAGCCGCCCGAGGGCATGATCTGGGCCGAGGCGTTCCAGAAACTCAGAGAGGCGCTGGAGTAATCCGCGCCGCCGGCGCTCCCTCTCACGGCATCCGGGGCCTTATGCCAAGCGATGCGAACGATCGGCTCGTCGTAGCGAAAAACGCACCCCGACTCATACTCGGCTAAGGCTTCATACGCTGCCTGCTAGGTTCGGCTCCGGCCGGCTTGGATTATCTCCTCTATGGTCACGGGGCGTCTCAGCTCGTTCGATCTGAGGGCCGCGCGGACGACCGCCAACGCCTTGAGCGCCGCAGTGCCGTCCACCTCGGGTCTTGCCCCGCCGCAGGCGCATTCGGCGAACTCCTCCAGCTCCTCGACCTGGGTGTCGACCGGCTCGACCGGAATAGGACGGCGCTCGTTCGAGTCCGCAGGGCGATAGAGAAGCTGAGTCCCTCCCTCGCAGTAGAGATTCCCGCCGGTGCCGTAGACGTTCACGTAATAGACGGAAGGCGACGCGTAGTTCGAGCCGAGATATCCCAGCAGGCCGCCGTCAAAGCGCAGCAGGCTGACCGTGACGTCGTCGTTGTCGGCAGGCGTGGCCACGTGCGACATGAATGACGACACCTCCACCACGTCGCCCAACAGATACTGCACAGTGTCGGCGAAGTGCACTCCGAGCTGCATCAGCGGCAGGCCCGGGCACCCCTCGCGGGTGTAACGCCATTGGTCCGGTTTCAGACCCAGTCCGCCCGAATGCGAGAAGTTCGCTTCCACCGTGACCGGCTTCCCGATCGCGCCGGAATCGACCAACTGTTTTGCTTTTCGGTGGCCGGCCATTCGGCGGCCGTTGTGTCCGACGGAGAGCACTACTCGCGCCTTCTCCGCGGCGTCGATGATCGCCAATGCATCCTCGATCGTATTCGCAATCGGCTTATCCACGAAGACGTGTTTTGCGGCGGATACGGCCGCTTCGACGTTCTCGCGGTGAGCGTTGTTGGGGCTGGCGATAACTACGCCTTGCACTTCGCTCATCTCAAGCAACTGCTCGATGGTTTCGCACCTGCGCGCTCCGCACCTGCGCGCAAGCTGCTCGGCATTCTCTGCGACGACATCCCAGCAGGCGACGGGCCGCAACTTCTCGCTCCTCGCAGCCGCATCCGCCAGCGACCGCCCGTAACCGCCGCAACCAACGAATCCCAGACCAAAACGCTCCATCAGCCGTCCTCCAAACGCTTCGGCGCGCCGGTGCCGCGAGGAGAAAATCCGTCACAGCCGTCCCGCGCCTCGGCAGACCGCCGCGGTTTCCACGGCACACAGTAATGCATACCGCCGCGCCGCACTTTTTTACTTACTCGTCTTGAGCGAATTACCCTGCCCGCACGCGCGGCTGCCCGGCTCGCGGTTGACGTGTGACGGGGTCGGGGCTACAATCAAGCCTGTGGAGGAAGCCGCGCATAGGACGGTACTTGAGGCGATACGGGCCTCCGGGTTCTTCGCGAGCCTCAGCGAACAGGACCTGCAGTTGATACGCCCTGCTGCGAAGCGCATCAGTCAGCCCCGGAACACCGTCGTTTTCCACGAGGGCGAGCCGTGCCACGGGTTCTACATTGTCGAGTCTGGAGCGATCAAGCTCTACAAGGAGTCGGCGGACGCTAGGGAGCACGTACTGCACGTGGCACTGCCCGGCGACTGCTTCGGCGAGGCGGCACTTTTTCTCGGCACGGGATACCCGGCGTCGGCTTCGGCGGTGAAGGATTCGTCGCTGATACTGCTTCGAAAGAACGAGTTCCTGGAGATTCTTCGGCGCAACTCGGGCGTGGCCTTCAGCCTAATGGCGTCGATGGCGGCGTGGGCACACCGGCTGGTGCAGAGCATCGAACTGCTTACTCTCAAGGACGCCGGCTCGCGTTTTGCCGCATATATTCTGTCGAAAACACCGCCCAACGCCCGCAATGGGACCGTCGTCGACCTTGGGATAACGAAGCAGGTTCTAGCCTCGCACCTCGGCATAACCGGTGAAACGCTTTCCCGGCTGCTCGCCAGGTTCGAGGCGGACGGGGTGATTACCGTTCAGGGCCGAACTATCAAGCTGGATTCCGTCGAGAAGCTGGAAGAGTTGGCGGAATCGGGGCGGGCATAGCGCGGGAACACTCGGCGGCGCGCGCCGGTCGATTAAGCTGGTCGGCCTGGTGTATCATGTTTTCTATGCGCGCATTCCCCGCGATTCTTGTGCTGCTGTTTCTCGGCAGCGGCTGCGGCGCGGCTGTCGGGACCTACTCGATGTGGCTCAGCTCGCACCCGCAGGCGATAGTGGCCGATTCCCACAGCTTCGCTACGATCACCGCCGAAGTGCGGGATGCCTCGGGTCGACCGGCTGCGGACGGAACACCGGTGGACTTTGCCACCAGCCTCGGAATCATCGAGCGTCGCGCTCGAACCGCTGCCGGAGTCGCCCGCGTGCGCCTGGAAAGCGGCAGCACAATCGGCACGGCCGTCGTCTCCGCCGTGGCGGGCGACGGAGGCGCAGTCGCGCAGATCCGCGTGGATTTCCTGGAACCGGGAACCGAGATGTTCGAGGAGTCTTTCATCTCGGTCGCCTCAGACCGGCACCTCGGCTACGACGTCGATAGGCAGATCGTCGATTCGGCAGGCGGGGTCACCATCTACCATCGCGGCCTCACGATCGCAGCCGAGGAGGCTCAGATCGACGTCAGGACCAACATACTCCGCGCCAAGTCCCGCACCGGAGGCGAACCCATAACGATCAAGCGCGGCGACAGGACCCTGCGCGCAGGGGCGCTGTCCTATGACCTGGGATCGATGGCCGGCGTTCTGATCACTCCGCCGGACGAGGGCGCAAGGCGGCTCCGGTTCAGAGGCAGGGACCTCTTCACGGAACCGGACCAACAATCCGAATCCGCGACCGAGCCGGCCGGCAGACTCACCTTCGAGTTCCAACCGGTATCGACAAGCAGTCTGTTCATTCGATGCCGCAGCCTGGTGATCCGCCCCGGGGTAGAGATCAAGTTCAGGAGGGCGAGCTACTACGTGGACGGCGACAAGATGCTGACCGTGCCGCTTCAGGTGGTCTCGCTTCGAGGCGAAGGCGGCGGAACCGGCCAAATGATCGCCTACGGCACGGAGGGAGTGCGGCTAGATCTGCCGATTTATTACTCGCTGACCCCCACCTCCACCGGCGCCCTCAGGCTCAGACACTCCGAGAACACCGGCTGGGGCTACTACTCCGAGCGCGAGGGCTGGCAGGTCGATCTGGACCAGGACTACAATACCGGCGGCTGGGTCGAGGGTCGGTTTTCGATCAATCGAATCGGCTCGAAAGACTGGGGCGTGCGCTGGAATCAGCGCACCGAACTTGCCGCCGACTCCCGGCTCTACACCTATCTCGACTTCCCGGCGCGGCGCGACCTCTACGGCACAATCGACTTCAGCCGCTCGATGCGCAGCTACACGTGGTCGGTCAACTTTCGCGGCAGCAAACTGCGCAACACGGACGGCCGAAGCTACGTGAGCACATACCTGCAGTCGCGTGCGAAGCCTTTGATCGGGGACGCGGTGAGTTGCGCGTTCACGACGCGCCTGTCCTATGACAGCAGCCTCCCAGGGGAACGCGACAAGCTGGGCGAAGGGGTCGGCCTGCAGCTCTACGGCAAGCCGCTGACGCTCGGCTCACAGGCGACGCTCAACACCTCCGTCAACCTTTCTCGCGACTGGGGAGGCTCGAACCCCGGGTCGACGATATTCGCCAACGTCGGGCTCTTTCGCATGCTCGGCACGACGGGGCTGGCCACGCTCAACTATGCCTACTCGTGGGCCGACTCGCTTTTCGGCTACAACGCACAGCGGCTCAGCGGCAGCCTTTCGCTGACCTCGCCGACAGGATGGCGGACAAGCGTATACGCGGTCTACGGACTCAACGATCGAAGCGTGAGCGCCTTCGGCGACGTCGGCTACACCCTAGCCAAGGATTGGAGGGTGAGCTTTCTCAGCACGCTCCAGAGGTTCCAGCAGTCGAAGTTTTCCGACTTCGAGGTCGCGCTGTCGCGACTGCTGGGCCGGCAGGAGGCCCGCCTGACTTGGTCCCAGTCGCGAAAGAGGCTCAGGTTCGAGTTCTCCGCCGCCGGGTTCTGAGCGGAAGCGCACGCGCCGGCTCCCCCGACGCGTGAATGTCAATCCGCTAAGCCGGTCCGGAAACCTAACCGAGGCGTTCTCCGAGAACGGCCTCTATCTCACCGCGCCCGATCGCGCCCTCTCTCACGATCCTCGGCGGAGTGATGCTCAGGTCCACGACGGTCGACGGCGTCCCGATGCGGCACTCTCCCGCGTCGAGCACGACAGAAACGGCGTCCCCGAGGGCCCTGATCGCGGCTTCGGCGTTGGTCGGCGCGTCGGATCCAGAGACGTTCGCGCTGGTAGCGACGATGGGCACACCGGCCGCCTTAAGCAGCGCAAGCGCAACTGCATGATCCGGAACGCGCACGCCGACGGTGTCTCCGCCGCCGGTGACGACATCAGGCACGGCATCGCTCTTCGGCAGCACAATGGTCAGCGGCCCGGGCCAGAACTTGGCCGCCAGAGCGCGAGCGCTCGGCGGTATCTCGCGAACGACGGCGGCCAACTGCTCGACTGCCGCTATTTGAACCGGAAGCGCGTGCGTTTGCCCACGGCCCTTCGCCTCGAAAACCAACCTCACCGCGGCTTCGTTGAACGTATCGGCGGCGAGGCCGTAGACGGTCTCCGTCGGGAACACAACCAGTTCGCCCCGGCGCAGGGCGTCCGCCGCCTGCCTGACGCATTCCGGATCAGGTTTTTCCGGATCGGTCCTTAAGATAATCATTTGTGCGCCACCACCACCCTCTCGATGCCCGCGAGGTCGCGCGCGGTCTCGACCAGTTTGTATCCGGCGGCGCGTGCGATCCCGCAGACCGCCTCCGCCTGCCCAAGCCCTACCTCGACCGCAAGAAAGCCGTCCTTGCGCAGATAGGTTCCGGCCTCGGGAATCAGTCTTCGGTAGATTGCAAGGCCGTCCTCGCCGCCGTCCAAAGCT
>Ga0068707_1001689_pt1 | contig 15462 bp, 13 predicted proteins | sample YNPNPMetaG_FD_66600 | JGI IMG/M metagenome (GOLD analysis project Ga0068707, IMG submission 66600) | Anoxygenic and chlorotrophic microbial mat microbial communities from Yellowstone National Park, USA - YNP NP MetaG | ecosystem: Environmental > Aquatic > Thermal springs > Hot (42-90C) >...
GGCGAATGCCTCCCGGGGCCTGGAAATTCCTGAGGCACCTCCTGGCTTCGCCGTGTTCCTGACGGCAGAGAGGATCGGAGATGCCGGAGCGTCGGGCCCGCCTTGGGAAATCCCGCCGGGGATCCCGGAAATCTCCGGGACGGGAGCAGAGGCAGGAAGGGCCGGTCGGGATCGGCGACGGGACGGTGAGGGCCCTCACCAGCGCGCGTTCCGGAGGGCCTCCTCCTGGTTCCAGAGGGCGGCCTCGAGGGAGGCGCGCTCCCAGGGATCGTCGGTCGCCTGCAGGAGGCCCTGCAGGACGCCGATCCGCTCCGCGATGCGGGCCTGTTCGCCCTCGATCGCGCGGCGGAGGCGCCGGGCGCGCCGACGGCGGAGGTTCCGGGCCCGCCGGCGGGCCTTCCGGGCCATCTCCTCTTCCGCCTCGGCCATTTTCCCGAGCAAGTAGGCCCCCCCCGCGGCGCCGAAAAGAACCAGCCAGAAAGGCACAGGGCACCTCCGGTTCAGAGGTTCATGAGCAGTTCGATCAGGCGGAGACGTTCCGCCGGGTCACGGCTCATGACGATGAGCTTGGCCGTTACCAGGAACCGCTCGTGGCGGCGGATGGCCTCGCGTTCGGAGGCCTCGATCTCGGCGATTTGAGCCCTCGTCCGGGCCCTCGTTTTCCGGTACAGGGCCTCGGCGGCGAGGCGCTCTTCGTGGGCGGTGAGATAGCGGAAGCCCTCGATGGCCAGCGGCAGGTAGACGACGGGCGAGGTCTTGGGGGTCGCCCGCAGCCTGGGGATCAAAGTGAACGTTTTCATGTGTTTCTTACGATTCGCCCGGGCCCCGGTGACATCCCGGCCGTCTTCGAGAATCGGGGGTTCAAAAAACAAGGGATTCATGGGAACGGCGCGGTGCCGGGGGACCCTGTCCGGTCCGGCATTCGCGGTGATTCGGCCCGGGCCGGGGTCATGGCCTCCGCCGCCGCGACGGGGGACGACCGTCCCTCCGATTCCTGCGACCCTTTCCGCGATTCCCAGTAATTGACACCCCGGCGGGGATGCCCTAGATTCGTGCCCGTGACGGAACCCTCCCCGGTCGCCCTCGTGGCCACCCTGGGGCTCAGCCCCGCGGTCGTCACCCGCGTCCTCGACCACCTCCTGTTCGTCGAGAAGCTCCCCCTCCGCGAGGTCGTGGTCGTTCACACCGGCGGAGATCAGGTGCACCGGGGCATCCAGAGACTCCTGGGATCCTTCCCGGGAGCCCGCCTGGACGAGATCGACGGGATCCGCGAGGTGCCCGAGGCGGTCTACCGGGTTCCCGGGAGGGACGCCTTGCGGATCCGGCTCCTGTTTCACGGCCTTTCCGAGGCGGACCTTCTGGAGGCGGAGGACAACAAGGCCGTCTTCGCCGCCCTGGCCCGGCACGTCTGGCGCCTCCGCCGGTCCGGTCACGACGTGGTGGTGAGCCTCGCCGGCGGACGGAAGCAGCAGAGCGCCTATGCCCTGCTGGCCGCCGTGCTCTTCGGGGCCCGGCGGGCCGTCCACCTGATCCCGGTGAAGGAACACGACAACCGGGAGGACAACGAGGTCCTCCATGTGTCTCCCGACTGGTACCGCCTCGTCGGCGTTCCCTTCCCGGTCCTCGGCGATGTCTCCGATTCCCTCGCCTCCGGCGGGCCTCCCGAGGGGGACCGCGAGATGCTCGATCTGATCGAGCGGATCTGCTCGGGCGTCCCGGCGGTCGTTCAGGCGGGCCTGGGGGACATGAACCTGCTTCCGGGGGAGGCGGCACGGGACATCGGCCTCGGGTCCGAGGCCATGCGCCGGACGATCTCGGAGGCGAAAGGCCGCCGGATCAGCCTGAGCCCCCTCTATCTGTTCGGTCCCCCCGGCAGCGGCCGGGGCACGCTGGCCGAGCACCTCGCCGGGGAACGGGACGGACCGGTGCGGATCCTGGACGGAGCGAACCTGGAGGACCTGTTCTTCCCGAGGGGCCCGGGGCTGGCCGGGGAGGAGTGGAGCCATCCCTTGGAAGACCTGGACGGGGGGACGCTGGTGATCAAGAACCTGGACCGTTCCCCTCTCGAGGTCCAGAAACGGATTCTGCCTCTCCTGGACAGACTGCCCCGTCTCCTCCTTCCCACGCCCTGCTCTCCCTCCCCCCGGGAGATCCGGCTCTGGCTCGTCGTCACGGCCGCCCGCGATCTGCCGGAGGCGGTCTCCGGGGGGGACCTCGCGGAGGGCTGGCCGGAGGTCCTGAAATGTTCCCGCGGGATCCGGATGCCCTCCCTCTGGGAGCGCCGCGAGGATGTCCCGGGCATGGTTTCCTCCGCGCTGCAACAGATCGCGCGCGATGCCGGGATTGCCCCATGGAAGGCCCCGCCCGGTCTCCTTCAGGCTCTCCAGAGGTTCGACTTCACCGGCCTGGAAGTGGCCGATCTGGTGGCAGCTCTCCGGACCTGGATGGGGAAGAGTCCCGGCGAGTGGGAAGCGGTCCCGCGGGACCTGGAAGCGGCCCGCCGCTCCCCCGCCTGGGCTCCGGTGGAGCTCCGGGAGCGGAAGATCCTCGAAGAATGGTTCAACATCCGGCGGCGCCCCGGGCGCGCCGCCGAGCTGGCCTCGGCCGATCCCGGCCTTCTGGAAGACGTACGGCGGTACGCCCTGGAACACTTCCGGAACAGGCGGGAGCTCTATCCCGAGATCCGGTCGGAGAGGGCCTTCCTGGGAAAATACTTCCCCTCCCCGGGGGCGGGTTCATCGCCGCCGGGAACGCGGCCGCGCGGGCGTCCGGAGAGGCGCCGCCGCCGTCCGGGGCGGGGCCGCCGCCGGGGACGGTAGGGGGGTCGGTGCAGGGGAGGGGATGGCCCCCCGAAGGGCCTCCGCCACGGGTTCGAACCAGCGTTCCTCCGCCTCGAGCTCGGTCCTTATCTGGTTGGACCGTTCCCGCAGCCGCCGGGCCGCCCAGGCCGCGAAGCCGCGGCGGGCCCGGAGCCTGCCGACGAAATCCATTCCCCCGATGAAGTCGTCCAGGTGCTCCCGGAACACCTGGTCGAACCCGGCGAGGGCCAGCCGGAACCGTCCCATGGCGGCCCCGTCGCGGCCGGGGCGCGGGTCCAGGTACCGGAAAAGGACCTCCAGGGCGTGCCGCTCCCGCAGGAGCGCCTCGGCCTCCCGCTCCGCTTCCCTGAGGTTCTCCCGCGCCGCCTCCGGATGGCGCCTCGCCCGCTCGAGAAGCTCCTCCGCCCACCGGGCCCCCTCCCGGCAGCCCGCCCCCACGACCTCCCCCAGGCGGTTCCCCAGCTGGCGTTCCAGGCGCCGGGCGGCGGAACGGGAGGCCCCGGCCAGCGCGCGGGCCAGCCCGGCGCCGTCCCCCGATTTCCGCCAGGCCCTCCAGGCGGCTTCCAGGCCGAGAGATTTGTTCATCGTCCACCAGTCTTTCTACGGAAGAGTCCGGGGATCATGACGCTCTTTCAGGCTTTTCCGGAGCATCATCAGGCTCCGCCGATTCCATTGGGCAAGGGTATTGGGGCGGACCCGGAAAAGCGCGGCCAGCTCCTTCAGCAGAAACTTGTCCTGCCCATGGTCCCTGTACCAGCCCGCGTAGTCGAGGCCGGTCATCTTTTCGAAAACCGCCTTGTCTTCCCCCTCGGCCAGGGGGATTCGGTACGAGACGAGAAGACAAACCCGTCGCTCGGGAGGCAGGACGCGCAGGGCCTCCTGAGCCCGGGACATCCGGAGGGCCGTGTTCTCTTCCCGGACGAGATGCTCCAAGGGGGTCGGTCCCCGGTCGGCCGGGACGGGGATCTCCGGCGCTTTCCTGCCTTTCGCATCCGTGGGTGGCGACAGCGATACCGTCCTTCGCCTTTCTTCTTGTCGCAGCAGGTCCAGGAACAGGTTGTCCGCGCATTTCCACAGGAAGGTCATGATTTGTCCCCTGCGGGGGGTCCAGAGGCGGAACAGCTCGAGGAGGCGCACCTGAAAAATCGAGAAGAATTCGTCGAACAGCCGCCGGCAGGCTTCCCCGTATTTCGAAAAGAACCGTTTCTGAAGATCGATTCTGCTTTTCCCGAGGAAGACGTCCAGCGCCCGGTGCCAGGCGTCGTCCCTTTGTTCCCTGAGAAGGATCCGGATCAGCTCGGGGTAAGTGCCCCCGTCCTCCGGCTCCGGGGAAGCCGTCGCGGTGCCTTTCACGCGGGGCATGTCGGTCCTTATTTTCGGGAATGCTCCGGCCCCGTGCCAAGGAATTCCTGGATCCGGCGGGCGATCTCTTCCGGATCCACGGGGCAGGGGCGGTCCGCCGGCGACTTCCGGCTCCCGTGGCAGGCCAGGAAGCCCGCGGGGTGGAAGAACCAGCCTTCCCGCAGTCCCCGGGCGCGGAGCCAGGGTTCCAGGATCGCCCCCAGGTGGAACGTCTCGTCCTTGGCCCGCAGGACCCCCACGTTCCGGCCCTCGTGGTAGACCACGGCCCGGGCCCCGCGGGCGAAGAGCTCCGCGGCGGCCCGGCCTTCCGCGAGCGCCACGGGGCCGAACCAGCGGGCCCGGGCCGCCCGGGCCCGTTCCTCCTCCCGCTCCCGGCGGAGCCGCAGGAGGCCCTCGAAGACGACCGAGGCCCATTCGAAGAGCAGGAGGTCCTCCCCCAGGGACCGCCGTGCCGCCTCCACCAGCGCCGGAAGGCAGTGGGCGCGCACCGCCTCCGGGACCCCCGGCCCGGCCAGCGTCTCCACCGCGTGCCCGGTGGTGTCCTGGGCCTCCACCAGATCCAGCAGGGCCCCGAGCGGCTCCCGGTAGGGCTCCGCCTCGGGACGTTCCAGGAGCAGGCGCAGCGCGGAGGAGACCCGTCCCGTGGCGGGATCGGCCCGCCCCTTCAGCCCGCAGGCGATGTCCACCGCCAGGTCTCCCTCCGGAACGGGACCCTCCCAGCCGGCGGAGACGAAGCGGACCTCCTCCCGCCCCCCGCGGAGCCGCCGGGCCAGCCAGGCCGAGGCCAGGGCGTCCAGGTCCGGATGCACGTGGGTGTAGATCATGACGGTCTTCTCCCGTTCTGCGGGGATCCGGCCGCGGGGGATCCGGGGGAGAGCGGGGCGGGGGCCGGTCCCAGGAGACCTTGCTGGAGATGTTTCGGCAGATCCCTGGAGAGCGCCTCGAACGCCCCCTTCCGGGACGGCTGCAGTTCGTACAGGTAAGGCCCCCCTTCGGAAATGATCCTGACGGCGCCCACGGCGGTCATGGGGGATACGGCCTTTTGGATCACCTCGGTCAGTTGTTCCCGGGACCAGTCCCTGGGCTTAATGCAGGCCAGGAACCCCGTGTTTCCGGTGACCCATGCGGCCCAGCCCTGTTTCTGGAGGAGCGGGTTCAGGTTCAGCATCCCCGACCCCCACCCCTCCGGCGCCGGCGGGGTTCCCTCCAGGTCATGCCGAAGACCGGCAGGTGCCCGTTCAGCATCCGCTCCACGGCCGCCAGGGATTCGGGAAGTTTTTCCGCCTTGAAGAAATCCTTCAGGTGCGAGAAGAGACGCGGAGCGTCCTCCCGGTCGATGACCCCGAGGCGGAGCGCCTTGGCCAGCTCCCGCTCGGCCTCCGCAAGGGAGCGGAGCGGCCGGACCAGGACGAGTTCCGCCCCGAGACCTCCCATTTGCCGGCGGGTCCCCTCCGCGTGGCGGATCTGGGTGGTGATCCCTTCTTCATTCTTCGAGCGGAGCTTGCAGTCGAGGATGACCAGGCGTCCCCGGTGGTGGGCCACGATGTCGACTTCCTGCAGGGCCTGCCCCTGCGGACTTCTCGCCTCCACGTTCATGATCGCGTTGCGGATCCCCATCTCCAGGAGGCCCGCGGCGACGTACCGCTCGAAGAGGAAACCGGCCTGTTCCGGCGAAGGCCTGCCGATCCGGCGGAACGCCCCGTGCCAGTCCCAATGCTCCTCGATCAGGGCCCGGGTGAGGTCCGGCAGGGGGAGGCGTTCCGGCCTCTTCGAGCGCACCTCGGCGTTCTCGGGCAGGATCCAGAGGGACCGGACCAGCTCTTCCACGGGGATTCGATCCATGGCCTCCCCGGGCGGGCAAAACCGGTGGGCCTCCAGTGGACTTTTCTCCCCGTTCCGACGGAGCTCGTACCAGTCCTCGGAACCGATCTCCCGGTAGATCACCAGGACGTCCGGCCGGCCCGCGAAGGCGATCGCCCCGCACGTCATCAGCTTGTTCCCCCCCGTCGCGTTGATCACCCAGCGGTGCCCGGGAAGGTCCCGCATCCAGCGCTCGATCTGCCCCTGGACCTCCTGCGGCCTCATGCCCAGGGGGGAATGCGGGATCTCCACGGCGATGTCCCGGTAGCGGGATTCGCAGAACCTCCTGAGCCGCCGCGCGGGTTCCTGCGAACGCAGCTCGTCCGTCGTGACGTAGATCTTGAGGTGGCGAAGGCCCGGGTCCTGTTCCTTCCAGCAGACCAGTCCCTGCAGGTTCGGCCAGAGCTGCTCGCTGGCCAGGACCACCATGGCCGCCGGGCGCGTGTCCCTCATGGCTCCTCCTCCGGGAGCTTCCGTTCCTCTCCAGTTTATCCCCCGCCCCGCCCCGGGATCCTTTTTTCGCGTCATCGACCGGCCCCCGGGGCGTAAGAAGGGTCATGAACGGCCTGGCGGAAAAGATTCTCGACGGGCTCAGCCCGCAGCAGCGGGCGGCGGCGACCTCGACGGCCCGCGCCATCCGCGTGGTGGCCTGCGCGGGGGCAGGGAAGACCGAGTGCATGACCCGCCGGATCCTGTGGATCCTCCACCGGGGAACCCCTCCCGAGGGCATCGTGGCCTTCACCTTCACCGAGCGGGCCGCCCGCGAGATGAAAGGCCGCCTCCTGCGCCGCGCCGGCCGGATCCTGGGGCCCGGCGCCCGCGACCGGCTGGGCCTCCTCTTCGTGGGCACCATCCACGCCTTCTGCCTGGATCTCCTCCGCCGGGGCGGCGGGCTGGGCCACTTCGACCTGGCGGACGAGCATCAGGAGCGCGCCTTCCTGGCGCGCCATGGATGGGATCTCCGCCTGAAGGAAACCGTCGAGGAGATCGTGGGAGGGAAGGTGCCCTATCCCCGGGCCCTGGAGATCTTCCGCCGCAGCGTCTCGGCGGTCTACCACGAACTCATCGATCGTCCCTCCCTGCGCCGGGCCTCCCCCCGCTTCGCGGCCTGCCTGGAGGCCTACGAGCGGCTCCTGGAGGATCACCGCCTGCTCACCTTCGACGGCGTGATCGCCCGCGCCGTCGACCTGCTCCGCCGCTCCCCCGGCGCCCGCCCGCCCCTCGGACATCTCCTGGTGGACGAGTACCAGGACGTCAACCCCGCCCAGGAGGCGCTGGTCCGGGCCCTGGCGGCCCCCCCCGCCTCCGTCTTCGTCGTCGGCGACCCCTGCCAGTGCATCTACGAGTGGCGCGGGTCGGACGTGTCCTGCTTCGACCGCTTCGCCCGGATCTTCCCCGGCGCGGTCACGCTCCCCCTCTCCGAGAACCGCCGGAGCCGCGAGGGCATCGTCCGGGCCGCGAATCTCTTCGGGGCCGCCCTGGGCGGCGGAGACTGGATCGCCATGGACGGGCTCCGAAAGGACGGCGTCCCCTCGGTCTGGGCCACGGAGTTTTCCGGCGAGGGCGACGAGGCCGACTGGGTCGTCCGGAAGATCCGGGCGGAGTGGGACGCCGGGCGGCCCCTCCGGGACATGGCGATCCTGCTGGGGAGCGTGGACTACTACGGCGGACCCTTCATCGACCGGCTCCGCGACGCCGACATCCCCTTCGAGATCGGGGGCCGCTCCGGCCTGTTCCGGCACGAGTGGCCCCAGGCCCTGGGACGCCTCTTCGCCTGGTTCGCCGGCCATTCCTGGCCCCTGGATCCCCACGATGCCTCCTGCGACCTGAAGGGGGACGAGGTCCTCGACAGCGCCCTGCAGGATCTGCTGGGCCTCCGTGACCGGGAACTCCGCTCGGCCCGGCGGGAGATGGAACGGCTGAGGAAGGAGGCCCTCGGGGGAAGGTTCGAGAACCTGGTCGGTCTCTACCAGGAGGTCCTCCGGGTCCTGGGGTTTCTCGGGCTGGACCCGGACCGGGACGGGGACGCGCTGATCCTGGCCCTCGGGGGCCGCTTCAACCGCCTGCTGAACGACTACGAGGCGATGATCCGGCGCGTCAGCGCCGATCCCGCCCGCGGCCGGGGCTCCCGCCGCCTCGACTGGCCCCGCGCCCTGGACGGACTGGCCTGGTATCTCAAGACCTATGCCCTGGGCGCCTACGAGGAATCGGCCGACGAGGACCCCCCCTCGGGGAAGGGGGTGCGGATCACCACGATCCACCAGGCCAAGGGGCTCGAATGGCCGGTCGTCTTCCTGCCGGGCCTCCTGGGGCGGCGTTTCCCCTCCCGGAAACGGACCGACCGGATGCCCTGGCTGCTGGACCGGACCCTCTTCGATTCCGCCCGCTACGAGGGGGACGAGACCGCGCGCCGCCGGGTGCTCTACGTGGCCCTCACCCGTGCCCGGGACGGCCTGTTCCTCTCGTGGTTCTCCGGCGGCGGGGCCCGGCGCTCCCGCTTTCTCGACCCCGTCCTCGAGGGGCTCGCACCGCCCCCGGCCGCCCTCGACACCCGCGTTCCCCCCGATCCCCGCCGCGCCACCCCCGAGGAGGATCCTCCCCTCCTGGCGCCCACCGAGCTCCTCCTCTGGCGTCGGTGCCCCTATCGCTATCGCCTCGCCCGGGTCTGGGGATACCAGGCCGGGCTGGTGCCCGAACTCGGGTACGGGCGGGCCCACCACCACGTGCTCCGCCGGATCGCCGAGCGCGCACGGAAGGGGGAGAGGGTGGAACCGGCCCTGGTGGACCGGGAGATCGAAGATTCCTTTTATCTCCCCTATGCCCCCGCCGGGATGCGGGAGGACATGAAGGCGGGGGCCCGCCAGCGGATCCTTTCCTTCGCGGCGGCCCATGCCGCGGACCTGGCCCGGACGGTGGACGCGGAGGTCCCCCTGGAGTTTCCCCTCGGCGGGGCCGTCCTCCGCGGGGTCCCCGACGCGGTCCTGGGGGAGAATGGGATCCTGTGGATCCGGGAGTACAAGACGGACGACGAGGCGACGGGAGAGGACGAGGCGGAATTCCAGGCGCGGCTGTACGTGGTCGGCTGCGGAAAGCTCGGGCGCGGGGTTGCGGGGGCCGAGGTGGTGAACCTCTCGCGGGGCACCTCCCGGGCCGTGGCGATCGGGGCGGCCGAATTGAAGGAGGCCTCGGAGGCGGTGGAGTCGGTGGTTCAGGCCATCCTGAAGAGGGAGTTTCCTCCCCGCCCCGGTCCCGCCTGCCTCCGGTGCGATTTCGCCCGGATCTGCCGTTATTCGGAAGCGGCCGGCCCTTCGAAGGCGGCCGGAGGCCGGGCGTCGGCGTGCGGACGACGGCCGTGGGGAGGCAGGGACGTCCGTCGGAGGGGATCTCGAAGGGATGAGTGACGGCCCTCCTCGGGGAGGCCGCGACGGACCCCTGCGGGGTTGCATTTTTGTTGACAGTCCCGGGTGGCGTGTGTTGAAAAAAGAAGCCGAACCTATGCTGCCCCCGAGGGTGTCCGAACTTCGGATCCTCGCCCTGAGGGCCGGTTTCCACGCCCTGGAACCCATCCAGTTCCCCGATTACCCCGGTTCCACCATGCGCGGCGTCTTCGGACGGGCCTTCCGGAGCGCCGTCTGCATCGTGCGGGGAACGGATTGTGCGGCCTGCCTGCTCTCCTCCCGCTGCGCCTACGCCGTCGCCTTCGAGTCGTTCCCCCCTCCGGAGGGACCCGTGATGGAAGGGGCCTCGCGGGTCCCCCACCCGTTCGTGCTGGCGCCCCCCGACGGCGGATTCGTCCCCTCCGGGACGGGATTCTCCATGGGCCTCACCCTCATCGGGCGCGCGGTCGAACAGGCGCCCTACCATTTCCTCGCCCTCGAGACCATGGGGCGGTTCGGCTTCGGGAAGACCCGCGGACGGGCCCACCTGGAGGGAATCGACTTCCTCCTCCCCGACGGCTCCTGCCGCCGCGTCTACGACGGCGCCACGCGGCGGTCGAACGGGATCCCCTCCGCCCCCTCCCTGGGAGATCTGGTCCGTCCCCTGCCCGCCTCGCCCACCCGCGTCACGCTCTCCTTCCTCACCCCCGCCCGGCTCCTGGAGGAGGGACGCCCCGCCGCCGGCCTGGACTTCCCCGCCGTCCTCCGCGCCGTCGTCCGCCGGCTCTGCCTCCTGACCGGCCTCTACGGGGCGGGACGCGAGGACTTCGACCGGAATCCCCTCCAGGAGGCCGCCGGACGCGTCCGCATGACCGCCTCCGAACTGCGCTGGCACGACTGGGAACGGTGGTCCGCCCGCCAGGGGACCCGCATGAAGCTCGGCGGCTACCTCGGCCGCATCAGCTTCGAGGGGGATCTCGCCCCCTTCGCCCCCTGGCTTCGGGCCGGCTCCTTCGTCCACGTCGGCAAGGGAAGCTCCTTCGGCCTGGGGAAGTACGAATGCCGATTCGATGTCATCAACGATCCCCTTCCTCGTAAGGACCATTGATGAGCCGAGCGATTTCGAGACTGCAGGCCTTCCTGCACGATCCGCCCCAGAAGGCCTGCGCCCTGTTCACCCATGAGCGTTGGGCGGACGAGCTGCTCCGGCGGATCGGCCTGTCCCTGCCGTCGGACCCCGAGGACCCGGTGTTCCGGGCGGATCGGATGGCCGCCGGGGCCGACCGACTCGAACTTCCCAGGAAGGAGGAAACGCTCGCCCTGTTCAAGCGGCGGCCCGAGATCGTCCACCCCCTCTCCGGCTGGACCATCGCCCTGCCCGGCCTGCAGGAGGTCGGAACCCTCAATCTTCAGGAGATCGCCCGCCGGGCCCTCGACGCGCTGGCGGAAGAGGCCCTCAAGGAGGATTCCGAGGAGAAGCGCCTCGCCCGGCTCGCCGACCTCCTCTGGAGGGACTTCCCCGAGGAACTCGCCGGGGTGGACCGCCGGCGCAACCTGGGGATCCTCTGGAACTGGCTCCCCGCCGACACGCGCGTGCCCGACCACACCATCTGGGACCACCAGCGGCTCGCCTCGGCCTTCGTCCTGGCGGGGGAACGGCCCGCCCTCCTGGAGTTCTCCCTGGGCCCCGTGCAGCCCTTCATCGAGGGCGGCCGGAAACTGGCCGACCTCTGGGGCGCGTCGCTCCTCCTCAGCCGCCTCGCCTGGGCCGCCATGAAGGCGGTGGCGGAGGCCCTGGCCCCCGAATCCATCCTCTTCCCGGACCTCCGCGGCCAGCCCCTGGCGGATCGGGAACTCCTCCGCAAGAAGCCGGACATGCATGCCCTGGCCATTCCCTCCCTGCCCAACCGGTTCCTGGCCCTCGTTCCTGCCGATTCGGCCTCGGATATCGGAAAGGCGGCCCGCGACGCGGCCATCAAGACCCTCCACAAGGCCGCCGGGCGGGCGGGAGAGATCTTCGGGGAGGCCCTGGGGGAGCAGGGACGGGCAAGGCTCCTCGGCCAGGTGGAATCCTGTTTCGAATTCCTCTGGGTTTCCATCCCCTGGCCCGCCGGATCGAAATTGGAAGCGGTGGAGTCGTGGATCCGCGCGGCCTCCGGGGCGGGGATCCCCCACGAGGATCTCGCCCGGTTCGTGAAGGAACTGAAGGAAAACAAGTTTTATGCCCCCGGGCCGGGGTCCCTGTACGGTTCCCTCTACAGGACCTCGGGACGGCTGATGGGCGGTCGAAAGGCCCTCCGCCGCTTCGACGCCCCCGCCGAGACGGGCTGGAAGTGCTCCTCCTGCGGCGAGCGCGAACCCCTTCCCTTCCCCGGAGATGTCTCTCGCAAGAATTTGCGCCAGGAGTGGGAACGCGTCCGGAAGGAAGATCCCGCCCTGGCCCGGGACAACGAATTCCTCTGCGGGGTCTGCCTCGTGCGCCGTTGCGGATGGCGCGTCTTCGAAGGGGGGCAGGAGGGACGCTTCCCCTCCACCTCCACCCTGGCCGCGGCCCCCTGGATCCGACGGGTGTGCCGGAAGGCCGGGGAGGGCGGGCCTCTCCTGGAGGCCGTCCGGGACCTCGTTCGCGCCGCCGACGCCGTGCCTTCCCTCGGTCGCGGCCGGGCCCCCTGGAGGATCTATCGCGAATTCGGCGGAGACCCCGTCCTCCAGCTGTTCCTGCATCTCGACGGCCGCCTCTTCTTCGAGGAGACCTACGAGTCCCGCGACTTCGAGGAGGAGGTCGGCCCCGACAAGGTCCGGGGACTTCAGAAAACGGCCTCCTCTCTCCTTCGAAAGGCCAAAGAGGCCGGCTGCGGGAGTCCCGGGCGCTATTTCGCCGTGATCGCCGCCGACGGCGACCGCATGGGGAAGATCCTGTCCGCCGAGATCGGTCCCAAATTCACCGATGTGCTTCACCGGGTCGTGCACCTGCACCTGCCCCAGCCCGCCTGCGATTTCCTGTCCCTGATCCCCCGGCCCACTTCCCCCGCCTTCCATGCCGCGATCAGCCGAATCCTGAAGGATTTCTCCACGAAGATCGTCCCCTACGTGGCGGAGACGTTGCACGACGGGGACCTGGTCTATGCCGGAGGAGACGACCTCCTGGCCGTCGCCCCGCCCCTGGAGGCGCTGGCGATCGCCGGGGACCTGCGCCGCGCCTGGAGCGGCGTGGAGCCCGAGGATGCCGAGGACGATTCCGCAAAAGAATTCCAGCTGGGGAAGTGGTCCTTCGCCAAGGGATACGCCTACAGCTCCTCGGAACACCAGCTTTGCCTGGTGATGGGACCCAAGTGTTCCCTCTCCGCCGGCGTGGCGGTGGCGCACCACAAGGCCCCCCTGGCCGATACCCTCCGGGCGGCCCGGCAGGCGCTGGAAGGGGCCAAGGACTCCGGCCGCGACGCCCTCGGCCTGGCCCTCCTGAAGCGGTCCGGAGAGCACTCCCGGCAGGCCTTCTCCTGGAGGGTCAAGGCGGGAGATCGCGTCCTGCGCGCCGTGGATCTCCTGGCGCGGGCGGCGGAGGCCTTCTCCAGGAATCTTTCTCCCCGCCTCCTGGCCGCCTTGCAGCGCTTCGAGCCGCCCCCCGACAAGGTCTGGGAGAGCCCCTTCTCGGATCTGTTCCGGAAGCATTTCACGGACCACAGCGCAAAGGGGACTCAGGAGGAGTCGCGGCTCCTGGCGGCCGATCTTTTGGAATTCGGCCGGGGAGGCGGGTTCCGGGATCGGGAAAGCCCCTGGAAGGCCCTCCTGGATCTCCTCAAGGCGGCCGCCTTCCTGTCGCGCGGAAGCGAGGATCACCATGGATAGGACGATCTTCCTCGAGGCCTCGGACGTCTGGCTCTTCCGGGACGGCCGCCCCTTCCAGGCCGGACAGGAGCATCGGGCCACGAGCATGTTCCCCCCCCATCCCTCCGTCGTCTACGGGGCCCTGCGGACGGCGGGTCTGCTGGCCGAAAACGTGGTCTTGGGCCCGAATTTCAGCAGCCCCCGCTTCGGTTCTCCGGAGCAGCCGGGGAATTTCCGCTTCCTCGGGCCCGTCCTTTCGAAGGATCGCAAACTCCTGTTCCCCTGTCCTCTCGATGTGGTCCGCGAGAAAGGAGAGGACCACGACGAGAAGCGGGATCCCGGCAAGCTCCACCGCCTCGTCCCGCTGCGGGGGATCGAGGCTCGGGGGGACACCGGAGGATTCCCCTTCCTTCATGCCCCCGGTACCGGCGAGGTGGAAGGGATCCATGAATACCTGGATGCGGAGGGACTCGCCCAGTGGCTGGAAGGAAAGATCCCGGGGCGCGTCATCGAATCGGAGGAAATCTACGGGACCGAGGACCGGATCGGGCTGGCCCTGGACGACCCGGGAGGGCGGCGGCCCCACCCCGGCCATCTTTACATCGCCGGATTCATCCGCCCCCGGGAGGGGGTGGAACTGGCCGGCTGGGTTCAGGGGGACGGAGGACTGCTGGGACGGTCCGGAAACCTGCGCCTGGGCGGCGACGGCCACACCGCCCGTTACGAGATCCTCGAGAAAGGACCGGCTTTGCCCCCGCCCCCGGCCGGGCCGCGGAAGGGGGCGGCCATCCTCCTGCTGACTCCCGCCCTGTTCGGGGACGAAAAGGGGACGACCTGGAAGCCCGAAAAGTTCCTGAAGGAGACGGGGCTGACCCTGGTGGCGGCCGCCGTGGGGCGGTCCCTCCCCGTCGGCGGTTGGGATCTCGTCCGGGACCGGCCCAAGCCCACCCGCCGGGCCGTTCCGGCCGGCAGCGTCTTTTTCTGTCATTGCGAGGGACCGGGGTCGTACCAGAAGGCGATGGATCGTCACGGTACGTGCATATCGGACTTGTTGCCGGAGGCCGGCTTCGGCCTCGCGGCGGTGGGAGGCTGGAACCATGTATGACCGGAAGGGCGCGGTTCTCTTCATCCTCACGGAATCCCCGGTGCACTGGGGCACCGGCGTCAGCCTGGGGGCCGTGGACCTGCCCGTCCAGCGGGAGCGGCACACCGGGTACCCCATGGCGCAGTCGGCCGGCATCAAGGGGGCCCTCCGCGATCTCTTCGAACGGCACATGAAGGAGGTGGTGGACGACCTCTTCGGACCGGAGCCGAAATCGGGCGAGGAGCCGCGGTCCATGGGGCGCGCCTCGTTCGGGGACGGCCGGGTCCTCCTCTTCCCCGTCCGGAGCGGCAAGGGGGCCTTCGCCTGGGTGACCTGCCCCCATGTCCTCTCGCGCCTTCGGGCGGACCTCTCCCGCGCCGGCTTCGAGGGGTATCCCGACACGATCCCCGCCCCCGCCGCCGGTCGGGCCTGGACCACGGAGCAGGGCGTGAAGGAACTCGATCTGGCGCAGGGCAAGGCCCTCCTGGAGGACCGGGCTTATGCCCTGGAGAAGGACGGCCGGGTGACGGCGTGGTCCAATTGGCTCATGGAAAGCAAGGCGATCCCCGACGACCTGAAGTTCCACAGGGACCTGCTCCTGAAGGGGCTGGCCGTCATCCCCGACGACGATTTCAAGAGCTTCGTCCTGCAGTCCACCGTCGTCGAGACCCACGTGTCGATCGAGAACGAAACCCGGACCGCCAAGGAGGGGGCTCTCTTCCAGGTGGAGTTCGTCCCCTCCGACGCCCTGTTCTATTCGGTCGTCCTGATCTCGGGCCTCGGGGGGAAGGACGGCAAGAAGTCCCTCGAGGACCTCAAGGATGGGATCTCCAAGGCGGGCGGCCGCTGGCAGATGGGGGCCGACGCCTCCACCGGCCGCGGATGGATGGCCTTGAGCTTTGTGCGGGGGTGATTCATGCCCGAACCGACGCTGACGCTGGACCAGGAAAGGGCGAGGCATACGGCCGAGAGGTTGGGGACCGATGTTTCCAAGGCGCTGGCCAACCTGGCCGCCTCCCTGCCCGGCCTGATCGTGGCCAACGGGCTGGCCATGACGGCGGCCTACCTGGACGAGAAAAAGGAACACAAGATGCTGGGTGATCTGAGCGACTGGCTTCTCGGAGACAGGACCGCC
>Ga0068707_1001691_pt1 | contig 15457 bp, 13 predicted proteins | sample YNPNPMetaG_FD_66600 | JGI IMG/M metagenome (GOLD analysis project Ga0068707, IMG submission 66600) | Anoxygenic and chlorotrophic microbial mat microbial communities from Yellowstone National Park, USA - YNP NP MetaG | ecosystem: Environmental > Aquatic > Thermal springs > Hot (42-90C) >...
GAGCGTGCCTAACTCCTGGGATTTTGGAGTCCCTACTAGAGGACAAATGAAGCGCGCTTCCAGATGACCGCTCTGCGCGCTCCGCTACGCTGTGCGGCGGTTAAAGGGTGAAACATTGAGCTGCTGCCTATACCCAGAAGGAGATGCTCTGGCAATGCGATGCATTTCTCCGTCTTCGTTATGCCTAGGAACCTGATGAGGAAAAAAGGCGTTGCTGGCTTTGAAGGATGAACCCTTTGTCGGCATGTGGTGTGACCGCCCAGATATGGCGGATAGTAACGCCAGGCTTCGCACTGTCCGAACACGTGAATGGGGTTGAGTCTGTGGATGGTCTCACCGTTGTTGACACAGATATCCTCATCGATGCTGGACGAGGTATCAAAGAAGTGATTGACTATCTCGATGAACTTGAGAATCGCACCTCATTGGCAACGAGTATCGTTACGCAAATGGAACTGCTCATTGGTTGTCGAAACAAAGCGGAATTGCGTGATCTGGAACAGTTTCTTAGACGCTTCTGGATTCTCAAGATCAGCGAAATCATCTCTGATAAAGCGGTTGAGCTACTCTACGTTCGTTAACGGTTTCCGCACGCCAAACCAAACCCAAAACACTATCAAGAAAATTGCTAATCTGGCAATTACCTACCATAGGTTCTACTTGGCAGGGTAGACCGTCCACGAAGTTTTCACGAATACACGAATAGTGCTGTCATTCGTTTATTCGTGGTACATTCGAGGACGGTTTTCTCAGCAAATCATCAACACTACTTGTAATGGTAGGTTGTTACCTAATCTGGTAGAAGACCAAGAGTTTAGCCAGAAAATCCGTCTTTCCAGTTGAGGTCGTCAAGCTGTTCCCAGTAATAGTAGCCTTTTGCACGGAACATTGCTACCAGCCCACCCGGGTTATACTTTTTGGCAACATGATCATCCAGTCTGACTAACGCCTTGAGGCTTTCGAGCGTTAGCTCAAGCGAGTCTAAATCTTGTTCGCCTGAGAAAGCGATGTAGGCTTGAATGACGGTATCCATGTAATCCATCAACAAACTGTGGGTGGTCGGCTGACATACTTTCGATGGCATCTCCCAGGCCTGGTTGCGAATATCTTCAAGGCGGCTGATTTGTTCAGGTAGCGCAATTCTTGCCGTGGTTTCGGCAATGCTTTGTTGACGGAAAAACTTGCTCAGAAGCTGCAACATCTCGTCTTCAAATTGCTCCGAGCACTTTTTAAACTCGGCTGTCGCTGCAGCACTTGTAGCTCTATATTCGAGCGTAGCTGCAATGCTTGTGGCTGTTGCCCGCTCGTTTTCGCTGACCATGCTAGCGATCAGTATGGTGGAAGTGAGGATAAAAAGCGTAACCAGGAGCAACCCGGCAACCATCATGATTTTGACCCAGTTCCTCTGTGACCTTGCGACACCTTTTTGATTCTTCCCTTGGCTTCTGACCGTCTTTTCCGCCTGATTTTGGCCGTTCGTTTGTTCAAAGTGAGGCGATCGCTCAAGTAATGCTTTCAGCATCTTTCTCGCTTTTTCGTGTTGGGGGTCGATTAAGAGAATGCGATTTAAGCAGTAAATTTTTTGCTCGTCTTGTTCAACACAAAGGGCCAAACCGAACCAGGCATTGATATTGTTGGGTTGTTCCTCGACGACTTTTGATAACAGGATGCTGGCTTTCTTTTTATCCCCTTGTTGATAGTAACGATAGGCTTCAGCGAGTAGCTCATTCATGTCTCGATATCCTCCCTTTCGATATAAAAATTCAAATCCACAATTGTTTTAGATCACCACTGTATCTGGTAATGTTCAAAGAATATTTTGGCGATTTGCCCTTTTTTATCCAGCCATTGTGATTTCCCGCTGGGGTGATAAAATTTCTGGAGCAAATTATAACACAAGTGCGGGGTATTTGAGACTCGGCTGCGCTTTCTGCTTGATTTTCTCAGTGATTTGGCGGAGGCGGTGGAAACTGCTGTTACCAAAGGGTTGCAGGGTTCAGAGTCTAAATCTAGCAAGGGGGGCTTTGAGAGGGTAATTGGGTAACCAAAGAATGAGTCTTCAAAAGGTTCCTGTGTAAATAGTGACGGCAGTCGGCTGCAGCGCGTTGAGGTGATCGGTGGCTATTACTACGGCATCAAACTGGAGACCAAGTGGGATTGGGGTGACCCAAGTGACCGCAGCGGTGCGTCGCATATCTTGCTCGAAGATGTCAAGGTGCACGATACCGGCCGCGACGCCATCAAAATCACGCCCGGTTGTGACGATGTCACCATCCGTCGCGCTGAGATCTTCAACACAGGTATCCGAGACAACTCAAACGCCGAAGGCATCGACAACGTCAACGGCGACCGCATGATCGTGCAGGATAGTTACCTGCACGATATCGCCACCAACGGGATTTACTTCAAAGGCGGTTCAACGGATAGTATCGTCGAACGAAATCGGATTGAACGGACTGGCGGCGCAGGCATTCTGATTGGCTTCGACACCAGCCCGGAATACTTTGACCTGACCGCCAACCCCGAGTACTACGAAAGCCTTGGCGGGGTAGTGCGCAACAACTTCATCCGCAACACGCAGGGGGCTGGCATCGGCCTGTATGCGGCGAAGGATGCGCAGATTTGGAACAACACGCTCATCAATACGGCGCAGGCCTATCACAGTTCGATTTATTTTGGCGTTACCTACCAGGATTGGGGCCCCCATGCCGGACGTCCGCCTTCGGTCAGCCCCATCCTTCGCAATAACCTTATCTATCAATCCGGCAACTTACCGACGGAATGCGTGTTCATCCGTTATGCCAACGACCTGGGTGGCTTGTCTGCACTCGCCGGGATGCCGGCCATGGACTACGACCTGTATTTTCACGCCGGCAGTAACTGCCGCTTTACTGACCAAAGACCCACCAGCCCGCTCGACCATGGAACGTTCTCCCAATGGCAAACCCATATCGGCGGGGAAAGTCACAGCCCGACCAGCGAGCCCCAACTGATGTCCGACGGACACTTGTCAGCTAACAGTCCGGCTATTGACGCTGGGACCTGCAGCGGCGCGCCAGGCAATGATTTCGAGGCTGACCGCCGACCTCAGGGAGTCACCTGCGACATCGGGGCAGATGAATTCCTATCAGGGACGGCTTTTGATCAATTTCTTTACTTGCCTTTGATGTATCGAGAATCGCCATAAGAAGTTTGCCGCCCAAGAACTCGCTTCAGCGGACGTATCCCTCGCTGGGCTCGGTTTTAGCAGTTGAAGCACGGGCTGTTGAACAAGTGTCCCAAACTTAGCTGGAATTTTCTCTGCTTTTTGTCACACGTCGAACATTTCTGGGGGCAGAGGGTTGGGAACTTGTTCAGGGTACATCAAATGAAGTAAACTGATCGCTTTATATGCCAAATTCGGATCAAAGGTGTACACTCCCTCGTACATGCGCCACTTGCCGGATAGGCGGCTTGGCTCGATCTCCTCTGCAATCAAGGTCATGTGGACTCCTGGTCCGTAGGCGATGACAAACCAGTATTTTTCGAGAAGCGTTCCGCCAGTATCGATGATCACCGTGCGCGGCAGGTCAGGCAGTGTTGCATCCATGACGCCATAGAGCCACAGTCCCTTAACCACATCAGCAAGGTGTTCATAGCGCTCTGCCTGGTTGGCAAACCGCGAGATGAGCTGGAAGGAGACATGCATATCGGCTGCTCCCGGATTATCCATCACAAAATCCTCAATGATGTGGCTGATGGTCGTCATCGCCTGCACGCTGAAAACATAGCGAAAGTTCAGGCGTTGTAGGTCGGTTGGTGGAGCAACCCTAAGGAGGTCCTCCTGGCGTTCAGGAAAGAGTGGCAGAAGTTTGTTAAGGAACTTGGATAGAATATTCTCACCGTTACTCATTGCATTCCTCTAAGAAGCCCAATCCAGGTGGAATCTAAAATGTCTGTCAGGCGACAATCTCATCTGGCTGTGAAGAAGTGTGCCCTGTGCCCTTTCAAAAGGGATTTTGGGAGAGCAACCTTCCGTCCTGCTCTACTCGACATACAGTTTGCCATCCTCAACGGTCACTTTAAACAGGGTCAGGGGTGCGGGGCGCTTGCCCATCTCCAGCAAGCGGCGTGACCAGGCCGGGATGCGCAGCCCGGCAAAGCTGGTCACCCAATCCAGATTTTCACCGCTTTTCAGGTCGAATTTGCTGCCGTGAAAGGGACAGGTGATCGTCTCCCCCTCAACTTTGCCGTTGGTGAGGGGCAGGCTGAGATGAGGGCATTTGTTGACCAGGGCGTAAAAGTTCTCGCCCGATTTGATGACCAACACCGGCTGATCGCCAACCTTAAAAGTGGCTCTACCGCTGGCGGGAAAGTCGGCAAGGGATGTCAGGAATGCGCGTTGAGTCATGATACCTCCTACCATTATGTCGTGACGCTGGATTTTCAACCGTTAAGTTCGCCTGGCTTGTAAAGCCGGGCTGTAAACGCTACAATGGTTTCAGAGTTTGCGCAGGTAGAGTTTCGCTCTGCTGGATATTGCGTCATAATATAACATTTTCTGGCAAAATGCGGCGGGTGATTTTTGGGGGCAGTGATCTCTTTCGCAAATGGGCATTTTTGGCAATATGGGTAAAAGGCGATTTAGTCCTAACCTAACCGCTGATCAGGCTGAAAAATTTTCCAATCTCTCCACCACCTTTGCCAGAAACGCATCCGCCGCTGCCCCATCCAGAATTCGATGGTCGAAGGTGAGAGAAAGATAGACCATTGGACGAATGGCAAGGGCATCGTTGCCGAACTCATCTTCGATCACCACCACCCGCTTTTGAATCACCCCTACGCCCAGGATAGCGCATTGGGGTTGGTTGATGATGGGGGTGGCAAAGAGCGACCCTCCCACGCCGTGATTGGTTATTGTGAACGTGCCGCCCCTGACCTCGTCGGGCTTCAACTGGCGCGTGCGGGCGCGCTGAGCGAGGTCGTTGATCGCCCGCGCCAATCCGAGCAGAGAAAGGCTATCGGCGTGCTTGATCACCGGCACAATCAAGCCTTCTTCTCCCACCGAGGCGGCAATGCCGAGGTTGATCTGCGGATGGATGAGGAGCCCTTCGGCGGTAAAGGAGGAATTGACCAGCGGATGGGCTTTGAGGGCGGCGATGGCTGCAGCGGCAAAATAGGCCGTGTAGGTCAGTTTTGCTCCCTGTTGGGCAAACTCGCTCAGATGGGCGTTGCGATGCGCCACCACGCGGCTGAGGTCGGCTTCCATCACCGTAGTCACATGGGCGGAGGTGTGTTTGCTGGCGATCATGTGCTCGGCAATGGCTTTGCGCATGGTCGTAAAGGGGATCAACCGGCCGCTCAGCGGTTGGGTTGGGGCGGTCACTTCAGGCAAAGGTTGCCCAAAGACTAGCTCGGTCGGGCGGAAGAGATCGCCATCAGCCGGGGTTTCCCAAATTGGTTGGGCTGCCACCGCGGCAGGCTCTTGCTTCTGCCGGGCTTCGAGGTAGGCTAAGAGGTCTTTTTTGGTAATGCGGCCGCCTTGCCCACTGCCCTTGACCTGGCTTAGATCGATCTGATGTTCCTTTGCCATGCGTGCGACCACGGGAGAGATAAAGCCCACCTGCCTCTCTGGGGAAGGCGCCATGACCAGACCGCTTTCAACCTCGGATCGTTGCGGGATAGATTCGGGCTTGGTTTGCAGGTCTTGGGCAATGGGGACGGCTCCTTGTGGAATTTCCTCGCCGGGTTCGCCAATCCAGGCGAGCACCGTCCCGGCTTGCACGGTTGTACCTTCGGGCACCAGAATTTCGAGTAACATGCCGCTCGCTGGACTGGGAATTTCGGTATCTACCTTGTCAGTGGTTACCTCCAGGAGCGCTTCCATCTCCTGCACGGATTCGCCCTTTTGTTTGAGCCATTTGGTGACTGTGCCTTCCACAACCGATTCGCCTAATTGGGGCATGACAACCTGAGTAACCATTTGTCCTTCCTCCTCGATCAAAATGCAGCCAGTTCACGGATGGCGGCGGCGATCTTTTCCGCATTGGGCATAAACCAATCCTGCATGGGGTGGCTGAAGGGAACCGCTGGCACGTCGGGCCCTGCCAGCCGCTTGATTGGGGCATCTAAATCCATAAATGCCTGTTCGGCAAGGATGGCGGCGATCTCTGCCCCATAACCGCCGGTCAGATTGTCTTCATGCACGATCAAAGCTCTGGCGGTCTTCTTGACCGATTGCAAGATGGTTTCGCGGTCGATCGGCAGCAGGGTGCGCAGGTCGATCACTTCGGTTTCGATTCCCTCGGCTGCAACCATTTGGGCTGCTTTGAGAGCATAATAGTGGGTCATCCCGTAGGTGATCAGGGTCAGGTCTTCTCCCTGGCGGCTGACCCTTGCCTTGCCAAGCGGCACTAGATATTCACCCTCAGGAACTTCGCCTTTGATCAGGCGATAGCCTTTTTTGGGCTCAAAATACAGCACCGGGTTGGGATCCCGTACGGCTGCTTTCAAGAGCCCTTTGGCATCGGCCGGGTTGGAAGGGATGACCACTTTCAAACCGGGCACGTGGGCAAAGAAGGCCTCCACACTCTGCGAGTGATACAATCCTCCCCCAATGCCACCTCCATAAGGAGCGCGGATGACCATCGGCACCGTCCACTCGCCATTGGAGCGATAACACATCTTGGCTGCTTCATTGACAATTTGATTAAAGGCTGGGTGGATGAAGTCGGCGAACTGTATCTCGCAAATCGGGCGCATCCCGTACAGGGCTGCGCCAATGCCAACCCCGACAATCGATAACTCGGCTAAGGGCGAATCGATGACCCGCTTAGGGCCGTATTTCTCATACAGGCCTTGCGTGGCGCGGAAGACGCCGCCGCGTTTGCCGACGTCTTCGCCAACGATAAACACGCGTTCGTCGCGGGCTAATTCCTCGTCCATCGCCTGCCGAATGGCTTCGATCAGGGTGATCTCAGGCACGGGGCACCTCCTCGGCATAGACCGGGTAGGCAGCTTCCTCAGGGTCGGGGTAAGGCGCGCTCTCCCCAAAGCGCACAGCATCTTCAACCAATTCTCTGGCGCGTTGCTCAAACTCTTCGATCTTCGAGGGGGTGAGGAGACCTTGTTTTTCCAAATGCTGGCGGGCAATCACAAGCGGATCGCGCTGTTTGAACTGCTCGACCTCTTCGCGCGAGCGGTAGGAGCGGTCATCATCATCGGAAGAGTGAGGGGTGATACGGTATACTTTCGCTTCGACAACGGTGGGCCCCTCTCCCCGGCGAGCCCGTTCGACAGCTTCCTTCATGACGTGATACATGGCAAGGAAATCCATCCCATCTGCCGAGACACCTGGCAAGCCCAAGCCCAGCGCCTTGTCGGCTGCATTTGCTACCGCCATTTGTTGTTCCTGGCGGACCGAGATGGCATACAGGTTATTGACGATGATAAAGACGACCGGCAATTGATGCACGGCTGCCCAGTTTACTCCCTCATACCACTCGCCTTGCGAGGTGGAACCCTCGCCAACCGTGGTAATCACCACTTTATCCTCGCCGCGTAACTTGATTGCCAGTCCGATCCCGGCCGCGTGGGAGGTCTGAGTGGCAACCGGCGCCGAATGGCTGATCACATTTGCCCGCTTCAGGCTCCAATGACTGGGCATCTGCCGTCCGCCGGAACTGGGGTCGCCCTTCTTCCCCATCAGGCTGAGCATAAACTCGCGCGGGGTATAGCCGAGTGCCAGCATCAGGGTTAAGTCGCGATAATAGGGGGCTATCCAGTCATAGCCACGGCGGATGGCAGATGCAATTGCGATCTGGGCGGCTTCGTGTCCGATGGCTGAGATGTGAAAGGCGATCTTGCCCTGGCGATGTAAAGCCCATGCCCGCTCATCCAGGCGGCGCGATAGCAACATCGTCCAATACATTTCCAGCAAGGTCTGATCTGGAAGCGTACCGTCCATCGTCCTCCTCCATTTTGAAAGAACCCCATATAGCTTATTTTTACCACTAATATCTGAATTAGGGAAGATTTGGAGTGCTAAAGCCCTGCTTCAGCCCGAAACTGAAGCCGTGCTTCAGCGCTGCAGAAAAATTTTCTGTCGATCTGCTTTATTCGCCCAAGTTCGCCAGGGCTTCTTCCAGCAACTCGAGTTGCCCGTCTGCCTGAAGCGCTACCCCCTTTGTACGGGCAAGCTCTCTTGCCTCTGGCGTCAGATTGCCCCCTGCTGCCACGGCCAAAACCGGCAACCCCGCCTGGCGTAAAATCTCGGCCCGCCGAGCAGCTCGCTGCACGTCTTCGCCATCGACCACCGAAGAGACCTCGACCGCCAGCCACACTTCCGGATGCTCTTTCCTTTCCCCCCTTGGCTGGCGTAATTGCCCGCGCACTACCAGGTCAAGCTGGAATAAGTCAATAAGTTGCTCTTCGCTCAGGCGTTCGCCCAACCAGTCTTCGACCTCCGCCAGATCGACCACTCGAGCGCGGCGGACAATGCGCCCAAAGTATGAGAAGGGTTTATCGCGGTATTTGATTTCTAGCAAGTCGCCCACGATGTGACCCATGCGGTTGGTCAGGCGTTGCACTTCTAGCTCAGTGCGCTTCTGGGCTTCGGCAAGTTCAGCAACCGTGTTCTCCAGGCGGGTCAAGCGTTCTTCCACGCCTTCAAGGCGCTCTTCAACTTTGGCTAGCCGTTCCTCCACGGCGGCCAGGCGTTCTTCGTGACGCTTCTGGACTTCGATCAGCTCGGCAACAGTCTGCTCCAGGCGGGTGAGCCGTTCCTCCACGGCGGCCAGGCGTTCTTCGTGACGCTTCTGGACTTCGATCAGCTCGGCGAACCTCTCATCGTTGCGCTTCTGCGCTTCGACCAGTTCGGCAACAGTCTGCTCCAGGCGGGTGAGCCGTTCCTCCACGCCGGCCAGGCGTTCTTCGTGACGCTTCTGGACTTCGATCAGCTCGGCGAACCTCTCATCGTTGCGCTTCTGCGCTTCGACCAGCTCGGCGATGCTCTGTTCGTTGCGCTTCTGCGCTTCGACCAGTTCGACGAGGCTCTGTTCGATGCGCGTCATTCTCTCCTCGCCCCGCTTATGCGCTTCAACCAGTTCCTGGACGAGCTGGGGTAAGGTGAGAAGCTCCTCGGTCAGCACCAGTTGGCGCAGTTCTGCTCGCCACTCCGGGTGCTTGTAGAGCAGTTCGATAAAAGCCCGGTATTCCTGAACGTCAAACGCCATCGTACTCTTATTATACTCGACAATCTCGATTATAATTGGCACAGGAGGATTTCTAGATGGCGTTGCAGCAGGCAAATTCGCGCAGTTGTTTTATTTGCGGCCTGGAGAATCCGGTGGGGTTACATTTGATCTTCTACGAAACAAGTCCGGGGGAAGTCTTTGCTGAGGTCTTGCTGGAAGAAAAATACGAGGGCTTTCCTGGCATGGCGCATGGCGGAGTCGTCGCGGCCATGTTGGACGAAGCCTGTGGCCGGGCGCTGATGGGCAGCGACCCACGCCAGCCGCGCTTTATGTACACGGCGCGGCTAGAGATCCGCTATCGCCAGCATGTGCCGCTCAATCAGCCGTTGCGCCTGCAAGGCAAAGCGCTCAAAGATCGCGGGCGTCTGGCGACGGCTACCGCAAGCCTGACCACTTACGATGGAAAAGTACTAGCAGAAGCCGAAGCCTTACTGGTGGATGTCCCCGAGGGAGATTATCAAGGAGTGGACCTGGAAAGCTTTGGTTGGAAAGTCTATCAGGAGGTCAAAAAATAATCGTTGAGTACCATCGCCCCCAAACCCTGGCGGAGGCGGTTGAGCTCCTCCAACGTCCCCAGCCGCTGACTCGGCCGCTCGGAGGCGGCACAGCCCTTGATTTCAAAAGCGATCGACCGCTGGCTGTAGTGGATTTACAATCTCTAAGCCTGAATGCCATCGAACGGCAAGGCAACCTTCTTCAGGTTGGAGCAACCGTAACTTTACAAGAACTGTTGGAGTTTCCCGACCTGCCGCCAGCCCTGGGGGATGCCATTCGTCATCAAGCCACTTACAATCTCCGCCATCAGGCAACGGTGGGTGGCAGCCTGGTAAGCGCAGATGGGCGTTCGCCGTTCGGAGTGGCGATGCTAGCCCTGGATGCCCAGCTCACCTTAATACCAGGCGAGCGCGTCTTGAGCTATGGCGATTTCTTAGCCTTACGGGAAGAAAATGTGAGCGGCAATTTGATCACCCGCATTCAGTTTAACTTGCAGGTTGAGCTGGCATATCAGGCGGTTGCCCGCACGCCGGCCGATTTACCGATTGTTTGCGCTGCCCTGGCGCGCTGGCCATCCGGGCGTTTGCGCCTTGCCCTGGGAGGTTGGGGCAAAACGCCCACTTTTGTTCTCGATGGCCAGGGACATGAAGGGTTGCGTCTGGCTGCCGAGTCTGCCTTCAGCGCCGCAGAAGATGAATGGGCAAGCGCAACCTATCGAAGTCAGATCGCCGGGGTGCTGGCAAAGCGTTGCTGGCAACAGATTGCGTCAAAGCAGAAGGAAGGTTAAGATGCAGATTGCCCTGCTGATCAATCAAAAACAACACACCCTCGAGGTCTCGCCCGCTGAGACCCTCTTGAGCGCTTTACGCCGCCTGGGCTATTTTGGGGCAAAGTTTGGCTGTGACACGGGCGAGTGCGGGGTCTGCGCGGTATTGGTGGACGGCAAGCCGCTCAACTCGTGCCGGCTTTTAGCAGCGCAGGCTGAAGGCCACGTGATTGAGACGATCGAGTCGCTCGGGCAACATCCTCAGCAAGGCTGGAAGCAAACCGAAGGCTTGCATCCTCTCCAACAAGCCTTCATCGAAAGCGGCGCGATCCAATGTGGATATTGCACCCCAGCCCAAATTCTGGCTGCATTCCATCTGTTGGAGCATAACCCCAATCCCACCGAAGCCGAAGTGCGGGATGCCCTTTCCGGCGTGCTGTGTCGGTGTACCGGCTACCTGAAACCGGTCGAAGCGGTTTTACGCGCTGCCGCCATGTTGCGAGGTGAAGCCGTTCCCCCCCTGGCTTTTGGCGACCGCGACCTGTTAAGCCTGCCGCTTGCTCCCGAATTCTCTGCTGAAGAAGGCGGCGGTGGGCAAATCCCTTCCACTGAGGCACGCACCCAGACCAAAATTCTGCCCAAACTTGTCCTCTCTCCCAAAGTCCCCCAGCATCAGCGGGTCGGTAAACCGGAGAAGAAAGTGGATGCCATCAAGCTGGCGCAAGGGAAACCGGCTTTTGCCGCCGACTTCGCGATGCGCGGCCTGTTGTACGCCAAAGTGCTGCGCAGCCCATACGCTCATGCCCGCATCAAACGCATTGACGCTTCCCGCGCCAGGGCGTTGCCGGGCGTGGCAGCCGTGCTCACCTGGCAGGACCTTCCCCGCGTCGTTTATTCCACTGCCGGACAATCCGATCCCATTCCGGGTCCGCTGGATACGTTTTCGCTGGATAACAAGGTGCGCTTCGTCGGCGACCGGGTTGCATTTGTGGCTGCCGAGACGCCGCAGATTGCCGAACAAGCCCTGGAGTTAATCGAAGTGGAGTATGAGCCCCTGCCAGCGGTCTTAGACCCGGCCGAGGCGATGGCTCCCGATGCACCCCGCATTCACGATGAGCCCGAATATGTCAACTTTGCCGAGTCCGACCCCACCCGCAATCTGGCTGCGCATATTCACATCGATATCGGCGATGTCGAAAAAGGCTTTGCCGAAGCCGATTACATCTTCGAAGGGGATTACGAGGTGCCAAAGGTGCAGCAAGCTCATTTGGAACCGCATGTTGCCCTGAGCTATTGGGACGAAGACGACCGGCTGGTGATTCGCACCAGCACGCAAGTGCCTTTCCATGCGCGGCGCATCTTGGCCCCGGTCTTGGGCTTGCCCATCAAACGCATTCGCGTGATCAAACCCCGCATCGGTGGCGGTTTTGGTGGCAAGCAGGAAATCCTGATCGAAGATGTGGCTGCCCATTTAACCATTGCGACCGGCCGACCAGTGCTGTATGAGATGACGCGGGAGGAAGAGTTTATCGCTGCCCGTTCGCGTCACCCCATGCGCATTCATCTCAAGACTGGGGTCAAAAAGGACGGCACCATTACAGCCAATGCGATGCGCGTCCTTTCGGATACGGGAGCTTATGGCTGCCATGCCCTGACCGTGACCGGTAACACCGGCCATAAGTCAATGGCCTTGTATGTCGGCGATGGCGAATATCGGAAAAGCCCGAATATCCAGTTTCACGCCGACATTGTCTATACCAATCACCCGCCGGCCGGCGCATACCGCGGCTATGGTGTCCCGCAGGGATTCTGGCCGGTTGAACGCCACATGGAGAAAATTGCCCGCTCCCTGCAGATGGACCCACTCGAATTTCGCCTGAAGAACGCTTTACGGGCTGGAGAACTGCACCCCTTTAGCACAGCCTGGAGCGAGGGGCGCGAGCCCCGCCCGGAGGTCATCCAGACCTGTGGCCTGGAAGAGTGTGTGCGCCAGGGCAAAGCTGCCATCGGTTGGGATCAGAAATTCGGCAACCCAGCTTGGCACGAAGTGCCCGGAAAACCGCACCTGCGTCGCGGCATTGGGGTGGCGCTCGTCATGCAAGGCACAGCTATCCCCTATCTGGACATGGGCGGCGCCAGCATCAAAATGAATGACGATGGTTCTTTTAACCTACTGATCGGCGCCACAGACCTGGGCACCGGATCGGACACGGTGTTGGCGCAAATGGCTGCCGAAGTGCTGGGAGTTGAAGTGCAGGATGTGATCGTCTATTCCTCCGATACCGATTTCACCCCCTTTGATAAAGGCGCTTATGCCTCCAGCACCACCTATATCTCCGGCGCAGCAGTGACCCAAGCTGCCCAACAGGTGGCAGAACGCATTCGCTTGCGCGCTGCTCGAATGCTGAATAAGCAGGCGAACGGCAGCGGCGAAGTGACCCCGGAAGTGCTCACCTTGCGCGAGGGAAGGGTATTTGCTCCCGATGGGCGTAGTGTCTCGCTGGCAGAAGTTGCCCACAATGCCCTGCATCACGAAGACCAAGAACAAATCATGGGGGTGGCTTCCTTCTACTCACCGGTCTCACCGCCGCCCTTTGCGGCTCAGTTTGCGGAGGTGACCGTCGATATCGAGACCGGGCAGGTGACGGTGGACAAACTGGTGATGGCCGTGGATAGCGGTGTGATTGTCAACCCCATAACAGCTTCGGGTCAAATTGAGGGCGGCATGACCCAGGCTTTAGGTTATGCCGTGTGTGAGGAAATGCGCTACGATGAGCAAGGGCGCGCTCGCGAGCGGGATTTACGTCATTATCATATCTTCCAGGCTCACGAGATGCCCGAACTGGAAACGATCTTCGTCGAGACCTTTGAGCCTTCTCATCCCTTTGGGGTCAAAGCTGTTGCCGAAATCCCAATGGATGGCGTGGCGCCGGCGGTGGGCAATGCCGTATTGGACGCCTGCGGAGTGAACATCGATGATAACCCCATCACGCCTGAGAAGGTATGGCAAGCGTTGCAAGCGCAGCGACAGGAGCAAAGCGCATGACCAGTATTTATGAAGCCATCGTTGAGTTAGAACGGCAAAACCGCCCTGGGGCGCTCTGTACGGTGGTGCGTAGTCAGGGTTCCACCCCGCGCCATACCAGCAGTAAGATGCTGGTCTTTGCGGACGGGCGCATCTTGGGAACTGTGGGCGGTGGCGAGATGGAGCGCCGCGTGATAGAAGAAGCCAGACAAGCCATTCAAATCGGGCAACCTCGCTATCTTTCCTACAGTATGACCGATCCGTCGCGGGGTGATCCGGGCGTATGTGGAGGGCAAGTGGAAATCTATGTTGAACCGATCAATCCCAAGCCAACCCTGGTGGTCATCGGCGCCGGGCACGTTGGCAAAGCGGTTGCCTTTCTAGCGCGCTGGTTGGGCTTCCGCGTTGCGGTTTGGGATGACCGCCCGGAATTCTGTAATCCCGATTTTATCCCCGATGCCGATGAATATCACCTTTGCCCGCTGCCCGAATTGCCCCAATGCATGGAGATCACACCCTGGCACTATCTGGTGCTGACCACGCGCGGCGCCGATTTAGACGTGGCAGGATTGCCAGCCTTGCTGAAAAGCCCAGCCGCTTATATTGGCGTGATTGGTTCACGTCGGCGCTGGGCAACCACGCGGAAAAAGTTACTGGAAAAAGGGATTGACAAGGAGGTGTTGGAGCGCGTAATTTCCCCGATGGGATTAGAATTAAATGCCGAGACGCCGGAAGAGATCGCCGTGAGCATCCTGGCTGAGATCATTATGTTGCGAAACGGCGGTCACGGCGGTAGAATGCACTTAACGGTAGCGGATAAGTCTATAGAAATGGAGTGAACAATGTGGCATAACTATCATAGCGTAACCTCTCTGCAAGAAGCCGTTCAAATTCTGGCGAAGGAAAAAGAAAAAGCCCGCATCGTCGCCGGTGCCACCGACCTGATCCTCGAGATCGAACGCAACGTGCGGCGGGGCATCGAGACGCTTATCGACATCACCCGCGTGCCGAACTTAGACCAGATCGTTTTGGATGAGGATGACGTGATTCATCTCGGCCCAATGGTGACTCACAATCATTGTGTGGCTTCGAAGCTGTTACACGAGCGGGCCTTCCCCCTGGTGGCGGCAGCTTGGGAAGTCGGCGCGCCGCAAATCCGCAATCGCGGCACGGTAGCCGGCAACCTGATCACTGCTTCACCGGCCAACGACACGATTCCACCCTTGATGGCTCTGAATGCCAAAGTTACCTTGCTTTCGGCGCGGGGTGAGCGGGTCGTGCCGCTGAGTGAGTTTTACAAGGGTGTACGCCAAACGGTCATGGGCGCGGAGGAGCTCCTGGTAGATATCTCCTTCCCAGCTATGCGCGCCAATCAACGCGGCACGTTTATCAAACTGGGCTTACGGAAAGCCCAGGCGATTTCGGTGGTCAACGCCGCTGTGGTGCTGACCTTTGCGGAAGATGATGCCAGCCCCCTTCAGGAGCGTCGCATTGAAAACGCTGCCATCACCTTAGGAGCAGTGACGCCCATTATTGTGCATGCTGCCCAGGCTGAACAAGCCCTGATCGGAAAGACCCTGAGCGAAGCGGTTATTGAGGAAGTCAGCCGTTTGGCGCGGGAGTCCGCCCGCCCGATCGATGATGTGCGCAGTTCGGCCGATTATCGTTATGAAATGGTGCGGGTATGCGTTGCGCGTGCCCTGCGCCAGATCGCTCAGGGCGTCGAGACGCAAGCTGTGCCCTCCGATCCGGTGTTGTTGTGGGGCAAAGACTATAACGGGCACGCCCCGGCTCTAGATACAGCAGTGGAACATCACCGTCAAGATGAAATTGTGACCACCGTAAACGGCAGGGAATACCGTGTGCGCGGCGCTTCGCACAAGACCTTGCTGCGCTTTATCCGCGAAGATATTGGCTTAACCGGTACGAAGGAAGGTT
>Ga0068707_1001694_pt1 | contig 15446 bp, 15 predicted proteins | sample YNPNPMetaG_FD_66600 | JGI IMG/M metagenome (GOLD analysis project Ga0068707, IMG submission 66600) | Anoxygenic and chlorotrophic microbial mat microbial communities from Yellowstone National Park, USA - YNP NP MetaG | ecosystem: Environmental > Aquatic > Thermal springs > Hot (42-90C) >...
ACCGTTTCGGAAAAAAGCGGCAGCCGCCACGCCCAGCGCTTGGGTGTCGAGGGCCTGGTTTTCCAGATACCGGACGAAATGGGGAATGCTTTCGCTGACCCGTCCGCTTTCCATCAGGCTGGCGGCCAACAGGTAGCGGGCCCGCAGGAATGCCGGCTGCAGTTCCAGCACTTTTTCGAAAGCGGATGCGGCCGCCTCATAATCACCGATCCGGAACAGGCTCAGGGCGTACTGGAACTGAAACGCCGTCTGATCCGGATACCGCCCCGCCAGTTTTTCATAGACTTCCGCGGCTGCGACATAATCGTTCATCGACTCCTGGGCTTCGAGCAGGGGCGCGTAGGAAGTCAGTTCAGATGGGTTGATTTCGACGGCTTTTCTGAAGGCATCCAGGGCCTCTTCGTGTCGGCCGGATTGGTACAGGCCTTCTCCAAGCAGGATCCACAGTTCCGGGTTGTCCGGATGGCGGTTGACAATGTCGCGGGCGATCTTCAGGGATTTTTCCGTGTTGCCCTGACGCCGCAGCGCGCGGACCAGTCTGACCGATGGCGTGATGGCGTCGGAATCGTGTTCGAGAATCCGCTCGAACTGGGCCACAGCCCGGTCGATCATGCCCCGGCGTTCGTACACCACACCCGCCAGGAAATGCGCGTAGGCCCGGGACGCGTCAGTGGGTCCCGCCGTCGCCTGCAACTGCCACGGAAATTCCAGATCCAGACCGCCCAGGCAGGCGCATCCGTACAGGACCGCCGCCGTCAGCATCGATATGGACATAACCTTAACCTTCATTTTTGCGCTCAGGTTCATTGTATCGCATCCATGGGTCAGGGCTGCGTGAAGAGGTTCTGCTGCCGGGGCCCGTCCTGCCGCAGGGGCGCGAAACTGTGTCGATGTTCCGGACAGGGACCGAAGCGGGCCAGCGCGGTCAGGTGTTCCGGAACGCCATAACCCTTATGCCGGGCGAAACCATATTGCGGATACCTCGCATCCAGTTCACACATATATCGGTCTCGGGTAACCTTGGCGACGATACTGGCCGCGGCGATGGAAAGGGACAGGCGGTCTCCCCGGACCACCCGTCGTACCGCCATGGTCATCCCCGGCAGGAAATAGCCGTCCACAAGCAACAGGTCTGGTGGCAGAGGCATCGCATCGACAGCCCGGCGCATGGCCAGATAATTGGCCTGCTGGATGCCCAGCCGGTCAATGTCGGCCGGCGTGACCACCCCGATACCCACGTCGTGGGTGCCGTCCATGATCTGCGCGAAAAGCATTTCCCGCCGCTCGGCGGAGAGTCGTTTTGAGTCGTTAAGACCGCGAATGGGACGGGTCAGGCACACGGCCGCGGCGACAATTGGACCTGCCAGAGGACCGCGTCCCGCTTCATCCACGCCCGCTATGTGGCGGAAGCCTTCCCGCCAGCCCGCCGATTCCAGGGAACACATTGCCGCCAGGCGTTGCCGTTCCAGGGAATCAATTTCAGGACTGTTGAAAGCATCGGGATCGAACATGGCGGGATACCTTCGCAAGCGTAAGTCATGGTACGCCCGAAACAGGAAATGACGCAATAAACGGTGGTAAATCGAGGCGTCCGGAACGGTTCAAAGCAGGCTTGTGCCGGACTGGACATGCCGGACAAAGGCCTCGGCCAGTTTCACCCCCGCTTCCATGCCGCGGAACCGATGCATCTGTTCGTGGAGCGGATAAAAACCAGTTTCGGCGTTTTGGCTTTGGTGGGCGAAACAGGCTTTTCGTTTCCGCTCTTCCACGGTTGTGATGTCCACATAATGGGTGGGGTGAAAATGCTGGGTCTGTCGGCCGGATTCCACCTCAAAGTAGTACAGTTCGAACCGTCGGTTCAGTTTGAGCCAGCAGTCGTACATGAGCATGGAGATGACCCGGTGGTCTCGGTGTCCGTCGATCGGCCAGTGGGTGATGAGGATATCCGGGGCTTCCGCCCGGATTACATCCAGGGCTTTTTCACAGCGGACTGCGTTGAATTCGGTGGCTCCGTCGATCTGGGAGAGGAATATGGGCCGCGCATGGAGGATATGGCAGGCTTCCTCGGCTTCGGCCGTTCGGATGCGGGCCGCTTCCTCGGGGCTTTTTCCGCGGATGCCTGCCTCGCCGCGGGTAAGGTAAAGGGAAACCACCTCATGGCCGGCGTCGGCAAACAGGGCCATGGTGCCGCCGCACGCGCTTTCGGGGTCGTCGGGATGAGCCCCGGCCACAAGGACTTTCAGGGGCTTGCTGTCGGCCCGCGCCTGTCCGGGCAGCAGCCCGGCGGCAGTCAGCAGAGCGGCGCTCTGCAGTAGCGTCCTCCGATTGATGGCCGTGTCCGGCATGACTGGCTTCTCCCGTGGTTGCTGGGATTATCCCGGCATGACGCGCCGGTCTGTTCTTTAACGCTTCAGCTGACGATATCAGCATACGCCGGTCAACTTGACACCGTTCAAGGGATACAGGGGACAATGATGCCATGCCGAAAATAACAGAACCGAACCGTTTGTCGCAGGCAGAACGCCTGGCCCTTTATTACGTGGCACCCCGGGTAGCGGGGCCGCTTTCGACTGCTTTGCTGGCCGCATATGGCGTCGTCCTGCTGGAGGCCCTGATCTTCTGTGTCTACGGCCTGTGGCGGGGGGAATCGCCCTGGCCGCTGGCGGGGGTTGGGGTGCTTGGGGCGGCGGTGGCCCTGGGGGTGGTGATTTTCGTGGGCCGGGCAGTGATGGTGGAAGTACGGTTCCGGCGGGCCTTGCGGACAACCCGGAAGGAAACCCAGGAAGAGGAGTCAGCCTGGGATGGAATGAACCTGGGAGATCCCTTTGAAGGCCGGGTACTATTGTGCAGGCCGTCCCAGTGTGGAGAGGACATTTACGGGTGTACCACGAACGATGGGGACCTCCTCTATTACGTGTCCCGGGACCGGCGCAGCGGCCGCTGGCAGGTGCGGGATGCCCTGGACGCTCCAGTGCTGGAAGTGGTCGAGGAAAAGGGGCCGCCAAGTTTCGCGCTGTTTCTGCAGGGTCGGGCAGAGCCCCGGCTGATGCGGGTGTTCCGGGCAACAGAACCGGTGGCCCTGATCCGACGGTATCCCGGCCTGTACGGTACCACTGTTCGGATACGCTCGCTGGTTCCCGGTGGAATCATGCTGACCGTGGCCGGTGGCGGGATATATCACGGCAGTGTTTTGGTGGGTCGGATATACCGCCTGAGGGGTCAGTTGTATCTGGATGTGGAAAAAAACATGCTGAACGACGGACTGCTGGGGTGGTTTTTAACCCTGCGATAACCGCGCGGGAGCATACGATGATGGAAGGGCACCGGTCGGCGATGCGCCTGTTGCAGTTGTACCTGCTGATGGGCGATGGGGAGAAATATACGCTGACGCAACTGGCGGAACGGTGCGGCTGTTCCCGACAGACCGTGCTGCGGCTGATCGAGGAACTGGATGGGGTTCAGGGTGTCGTTATCAGAAAATGGAAAGAAGGGCGGGACCGCTGTTATCAGTTACATTCCCGGACCGATCTGACCACCATTTCTCTGGACGCGGACGCAATCCGTTATCTGGTGCTTTGTCAGTATATCGTCCGGCACATGATTCCGGAGCCGGTACGCCAGCAGCTTGAGCGTCGGCTGGCCCAGGGACTTCAGGTCATGTCAGCACAGGAGAAAGAGAACGGCCAGTTCAATTTCGGTGTCTTTAAAAAGGGCTATGTCGATTACACACCGCTCAGACCTCTTTTTGACGATATTCAGGAGGCCATGAGCAGGCGGGTAGTGTGCCGGATCGTATATCAGACCCGGTTGAACGCACCGGAAAAAGTGTTTTACATCGCACCGCTGAAAATTATTGCCTCCAAGGACGCGTTTTATCTTCTTGCGCAGGTGGTGGACCAGAACGGTACACCGGATGATCGGATTCCGATGACCCTGGCCATTCATCGCATCCGGACGCTGACCCGTCTGAGCGCGCGTTTCGCGCCAGAATTGAGTAAACGGGCCGATCTCGTTCCGCTGACGCGGTTTGGTTTCCGGTTTGATGAGCCTTTCCGGGTGCGGGTGCGGTTCACGCCGGAAGCGGCCACCTATGTCTATGAACGCCGCTGGAGCGAGGATGAGGAAAAGCGTCTGTTGGAAGACGGTTCGCTGGAACTGACCTTCACTTCCACCAGTCGTCCGGAAGTGTGCGCTTTCGTGTATGGTTTCGGAAGTCAGGCTGAACTGTTGGAACCCGCGGACCTGCGCGGGGAAATGCGCGCGGAACTGGAGCGGGCGGCCCGGCTGTACGCGGACAGTATGGATTGATCGCGGGGAGTGCGGCATGTTGCACCTGGATTCGGAAGAACGGGACGCCTATTTCATGCGGGCGGCTTTACGGGAGGCCGAACGGGCCCTGGAAGCCGGTGAGGTGCCGGTAGGCTGCGTGATCGTCCGGGAAAATCAGGTCATCGCCCGGGGATACAACCGCCGGGAGGCCCTGCAGGACCCCACCGCCCACGCGGAGATCCTGGCGATTACCGCCGCGGCGAATCACCTGTGTTCCTGGCGTCTCGAGGAGACGACGCTCTACGTGACCCTGGAACCCTGTCCCATGTGCGCGGGCGCGATCATTCTGGCGCGGATTCCTCGGGTGGTATTTGGGGCATATGATCCCAAAGCGGGATGTTGCGGTACCCTGATGAATCTGCTGGCTGACACCCGATTCAATCACCGGCCCGATCTGAAAGGCGGCGTACTGGAGACCGAATGCGGCAGTATCCTGACCGCTTTTTTCCGGGAAATCCGGACCCGGAACCGAGAATGAACTTTTCGGTGTAAAAAACATCCCGCCGACGGGTCGGAATAACGGAATATTCCGGAACCCTGTTGAGGCTTGTCTTCCCGGACGCGGGGTACTGCGTTATAATGAAGTAAACCGGTCGGGAGACTGAATCCATGCGATCCAACAGCGGTTTTACCCTCATCGAACTGATTCTGGTAACGGTTATCATCGGAATTCTCGCGGGGATGGTGGTGGTCAACTATGGCGGACGGGTGCGGGATACCCAGATTCGCGCGGCCAAAGGCGATATCGCCAGTCTTAGCAACGCGGTGGATCTGTACGCGCTGGACAACGGAGACCAATACCCGAAATCCCTGAATGATCTGGTGGGAGGAAAACGCAACTACGTACGGGAATTACGGAATGATCCATGGGGGAATCCATACCTGTATGAACCGCCTTCGGACCCCATGAAGGGGGATTATAAAATCTATTCCGCCGGACCGGACGGCGTGCCGGGTAATGAGGATGATGTCACCTCCACCTCGCCGATGCCGTAAATCCGGAACGGAACCCTTTACAGCACTGCGGAGGGGCGGCCGCGGAGTTCGGGATGCATTCACCCTCCTCGAACTGATCGTGGTGGTGGCCCTGTTGTCCATTCTGACGGCCTCAATCGTGCCGATGTATGCCTCCAGCATGACCGGTGCCCGGGTCCGGAACGCCCGGGCGGACCTGATTACAGCCCTGCGGTACAGTCAGGACCGGGCTGTGCAGGAATCGCGGGAATACCGTCTTTACCTCAATCGGGAAGAACGCAGCTGGTGGATAGAACGTCAGTCGGGGGTCAATAAGGATAACGAGAAAGTGTTTGAACCCCTGGCGGGCGCGGAAGGTGAAAAACACATTCTGCCCGAAGCACTGGAATTCCGGCAGATCAAGGCCCGTCAGCCCCGGGATCGCAGTACGTATTTTATCGCCTGTTATCCCCATGGAGTCAGCGATCCCGCGGAAATCGTGATTCGGGACACCCGGATCCGGGGAGATGGATTCGTGATCCGGATCAGCGGTCCCGGCGGCCGGATTACCGTTGGAGAGTCGTGATATGGATGGGGGCGCGCGCGGCAGACGGTATCGGCCGGAACGCTCCGGCGGCTATATTTTTATTGAGACGGTGGTGGCCATGGCAGTGCTCAGCGTGAGTTCCTTGGTGATCTACGAGGCGCTACGTCAGGCCGCCCTGGTTCGGGCTCAGGCCCGGGACTTCACGGTGGCGCGGTTTCTGCTGGAACGGACACTGGCCGAGCATTCCCTTCCACCGCTGCAGCAGGAGCAGGAAGGTTCCGGGACTTTCGAACCGCCTTTTGACCGCTTCTCCTATTCCTGGAAAGTCAGCAGGGTCGAAGTGCCTGAACCGGAGTGGCCGACAGAACTGACCCAGGAAGAACTGGCGGTATTCAAGGCCAGTTACCAGAAATTTCTGGGGAAAGTGGAGGCAGTGGTACGCTGGACCCGGGGTGGGACTGCCTTTGAGGCCCGGGCGGAGACCCTGGTCAACGCCAAACATATATGGGTGCCGCCGGAACCCAGACAGGGTATGCCATGAAGTTTCGCACGGCTGTTTCTGTCGGCGGTTTCACGCTGGCCGAGATGCTGGTGGCGGCCACCATGCTGAGCATCGTCATGACAGCGGTGTACGTGCTGTTTCACAGTGCGGCAGGCACGTGGCGGCTCGCGGAATCCGGATTTGACGCCCCTCGGGATACCCGGTTCTTTCTGGAGCAGTTCCAGCGGGAGTGTGCCAACACGCTTACCCAGGCGGAATATCTGTGTGAGGGGGACGACAGCAAGGTTACGCTGTTCGTCCTAGCCGAACCGCTGGATGTGAGCCAAGGCGAAGGTCGCAGGCTGATGCGGGTGGAATACTCCTGGAACCGGAATCGGGGCCGCCTGACCCGGGAAGAAGAATACGTTAAATCGGCCATTCCTGTGATGCCCGCCACGGAGGAAGACAGGCGTCGGGCCAAGCGGGTCAAGATCGACCGGGGTCGCAGGGATGTCCTCCTGGAAGGCGTTACCCGCTTTAAGTTGCGTTATGTCTGGTTTCCCGCGCCGGAAGTGCAAAGCCTGATGGAACCGCCGCCTCAGGAACCGCCTATGTACCTGGATCGGCTGGAACAGTACTGGGGACTTCCGGACGCCATCGAAGTAACCCTTCGGGTGGAACCGCCCGAGGAAAAGGACCGGACGGAAGAACAGACGTTTGAACTGACCACGCTGGTGCCTATTCGGGCACCCAGACAACCCAGAACGCGGGCCATGCTCGAAAAAGTGCTGGGGCGGGCAGAGGAAAGCCCAAAATGACGCGACATATCCGGCATACGAGACAGGTTTTTGCTGCCTGGCAGGAAAACCATGCTGGTTTTGTGCTCGTGTGTGTGCTGTGGGTAACCGCACTGCTGTCCCTGCTGGCCTTGGGATTTGCCCGGCGTGCCATGCTGGACCGCCGGGCGGCGACCTATGCCCTGGATCATGCCGTGGCCATGGCGGCGGCCCGGGGTGCCGTGGAACGGGGACTGCTGGAGATCTTGAACCGGGGGCTTAAGGTGCGGTTTCTGCCTCCGGAACGCCGTGGCGGCACCCATCTCGGCGAATACTGGGCCCGCCCCACGGATTTCGCGGGGGAAGGGTTTCTGTCCAAAGATCTCTTCGGCGAGGGGGATTCGGTCTATTACGTGATTACCGATGAGGACCGGCGAATCAACATCAATACCGCTCCGGAAGAACTGTTGCGGAATATTCCCTCACTCGACCGGACTGTGCTCCGGCGGATCCTTGCCCGGCGCAGCGGTGAGGACGAGGAAGATCCGGAAAACCGGGTGACGCTGTTTCGTTCTTTGGAAGAATTGCGGTATTTTCGGGGTGTGGATGACGAGGACTGGTTTGGCGACGGCCGGAACCCCGGACTGAGTCAGTTGCTGACGGTGTGGGGGGATGGCGTGATCAATATCAACACAGCGCCCCGGGAGGTACTGGTTTGTATTCCCGGGATCGAAGAACGGGACGTGGATGCCTGGCTGGCCTTTCGGGCGGGAGATGACGGAAAATTGGATACGGAAGATGACCGGGGGGTGATGAGCCTCGACAGTCTGATCCGCGTGACCGGGATTCAGGGCAAATCGCTGGAGGCCATACAGCGCTTTTGCAAGTTTGATTCCACCTGCTTTAAGATTAGTGGACTCGCCACCCGCCGCAATGGTCGGATTCGGGCGTTTTGCAGCGCGGTTGTAACCTTTACCGAGGACGGACCCGTTATAGTTGACTGGCAGGAGAAACCAATTGGGTCGTAAAAAAGATACACTGTCCGTCCTGGTGATCGGGGCGAACGGCCTCTCCTGGGCGCGTTTTGAGCGGCAGGGAAGGGGGCGGGTTTGCGTCGCCCAGGCGGTGCGTCTGCTGCCAGAGGAAACACCGGAAACGGCCCGGGAAATTCTGGCGGATCTGAACACCCGTGAAGACCTGAAACGGGACGAACAGATTATATTGGTGCTTCCGCGGCATGAAGTGACGACCCGCATTCTCACCCTGCCAAGCCAGGCAGATGCCGAAATCGCCCAGATGCTTCGGCTCAGCGCGGAAGAGTTCGTGCCCTATCCGGCTGAGGAAGTGATCCTTGACCATGCCATTCTCGAGCGGCTGCCCAACGGAGAGTCGCGGGTATTTGCCGTTCTGGCCCATCGGGAGGCAGTGGAACGGATCGTGGCCACCTGTGAATCCCTTGGCATCTGTCCGGATCAGGTGGTGCTGAGCACGGCGTGTCTGGCCCGCCTCAATCCCGCGCGGAAAGGGGAGATGGTGGGCACCGTTCTGTTGCAGCCAGGCGGGCTCGAGGTGGCGGTGTTTCGGGAGGGCATGCTGGTCTACAGCCGCGGGGTGTCGAATATAGCAGACTGGACTTCGGTTTGCCGAGATCCGGAGCAGCCGTTCGAGGGCGGCGGTATCATCCAGGATGCCGCGGCTGATGACCTGGCAACGGAAATCCGGTCATCGCTGTCCATGTACCGGCGGGAGTCAGTGGATGAAGCGGCTGTCACGCGGGTACTGGTGGGCGCGGACGGATGTGATACGGCTGCCCTGTGCCGCGCCCTCGAAACCAGACTTAATCTTTCCTGCGAACCGATGGTTACGGGGGGGACGGCCACGGGTATGGTCACGTTCGGACTTCCAGGGGTTGCGGCCCCGGTATGGTGCGCGGCAGGGGCGGTGGTCGAAGACGGGGGTGTCATCAGCATCGATCTGACCCCCGAACGGCTGCGAACGGCCGCCCGGGGGCGCCGGATGACCAGCCTGCTGACACGGTTGGGCGTGATGCTGGCCGTATCGGCGGTGTTGCTGTTTGCCGCGTACCGGGTGGAGGTGTCCCGCCGGACGGCGTATATCGCGGAACTCGAACAGCAGGTGCAGGCCCTGGAACCCCGGGCGAAAGGCATTGCCGAGATGCGGGAACAGTTGAACATTCTGCGGCGGCAGGTGGACCGGTCTGGTTCCATCCTGGAGCAGTTGGCCGCCGTCGTGAGAGCCGTGCCCCAGGACCGGGTCAATATTACCCGCGTGTCGTTGAGCCGGAATGACGGCATAACCGTTTGGGGGCGGGCAAAAACCGTCGATGACGTGGCGGAGTTTGCGCAAAACCTGCGGGCCCAGGGGGAACAGTTCCCCGCACTGGCCTTTTTCGCGGCTGCCCGCAGCCTGTATGAACAGAAAGCCACGGAACAGAACCAGGAAATTTTTACCTACCAGATTGACATTCCCAGAACGCCTCCGGAGGAGGAAAGCAGGGATGCAGAGCGTTCCCGGTAGAATCGTGCAGCGTGCCACAGGTGCCTGGAAAGCACTGGCTCCGCGGGAGCGCCGACTGGCGCTGCTCACGGCGGCAACGGTGGTGCTGTTTCTGTTGACCACGGTGTGGCGCGCGGCGGTGAACCGGCTCAATGAACTGGATACCCGGGCCGACGCGCTGGCGGATACTCTGTTGAATTATCGGCAGCAGATTGCGCGCCGCGCGGCGGTGGAATCCGCCTACGCGAAAATTGCCGCCCAGCACTCCAGCCAGTGGAGCGAGGCCGAGATTCATGACCGGCTGCGTCAGGAAATTTACCGCCTCGCCCGGAAAGTGCCTCAGGATCTGGACGAAACCGGAAAACCCCTGAACGTTCCCAATGAGATGGGCAACCTGGTTGAAATCCCTTCGCTGGGCAAAGGCGAAATGACCGAGGGTGGCCGGGGGTACCGGCAGTACCTTCTTAATCTGCGTATCCCCCAGACCAATATGAATGATCTGGTCAGTTTCCTGGAGCGGCTCCAGAGCAGTCCTCAATCCTTGCGTATTGACCGTCTGGAAATCAGCCGTAATCCGGATAACCCGGTGGTCAGTGCGGTAATTGATATCACCCGAACCGTAGCGGACGGGTATACGCCGCCTCCGGAACTGGCGGATTTCCTGAAAGGCGGCAGCGGCGGCCAAACCGATGGACAGGCGAAAGTTTCTCCGAAGGGTCGGATTCCGCTTAATCCCGAAGACTGGACAGTGAAGCAGTGTACGGCTGTTCGGGAAGAAGATTCAGGTGGCCGGCCTTACCTGCGGATTCGGGCTGTGGAGGACGGCGCGGTGGCTGAACTGCCCCGGCGGCTGCCTGCGAAAACGCCGCTGGAAATGATTGTGGAAGCTGGTGTGACGGGCAAGGTCACGCTGGGGGTGGGGGACGCGGACGGCAAGACCTATCCCACGCCGGAACCCATGCGTCCGGGCGGCACGCACCGCTATACCGTGCGGTTTAGGCCTTCGGGCAGCGGGGAACGGGTGGCCTGCCCGCGTTTTACGCTGGAAAACGCGGGAGCGGCAGTATCCCTTTACGCGTTGCTGATACGGGATGTTACGGAGTAGGCCATGAATCGCCTGATGAACATAGCGGGTATCGGTATGGTGGCGATCAGCGCGGCGTTATTGCTGATGACCCTGTTCAATGATCCGGTTTCCGCTGATCGGGCACGGCTCGAGCAGTTACTCAATGAAGTATCGCCGCAGTCGGAAGAAGAGGTCGAAGTGACGTGGGATTTTGATCGTTGGCGGCAGGATATCACCGGACAGCCCTCGATATGGGGTGCGCTGGTGCCGCCTCCGCCTCCGCCTCCGCCTCCGCCCCCGCCTCCGCCTCAGCGTCCCGATGTGCGCAAGATGCTCGAAGGGGTGAAAGCCACCCGAGCCCAGATCGGGAACAGCAAGATCAAACTGATCACGCCCGACAATCCGCGCGGCAGAATGTATTCCGTGGGTGAATCAATCAATGGCGTAACCCTGGAAAGTTTCGACAAACAGAAGGTAGTGTTCTCCTACGACTGGAAAGAAGGAAAGCAGAAGTTAACTGTGGAAGTGCCCCGGGAGTGAATTTTGAAACCATTGCAGAGTTGCGCCGGAGCGTCCTCGACAGATAAAGTTTTGAACAGGCGGTCCTGAGTGGCGGCGGGCCGCGGGAAAAAAGCATGCGGAAGCCTATGAATTTGCGGAAAAGAATGATCGGCAAGGCCCTGCTGGGGGTATTTCTGGCATGGTTGATCTGCTGGACGGTATCCGCCCAGAGTCAGACGCCCATGTCTCCTCAGCCCTATCCGCAGCTGGGAGGAGGCGGGCGGCTTTCCAATCGGGGACTGGGTGGAAATACTTCGGGAGCCGGCCAGTTGAACAGTCCCCTGGGGGGATCGAGACAAGGAACTGGTGCTTCCATGGGAGATGGTACCCAGCCTCCCGGACCGCGCAATCCGGTGCTGGAGCGGCTGCGGGATCGGGACGAAAGACGCAAGCAGGAGGCGGAAAAACAGAAACAGGAAGCGGATAAGCAGAAACAAAGCGCCCAGGGACAGCCGGCCGGCGGCGCGGAGGCGGCAAAGGCCGCCGCGGGATCGGCTGGTCCAGCGAAAAATCCCCAGGGTGAGAAAAAATCCGGCGGTGGAAAACCCTCCGTCGTCAGAGGGGGGAAAGAAGCGGGAGGCGGGGAAAAAAGCGGGGGAGGGGGAGGCGGCGCTACCACGTTCAATAAAGGCTCAGGGGGCGGTGTGGTCATGACTGGCGAGGGGAAGTTCGAGCCCTTTCTGGATCGGGACGTTAATTACGCGGACGTCCCGGACGACGGAGAGCCGCTGACCCTGGAAGGCCCCATGCCCGTGGGAGAATTCCTCTCCACCATCAGCATGGCCACAGGCTGGAACATCATGGTTTCCCCTGAACTGCAGGATGTGGAACTGAAGTTCTGGCTGAATGAGACCCGGCCCCGCGATGCCCTGAAAGTATTGCAGTTCTATAAGATCTTCTACGAATTTGATAAGGACACCCGTTTCCTTCGGGTAATGTCGGAAGAAGACTACCTTAAGCGCAGTTTTGGGAAACGGAAGCCCGAAGAATTCAAGGTCCGTCACGTGGATCCCGCCCTGGCAGAGCAGATGCTGACCTCCATGCTGTCATCTAACGGTCGTCTACTCAGCGATCAGCGAACCGGAACCCTGTACGTCTGGGACGCGGAAGACAACCTGAAAGTGATGCGGGAGGTCTTTGAAAAACTGGATGTGCCACTGGAGCAGAAAGAGTTCACCATCCGCTACGCGGATTTGCCGGACATTGAAACGGTTCTGTCCTCCATGAGTTCGCAGAGCGGCAATCTGCTCAGCGATGCCCGCACCGGTCAGATCATTGTATGGGATACCCCCGCCGTGCTGGAGCAGATGGCTATGGTGGTCGACCGACTGGACCGGCCGCTCGAAACCCGCACTTTCGAACTGCACCATGTAAATGTGGAGGACATTACCGAAAGTCTGGAATCGGTCATCAGCGAACGGGGTGTGATCCAGACAGATCCCCGTTACAACACGATTATGGTGTCTGATCTGCCTCAGCGGCTGGAAAAAGTCGCGGAAGTGGTAGCGATGCTAGACCGGGAACTGGAAACCCGCACCTGGGTTATCCAGTATGCCGACCTCGACTTCCTCGCGGATGAAGTTGAATCGCTGGTACCTGAAAGCATGGGTCGCATCACGATCAACGAGGATGTTCACCAGATTACGGTTTCCGCGATTCCCGCCAGACTGGATGAAATCGACAAGTTGATTAAGACCTGGGACGTCAAACGGAAACAGGTGTTCATTGAAGCCTACATCGTGGAATGCACGGATGAGGTGGAGCGGTCCTTCAGTATCAATTGGTCCTATTACGGGAACGTGAACGGTGAGCCGTCCGTGTTTCACAGCGGATCAGGCGGAGCCAGTACCAAAACGCCTCCAGGGGCTGGGGAAGCCCTCCAGTTCGGTACGCTGCCTTATGCCATTCCCGCTTATGGCGCGTTGCAGTTGGATAGTGCCGGGAAAATTACCCGTCCCGTGCTGACCGATGTGAACGGCAAACCGATTACCGACCGTTATGCCGGCAACCGGCTGACCGCTGTGCTCGATTATCTGGACAAACAGAACAAGGTCACCATTATTTCGTCTCCCCGTGTCACCGTTCAGGACGGGGAAGAAGCGGTGTTTGAAAACGCCACCCGGGTACCCTATGTCTCCGCGTCCACATACTACGGTGGCGGGGGATATTACCCGACCCGACCGGGCACAGGAACAAACGACAACAATCAGACGCCTTACTATCCATACTATTCCGGTTACGGGCTCAACAACACCAACCGGGTAGACTTTATCGACGTGGGTACAATTCTTTCTGTGTATCCCCGTATTACGGAGGACGGTACCATCCTGATGGATATCGAGGCGGAAGACAGTACTTTCATTGACAAAGAAATCAAGGTCAATGACCAGACCTCTACAATTCCAGAGAAGACTGTACGCCGGGCGTCGACCCAGGTCCGCGTCACTTCCGGGGAGACCATCGTGCTGGGCGGCCTCCGCCGGGACCGCGCCCAGAATGCGAGGACTAAGACACCGCTGCTGGGGGATCTGCCTGTCCTGGGCAAACTGTTCACCAGTCCGTCCCGAAGCGCGAAAAATTCCTCACTGCTTATCTTCATTACCCCAACCATTGTCGAGGAGAAGGGCACGGAAGAAGTCGAAGACCTGTACAAAGCCCAGGATGATGTGGTACGCGTTCAGCGAAGCCTCCAGAAAAATTTCTGGAAGAGTCTGGGGGAAGACCTCAAAGCCCAGAATGAAATCCTGGTGGCGGTTGGTTCCAGCGGACGAATCTACTGCGCCGGCCGTGAGGTTTCGCTGGATACGCTGGCCGCGGATCTGGCTGAACTGGAACATCCCGAATCCATCCGGTTTGTGCTTCGACATCATCCGGCCGCTCCGGCAGATGTGGTGAACAGGGTACGTGAAACGGCTCGGTCGGCGGGAGTAACCGTGACCGATCATCCCGGATCCGATATTCCGCCAGCCTTACAAAAGGCCCGGGAAAAGGTCCAGACCACGGCCGGCAAGTCCGCTGAAACAGCACCGGCGGCGGAGGCTTCTGCGGCGGCAATACCAGAACAGGCCGATACCGTTCAGCCGGTTTCCCCTTCGGAATAGAAACGGCGCCAACCGAGCAAGATAAAAAATGAACAACCGCGGTTTTACGAAATATCGTAAAACCGCGGTTAGTTTTTATCCGGAAGATCGGGGAAGGATCAGGCCTGAATCTGGGCAGCCTTAGCCTTCCGCGCCTGTTCCTGCAGATACATCTTGTGCAGACCGCGCGGGGCTTTCATGAATTTTCCGGCTTTCAGGTACCGCGTGCATATCCGTACCCGCCGGACCGTGCCCTTCTCATCCATCACGCGCACGGACTGCAGATTAGGATACCAGCGGCGTTTGGAGATACCGGTAATGTTCTGACCGATACCGCCGGCCTTTTTCGCTTTACCGCGCCGCACTACCTTGTGGCCGACCTGCGGTTTCTTTCCGCTGTATTCACATTTCCACGACATGGCTGCGACTCCCGCGGCGGCACGGGCCGCCCTGGTTGTTGCGTCATTCGACGAAGTTAAGCGGCCTTTCCGCCGCTGTGTTATACTGACTGCCCTAAAGGGACCTCTAGTGTACCATTGACAGGTTCCGCGTTTCAAGCACGGGGAGTACGGAAGGGTACGGGGGAAAATATTTGAGGAGTGAAGCGTGTTTTTTGCAGATGGTTTTTCACGATGGAAATGCGTGTTTTTTCTCGTCGTGGCTGTGGGGACGGTCATGGCCGGGATTACCGGGTGCGCGCATCTGGGGGAGCGGATGGAACGCGTGGAACTGCCGCCAGGGACCCCATCCGTTGAGGAAATTCTGTCAGGACTGAGCGAAAACGAACAGGCGCTGCAGGGATTCCGGGCTACCGGTACCATTATGCTGCAGTCCCCGGAACTCGAATCCACCCAGGTTTCCCGGGAAAGCGTGATCGTTTATCAGGCTCCGCTCAACCTGCATGTCATCGGCCGGAAATACGGCACCCGGGTGGTGGAACTGATCTGTTCCGGCGAGGCTTTCCTGCTGTTGTTGCCTACAGAAAAACAATACTGTTACAAACCCTTGGGTGAACAGTTCAGCCATCTGACCACGGGGGAAATGGCCCGGGAAATTTTTCAGCCGGAGAGTTGGACCCGTCTGCCCCGGGGCCGCGCCCGCGTGACGGCGTTCGATCCTGCTTCCGGGACCGCTG